>Ga0326728_10005287_pt1 | contig 36616 bp, 30 predicted proteins | sample MB3enrmetagenome_FD_207602 | JGI IMG/M metagenome (GOLD analysis project Ga0326728, IMG submission 207602) | Lab enriched peat soil microbial communities from McLean, Ithaca, NY, United States - MB31MN | ecosystem: Environmental > Terrestrial > Soil > Wetlands > Peat | place: USA: New York...
CCGAAGGTTTCCACAACAAGATGGAACTGATCAACCGCCAAGCCTTCGGCTTCCGCAACTTCCAGAACTACAGGCTTCGCGTAAAGGTCTTATGTGGTTAAATTGGGTTGGGATCGGGGTCTCCCCCTTCTTTGGCGTAGAGCCGGCACAGAGTGGGGTGGGTGACGGGATTCGAACCCGCGACGTTCGGAACCACAATCCGACGCTCTACCAAGCTGAGCTACACCCACCGTGGCGAAAGGGGATCAAAGCCAGTTTAACACAGCGTTACGCCAGCCCCGCTTTCTTCCATAGCTCGTCCACGCGGGCCCGTACTTCGGGCGACATCTGGATCACCTCGGGCCAGGGCCGGGCGAAGCCTTCCTGGGGCCACTTGCGGGTTGCGTCCACGCCCATTTTCGAGCCGTAGTTGGGCAGGCGGCTGGAGTGGTCGAGCGAATCCACGGGCCCCATCGCGAATTCGATGTCGCGTTGCGGGTCGATGTTATTGAGCGCTTTCCAGGCCACTTCGCGCACGTTTTGCACGTCCACTTCCTCGTCCACCACCACGATGCACTTGGTGAACATGGCCTGCCCCATGCCCCAGATCGCGTGCATCACTTTTCGGGCGTGGCCGGGGTAGGACTTCCGCATGGACACCAGCATCAGGTTGTGGAACACGCCCTCGGCGGGCATCGAGATGTCGCGGATCTCGGGCAATTGCAGCCGCATCAGCGGCAGGAAGATCCGCTCGATAGCTTGCCCCATGTAGAAATCTTCCATGGGCGGCGGCCCCACGATGGTGGCCGAGTAAACGGGTTTCTTGCGCTGTGTGATGCAGGTGAGATGGAACACCGGGTAGTCGTCTTCGAGCGAATAGAAGCCCGTGTGATCGCCGAACGGCCCTTCCTTCCGCATCTCGCCCAGCTCGAGATAGCCCTCCAGCACGATCTCGGCCTCGGCGGGGACCTCCAGATCCGAGGTTTCGCACTTCACCATCTCCACCGGCTGGCCTCTCAGGAATCCCGCGAACAGTATCTCGTCGGTATCCGGCGGCAGCGGCAGAACGGCGGAGAAAATGGTCGCGGGATCGGCGCCCACGGCCACCGCGACGTCCATTCGCTTGGCGCGCCCCTCGTGCAACAGGCGGCGGTAATGCTCCGCGCCCTGTTTGTGAGTTTGCCAGTGCATGCCCGTGGTGCGCTCGTCGAAGACCTGCATGCGGTACACGCCGCAGTTGCGCTTGCCGGTATCCGGATTCCTCGAGAACACCAGCGGCAGCGTGATGAAGCGCCCGCCGTCCTGCGGCCAGCACTGCAGGATCGGGTAATCGAATAGCGAGAAACCATCCCGCCGCACCACCTCCTTGCACGGCCCGCCGGAGACGCTCTTCGGGAAGAACGACCCCAGTTCCGCCAGCTTGGGCAGCATTTTGAGCTTGCCAATCAGCCCCTCGGGCTTTTGCATTTCCAGGAACCCGCCGATGCGCTCCACCACTTCGCCGATGTTCGAGACATCCAGCGCCAGCTCCAACCGCCGCGGGCTGGCGAAGGCGTTGATGAGCACGGGAATCTCCGAGCCCTTGGGCTTCTCGAACAGCAGCGCCGGGCCGCCCTGCTTGACGGAGCGGTCGGCGAACTCGGCGATCTCTAGTACGGGGTCAACCTCGATGGAAACCCGCCGCAGTTCGCCCGCCTTCTCGAGCGCCCCGATGAATTCGCGCAAATCGGTGTAGGACATAGATTGGCTGCCGGCTGCCAGCTTCTATTATCATGGAACGGATGACCAATCGCATTGCTTTTGTTACCGGCGCGAGCCGGGGAATCGGCCGGGCGATCGCGCTGGCCCTCGCCAAGGCCGGGGCGCGCATCGTGGTAGCTTCCAACGAACCCGAGAACAACGAGAAGGTGGCCGCGGAGATTCGCGAGGCCGGCGGAGAGGCCTTCACCGTATTCCTGGATCTAAACTCCGCGGATTCCATCAAAGAGGCGTTCGCAGCCGCCCAGCAGCAGTTCGGCCGCATCGACATCCTGGTCAACAACGCCGGCGTCACCAAGGACGGCCTGGCCCTGCGCATGAAGAAGGACGACTGGGACCTGGTGCTCAACATCAACCTCCGCGGCGCGTTCCTGGCGACGCAGCAGGCGCTGCCGGGCATGCTCAAGGAGCGCTGGGGGCGCATCGTCAACATCGCCTCCGTGGTGGGCCAGTCGGGCAACCCCGGGCAGGTCAACTACGTCGCCTCCAAGGCCGGCATCATCGGCTTGACCAAGGGGCTGGCCCAGGAAGTCGGCAGCCGCAATATCACCGTGAACGCCGTGGCGCCGGGTTTCATCGAGACCGACATGACCGCCAAGCTCACTCCGGAACAGCGCGAGGCCATGCTGGCCAAGGTCCCCCTGAAACGCGGCGGACTGCCGGACGACATCGCGGCCGCGGTGAAGTTCCTGGCCAGCGACGAGGCCTCCTACATTACGGGCCACGTGCTGTCGGTCAACGGCGGGATGTACATGTAATATGTCGCCATCCACGGAATCCAAGTTCAAGGTGGGCCTGGTGCAGATGGCCTGCTCGCGCGATCCTAACGAGAATCTGGCCAAGGCGGAATGGCGCGTGCGCGAGGCGGCGGGCCACGGCGCGCAGATCGTCTGCCTTCCGGAGCTGTTTCGCACGCCCTATTTCTGCCGCGAGGAGGACCCCGAGCTGTTCGCGCTGGCCGAGCCCATCCCCGGTCCCACCACCGAGCGCCTGGGCCGCGTGGCCCGCGAGCTGAAGGTGGTGCTCATCGCTCCGTTGTTCGAGCGGCGCGCCCCTGGCCTGTACCACAACACCGCCGCCGTGATCGGCCGCAAGGGCGAGCTGTTCGGCATCTACCGCAAGATGCACATCCCCGACGACCCGCTTTTCTACGAGAAGTTTTACTTCACGCCGGGCGACCTGGGATTTCCCACCTTCTCGACGCCCTTTGGCCGCATCTCGGTGCTGATTTGCTGGGACCAGTGGTATCCGGAGGCCGCCCGCGCGGCCGCCCTTCGCGGCGCGACGGTGGTCTTCTACCCTACCGCCATCGGCTGGCACCCGGCCGAGAAAGAGCAACGCGGCGCCGCCCAACTCGACGCCTGGCGCACCATGCAGCGCTCCCATGCCATCGCCAACGGCGTTTACGTCGCGGCGGCCAACCGCGTGGGCCTCGAAGGGCCGGCCGACCGCGCCATCGAGTTCTGGGGCTCTTCCTTCGTCGCCGATCCCTTCGGCCAGGTCATCGCCGAAGCCAACGATAGCGACGAGGCGACCCTCATCGCCGAGTGCGACCCCCGCCGCATCGAAGAGGTCCGCCGCAACTGGCCCTTCATCCGCGACCGCCGCATCGACGCCTATGCCCCGCTGCTCGAGCGTTGGCTGGGATAATGGAGCTCGAACATATGGCCAAAGAAACCAAGAAAGAGGCCACCCACCCGGCGAGCGCTTCCAAGCGCGCCCGGCTCGAGGCCCTACTGAAGACCAAAATCTGGCCTGCGATTCCGCGCGAGATTCTCGGCAGCACGGTCACCCGCGACGAGGAAGCGAGAATCCTGGGGTACGGCCCCGGCGGGTGTTGATTCGGGAGGCCCGCCGTGAGCCGGGATTGCGTGGAGGCGGCCGGCGTCAGTGCCTCTGGCCCTATGACCCCGGCCGGTCTCACTTGGCCAATCGACTGCGACCTATCGAGAAAGCGTGCGACATTCTGGGCGATGGCTGCCCCAACTCGCCAAGACTGAACGAGACAGATGTGTGATTACTGCGAGGTGTCCGCTTCCAAATGCCGTTCCCCGACTCGAAGCCTAGCGCCAAGCGAATGCGGCGCGGGCAGCAGCTTGTCCGCTTCATTCCCGAGTCAGCCGACGGTCGATGCGATCCACCGCAGAACATAGCCGGGGAGGAACAACCTCGCGCCAGTGCGCGCAAAACTGCTCGACTGAGGAATCTTGGCTCGCGTCCCACAGGTTCAGGTACCGAACAGCGCGCCAGGCATCCGCGTTTTCTTCAAAGACCGGGAGGAGCCGTAGCGCCACCAAGGTATTGTCAGCGCGCCTTCCAGCGTCACCTCGCAAGAGGGGAACCTGTGACGCGAGCCACTGCAGAAACCCCATCCCAGCCGGCAGTTGGTGCGCAGGATCGGTGCAGCGTTCTTCGGAGTATTCGGCGAGCCTGAGGGCATACGGGGCCCAGTTTGGATAAGGTGGAAAATGCTGCCAGCGCGCGGCCATCGCTCGGAGAGCGAACAGTGAACTGGCCTCGCATAGGGACTCGTCGAGCCACCTCGACGAATGATGCAACGGCTCGCCGAAGTTCGACAGGACGTGGCAGAACTCGTGTGCAAACTGGAGGGCCAACCGAGCCCATAAGTTGCCGCGCACATTCAGTAGGACTCGAACCTCGCCGCTCTTCGCGCGGTCGAACAACGCGCGCGGTGGGTCGTCAATGCCGGGTGTCGGCTCAACAAGAATCGGCTCAACAGGTCTTTCCATGACCGCTTCTTCGAGACATTGCGCGACTGACTGAACCACGGCGCTGACATCGGCCGGTGAGGCACCGCCCCACTCACCTTCTACCACCCTGATGGACAGATTCATATGGCACATGTCTAGCGACCTAGGTCTGAGGTACGGCGCGCCCGGTACACCGTCGGCTCCAACGCTTTGTTAGGCGGTCAGCGCCCACCATCGCCCTTGGGTGATCGTGGACTCGCCGTCACCTTCTACCGGTTCCCCATGCAGTTCTGTGTGAACTGAGCGGCCTACAGAACCCCCGCGGGCCCGCCCGACGCAGTCTTCCGAGGCAGGGCGAGGGTCGGTAGACCGGCGCAACCCCAACAGGGACGAAACATATGACGGCGCGTTGGTCACTGTGGCTCTTTCCCTACGAATTCGCGCTTTGGCCGCAGGGATACCGGTAATTACACCCCATATGGAAGAAGAAGTCAATCGCCACGGACGGCCATCGCGAATAGCCCTTACCACTGCATATCCGCGGACTCCTGGGGCATTCCGGACCGCATATCCCAGTCCGTCGGTCAGCGGCACAGACGACGGGACAACGGGTGCTTGATGGCCCGCTCCAACCCGCTCGTCGTTTCTGATTGCTGAGGATAAGTGGGTGCCGAAACGGCAACGCCTCGGCGTGCTCAGGCTCGCGGTACAATTGCGACTCTGTATGCCTGTCGGTGGCAGGCGGTCCGAGTTTGGGCGTGCTATGGAAAGAAAGAACATCGTCGGTATCGATACACAGTTCGGCTACCGTACGCTCGAACTGTACGAGGGGAACCTGTGCACTCTGGGCAGTCCCGTCGATGTCGTTGTTGTGTCCGCGTTCGCCGGCAACTACGATCCCGTTCCCGGCACCCTCGTGGGCGCGATGTGGGAGGCGCTCCGCCTCGACGTGTCCTCCTGTCGGAAGGACGCCGAGTTTGACTTGACCTCCGCCCTGGGAGTCTGGATCTCGCGGTCGCTTCACGGGTACTCGTTCTCCCGATTGCTCTGTGCCGAGTTTTTCGGCACAGCGCTGGCGATTCCCGACGTGATCGAAAACGTGTTCGTGGGCCTGTCGATCCTCGAGACTAAAGGCGGTACCGTGGCCAAGGTCGCACTCCCTGTAATCGGCGCAGGCTCACTACGACTGGATCCCAAGCAGGTCATCAGGCCTCTGCTGCGGGCCGCTGAAGCGTTCTTTCATCGCTCTATCGGGTCTCGCAGCATACTTTTGGTCGACAGCAATCCGAACCGCGTCGCCGAGTTGGATCAAGCATTGGACGATGTGCTGAGCCGGGCGAAGATCTTCCTGCCACTCTCGGAGCTCTTGGAGAGCCTCCGCCAGGACGTCAGGAACAAGTTGCTGCAGGCTGACGACCTCTTCGGCCCCGCGCACTCGGACCTCCGCGACGATTGGCTGCGCCTTCTGTCAACGGATCGCATACGGTCGTTCGAACTCGGTGTATTGAGTCGTCGGCTACTCGAATTGCTAGTCGCAGAGATGGGTGCATCTGCTAAAGACCCTCTCAGCAAACAGATCGACGCCTTGCATACGGCGCACGTCGCACCATGGATTCGCGGCTACATGCACGTCTTGCGGCATGTCGGCAATGAGTGCGCCCATGAAGGTGGCCAGGAAACGCGTCTACCCCCGTCGGTCGAGCCGGTCGACCTCGGCCTCTGCCTCGCGTGTGTGAACCGCCTAGTCGAGTTCTGGATCGACCATCGGCGGTCCCTGCCAGCCGGATCTGTCGCCTCCACCGCTGCTGCACCCGGCGAGATACCGTGAAAGGGGGCTCGCCGTCGCAGCACAGTGGCCGTGCCAATCCTCACTCGTGTTGAACACCGTCCGTTTGCCGGTCCGACACCTTGATAGGCCCGGCCTGAGAAACGATGAGCTAGGTTCACCTTTGGGGCGTGCCGGTATCAGGACGCAATCGGAAGTCGCCCACGACCGGATCGCGCCGGCGCGGCCCGGTTCGGGAGTCTGCTTGTGGGAGATCGACCCGCGCGGCTGAGCCATAGCCGTTGACAACCGCCCTTCCCACCGCCGATCAGGCCGGGGGCTACCGACCTCGTTCCGAAACACAGGTCCCCTGGAGTCCGGGTCCGCGAAACTGGCCGCTGGCCGGGCTGATTAGTGCAGCAACACCTTCAGCGAGCCTCGTTGTGCGGCTCGCGCGAAAGCCCGTGGCGCCTCCGCCAAAGGGAACCGCTCCGCGATCATTTCGCCGAGCGGCAGCCCGCCCTGGCGCAGCAACTCGAGCGCCGGCTCGAAGCGCCCGCAACGCGAACCGACCAGCGTGATTTCGTTCACCACCATGGCCGCGGCATCGAAACACACCTCGCCGTGAACCGTCGATTTCACAATCACCGTGCCGCGCGGCCGCGCCATCGCGACCGCCTGGAGCAATCCGGCGGCCGTCCCCGTGGCTTCCACCACCCAATCGTAGGCGGCGCGCGGCGGCTCGGCCTCCATCTCCACGGCGACGCCGGCCGCCTCCGCGATGCGCAGCTTCTCCCGATGCCGTCCGAACAGCCGCACCGCCGCGCCGTGCCGTTGGAGCACCAGCGCCACCAGCAATCCCAGTTTCCCATCGCCCAGCACGGCCACCGTCGCGCCGCGCGGAATCGCCACTTGGTCGAGAATCTCGCAGGCGGCCGCCAGCGGCTCGGCGAAGACCGCGTCCTCGGTCGCGATCTCGTCGCCCAGCATGTGCAGATTCCGCTCCGGTAGCGTGAAAAACTCGCTGAACGCTCCCGGATGCTTCACGATCCCCAGCACCGTGCGCTGCGGGCAGTGCCTCCCCAAACCGCGCCGGCACCACTCGCAGGTGCCGCACTCGAGGTTGATCTCGCCCACCACGCGCCGCCCCACCAGGCCTTCGTCGCCGGCTTCGATCACCTCGCCCACGAACTCGTGCCCCGGCGTTCCCGAAAACCCGTAGTAGCCCCGTTGTAGCTCGAGATCGGTGTTGCAAATGCCGCCGCACAGCAGCCGGATCAGCGCGAATCCGTGCGCTCGCTCGGGCCGCGGAGCCTCGCGCACCGAGACCACTCCATCCTCGATGTGAACGGCCAGCATACGCCACCCAGTATAATCGGAGTCTATGCTTGCCGAACTGGTGTGCTTCGAGCCGAATTGCCGCGCGCGCTACCCGATCACCGAGGTCATCTACAACTGCCCGCGTTGCGGCGGGCTGCTGGAGGCCGGCTACTCCGCCTGGGAACAGGACGCCGGCGCTTTGAAGAAACTCTGGCGCGAGCGCCGGCTCGGCAACCGCCCGCTCGACCAAAGCGGCGTCTGGCGCTATCGCGAGTGCATTCCGTTCCTGGATTCCTACGAGCGCGTGGTCACGCTGCGCGAAGGCAACACGCCGCTCCTGGATGCACCGCGCGCCGCCCGCTACGGCGGCCTCGACCGCCTGTTCTTCAAGCATCAGGGCTTCAATCCCAGCGGCTCGTTCAAGGACAACGGCATGACCTGCGGCGTGGCCCAGGCCCTGCGCCTGGGGATGCAGCGGGTCGCCTGTGTCTCGACCGGCAACACCTCGGCCTCCATGGCGGCTTACGCCAGCGCCGCGGGACTCTCGCCCATCATCTTCATCCCGCACGGCAACATCTCCTACGGCAAGCTGGCCCAGGCGCTCGAGTACGGCGCGCGCACGCTGCAAGTGGAAGCCAATTTCGACCAGATACTCGCGCTCGTCCGCATCCTTGCCGAGCGGCTCGGCATCTACTTACTAAATTCCATCAACCCGTTCCGCATCGAGGGACAGAAGACCATCATGGTCGAGCTGATGGACCAACGCGACTGGAATCCGCCGGATTGGGTGGTGCTGCCCGGCGGCAATCTCGGCAATACCTCGGCCTTCGGCAAAGCTCTGCGCGAGATGGTCGCCATGGGGCTGATTCCCAGAAGCCCGCGCTTGGCCGTGGTGCAGGCCGAAGGCTCCGCGCCGTTTTACGAACTCGCACGCACCGCCGGCCAGACAGCGCTCCACCCGGTGACCAGGCCCGAAACGCTGGCCACGGCCATTCGCATCGGCGACCCCGTCTCCTGGCCCAAAGCGCTGCACGAAGTGCGCTCCTCGGGCGGCGTGGTCGAGAAAGTGAGCGAACAGGAAATCGCCGACGCCAAAGCCCAGATCGGTCTCTGCGGCATCGGCTGCGAACCCGCCTCGGCGGCCACCCTGGCTGGCATCCGCAAGCTCACCGCCGCGGGCGTGATCGGGCCAACCGACGATGTGGTCGCGGTCCTTACCGGCAATCTCCTGAAGGACCCCGATTACATCTACCGCTATCACACCGGCGACCTCACCGCGCCGCAGGGCGGCAAACTCCAATCCACCTACGGCAACCGTCCCACGGTAGTGCCCAACGATCCCGAGCAGATAGCGGCCCTGCTGGTCTGACTACCGCGCACCCGCGCTCGGCCGTTGTTTGAACTCCGGGCCGTGGAGGTAAGCGGTGAGATCCGCCATCTCGGCGCCCGCGAAGTGCGGCCACGGCAGACCTTCCTGCCGCATGCGTTCGAGCATGGCCGGCCCGTGCTTCCACAGGGCGGCCAGCATGTCGAAGGAGGTCATCTTTCCGGCCAGTGTGGCCCGGGCAGGCGCGCCGCTGGAGGGATCATCGTGGCAGGCGCCGCAACGCCTCCTCGCAAAAACCGCCTGGCCTCGCTCCGGATTTCCACGCTCCTCGAAAAACTGCGTCGAGATCAGATAGCCCACCAGCCGGCGCATCTCCGGATAACTCAGCGGCGCCGGGCTCTGAGCGCTCTGGAACGCATGATTCCACATCGCGGCGCCGAAGTCGGTGAGACTGTAGCGCGTGTGACGACTCTCCAGGGACAGACTCCCGCGATGGCAGCCCGCGCATCCCTTCGAGGCGAATAGGACTTGCCCCGTTTCCGCGGAGGCTGGTGAGAACTCTGCGGCGCGCGGCCGGGGTCCGGCCACTCCTCGCAGGTACACGAACATGTCTGTGAGTTCCTGCGAAGAAAGCCGAGGATACGGGACCTGGCTCCGATCGAGCGCCTGCCGCATCTCTACGGAGTGGTTCCACATCTGCTGGGCCAGCGAGATCGGATTCTCCAGCGCCTGCCACGCCGCCACCGGACGTATGCCCTCGCGGATGGGCGTCTGGATGCCGTGGCATTCCGCGCAGTGCTTCCCGCGGAACACCAGCCGGCCGCGCCGGGCGTTGCCCGGCGCTTCGAAGTAACTTGCCGCGAAGAAGAACGCGAACAGGTCGGAGGCGTCCTGCCCGGTCAGTTGGGGCCGCGCGATTCCCGCTCGTTCCATGGTGGCCCACATGACAGGAGCGTGATTCCATAACAGGCCTGTCAGGCGGTACGGACTGAAGCCCCGCTCGACTATTTGCCCCAGATCTGGAGCGGTCTTCCCACCCTCCCCGTCGACAGCGTGGCAAACCACGCAGCTCCGTGTGCGAAACAGCTCGTGGCCGCGCTCCGAGTCGCCGATCGGGAGACTCCTCGTCGCAGAAAAACCCAGGCCAACTACAGCCAGCAACCCCAGAAGTCTCCCGATTCGCGTCATGCGCGCGCTGGATTCTCCTTAGCGATCCACAGTCTTTCGGGCGCTGGGGCCCTGTGCCAAGACTATCACCGTTTGAGGTTTGACAGCCGAACTCTTGGTCAGCTCACGCTCCGTCCGGGACTCCGGGAACTCGCGCCCGACGCGCGAATCGGAGCTCCAAACCTGGCTCAGGAAATACTGGTTCCCATACCGCCGGAACATTAGTTTTGTCGTTTGCGGATAACTGCCGTCGTCGGTCTGTACCCGCAGTGCAAGACCGAAATACCGGGCGCCGCCACCCGTGCTCTCAATCAACAGGACATCGTTTGCTTGGGAGCCCGGAACGCTTCCACTGCTTACCGTGTACTCCCCGGCCGGCATCGTCTGTGTGCCCACGACGAATTCGAACGGAATGTTGGCGGTTACTTGGACCGACTGCGCGGCGAACGTAATAGCCGCCGTGGCAATCAGTATGGACATCGACACTTGAATTCTCTTCATCTAGCTTCCCCCTCTGAGATCTTCGAGCCCCCAGTGGCTCTTGCTACCAGTATCCAGCGCCGCCGCCGCGAAGGCAAGGCTGTTCATGTAAACATCGTCGGCATGCGAAGGCCGTCGGGATTCTCCTTAGCGCGCCACCCTGTCTTCACGGGTTTGGCCCTGTGCCAGGACTAACACAGATCGAGGTTTGAAAGCGGCGCTCTTGACCGGCTCACGCTCAGTCCGGGACATCGGGAACTGGTGCCCGGGGGGCGAATCCGACCTCCAGATCTCGCTCAGAGAATACTGGTTCTCACACCGCCGGAACATCGGTCTCGTCGCGTCCGGATAGTCCCCGTTCCCGGTTTGCAGTCGCACTGCGACTGCGTTCGCCACGGCGCGGCCATCCTGGGTCCCAACGATCGGGACATTACTCCCGATTCCGTTGCTTACCGTGTATTCGCCGGCCGGCATCGTCGTCTCGACCACAGTGAATCCGAACGGGATGTTGGCTGTGATTCTCGCCGACTGCGCGGCGAGAGGAAGCGCCGCCGTGGCCATCGGATTGCATAGATTCCCGAGCTCCCAGTCGCTCGTCGAAACAGTATGCAGCGCCGCGGCCGGCAAGGCAAGGCTCTTCATGTAAACATCGCGCCGTGGGTGCGGTGGCCCGTCCGGAATAGCAGCCGGCTGCGCTCTACGCGCGGGAAACGGCCGCGCTACGCGTGCTCATGGTATTGGCGAAGTGCGCCAGAATGTAAGACCGCTCCTCGATCGACCTGCGCGCCGCTCCGGTCATATGCTTTCGCGTGAGGGCGAACCACTTCTGCTGAAGCCTGAAATCCAGCATCAGAATCCGCAGCGCGACGGTCTGGTCGCGCAGCCGCATCCCCGAGGTGTATCGCAGCAGGCAGGTGAGAACGTCGAAGTCGCGCACCAGCATCCGGTCGAGCGTCTCCAGACCCTCCGCGGGGAGCTGCGTCTGGAGCTGCTCCAGAACGTAAGGGAACCGCAATTCATTGGCCTCGGCCACCCGCCGCGCGCGCTCCCCGGTGGCGGCCGTTCTCAGAAGCGTGTGGCAGTTGTAGCGAAACCAATAGAAGAGCAAGACCAGCGCGAACGACAAAATCAGTAACTGGGAGAGCATGGGCACGACCCTGGGGCCGCCGACCTCGTCCGGGGCAAGCTGGCGAATCGCCTGGAAGCGCTGATTCGGTCCGAGAATAGCATCCCGTTATCCGCGCCGCAAGGGGCCCCTTCCACAGCGGCCCGTCGACAGCCCGGCTTTCGGCTATCATCGGAGGTCTGGGAAGGAGGAACGGTCCTTATGGCTTTCGAATCCACGAGGCGGGGTTTTTTGGGCGGGGCGATGGCCGCGGCGGGACTCGCCGGCGCGGCCCCGGCCGACGAAAGCGCCCCAGATCTCAAGCTGGGGGTGGCCAGTTACTCGCTCCGCGAGTTCCAGCGCGGTCTGGCCATCCGGATCGTCAAGCAGTTGCAGGCCGCCTACGTCAGCATCAAGGAGATGCACCTGCCCTACCGCGGCACGCCGGAGGAGCTTCGCCGAGGCGCGCGCGATTTCACCGATGCCGGTCTCATAATCGCCGGCGGCTCGACCGTCTACATGCTGAAGGACGACGATGACGACATCCGCAACTACTTCGAATACGCGAAGACCTGCGGCATGCCGCTGATGGTGATCGGAACCACGCACCAGGCGCTGCCGCGCGTCGAGAAGTTCGTGAAGGAATACGGAATCGCGGTGGCGCTTCACAACCACGGGCCGGAAGATCGTAACTTCCCCTCGCCGCAGGTGGCGCTCAAGGCGATTCAGGGGATGGACCCTCGCGTGGGCGTGTGCATCGACGTCGGCCACACCACGCGGATAGGCGTTGGCGCGGTGGAATCCATTCAAGAGGCCGGCTCGCGGCTGCTGGACATGCACATGAAGGACCTGCGCGACCTCATGAAAAAGGATTCGCAGTGTCCGGTCGGCGAAGGCGCCATGCCCGTCGCGGAAATCTTCAAGACTTTGAAAGCCATGAAGTACCAGGGCTGCGTAAACCTGGAGTATGAGATCGACGCGGACAACCCAATGCCCGGGATGGCGAAGTCGTTCGGATACATGCGCGGCGTCCTGGCCGGACTCCGCACCTAATCCGCCGGCCCCCAATTTCCCCCGCGCCAGATGCTATCGTCGTTGTGGAGGGACGGACGTGGCAAAAACATGGAACGCTCTGATGGCCGGCGTGACGGTGATTCTCGGCGTGGTCGCAGCCCAGCCCGTATGGGCGCAGGCTGGCTCCGACATCCCGAGCTCCTTCGCTCCGCCTCAGGCCGGCTACGACTACGTGAAGCGCGACGTCATGATCCCCATGCGCGACGGCGTCAAATTGCACACCGTGATCGTGGCGCCCAAGGGAGCGGCCAACGCTCCAATTCTGCTGGAACGTACGCCCTACAACGCCTCCGCTCGCGCCGTCCGCAGCAACAGTCTGCACATGCTGGCGGCCCTCCCGCAGGCCGATGAGGTCTTCGTTTCTGGCGGCTACATCTGCGTGTTCCAGGACGTGCGCGGAAAGTACGGCTCCGAGGGCGACTATCTGATGACGCGTCCGGTGCGCGGCCCGCTGAACTCCACCAACACCGACGAAGCCACGGACGCCTACGACACCATCGACTGGCTGGCGAAGAACGTCCCGGAGTCGAACGGCCGCGTCGGCATGATCGGCTCCTCCTACGATGGCTTTACCGTAGTCATGGCGCTGCTGGAGCCGCACCCGGCTCTCAAGGTGGCCGCGCCCGAGAGCCCCATGGTGGACGGCTGGATGGGCGACGACTGGTTCCACTACGGCGCCTTCCGCCAGACCAACCTCGATTACACCGCCTACCAAACCACCGCCCGGGCTGGAGGCGATGCCGTTCCGCGCGGAGCCTACGACGACTACGAGACCTTCCGCCGCGCCGGTTCGGCCGGCGACTACGCCCGCGCGCACGGTCTCGATCAGCTCCCCTGGGCGCAGAAGATGATGGAGCATCCCGCCTACGACGCCTTCTGGCAGGGCCAGGCGCTGGACAAGTTGGTGGCCCAGCGCCCCTCGCGCGTGCCGACCATGTGGATTCAAGGTCTGTGGGACCAGGAGGACATCTGGGGCGCCATTCATTGCTACCAGGCATTGAAAGCCCAGGGGCAGGTGGATCACAACTATCTCGTGATGGGCCCCTGGAGGCACAGCCAGGTGAATGCCGACGGTTTCAGCCTGGGGCCCTTGAAGTGGGACGGAGACACCGCGCTCCAGTTCCGTCGCGACGTCCTGCGGCCGTTCTTCGATCAATATCTGAAGGTAGGGGCGCCCCAGGCCGATACTCCGGCCGTCCTCATCTACAACACTGGCGAGAACCGCTGGGATCGCCTGAAGAGCTGGCCGCTGGCCTGTGAGCAAGGATGCGCCGCGCCCATGAAACCGCTCTATCTGCACCCCGATTTCGGATTGGGATTCGATAAGCCGGTCGCCGCGGAAGCCCTGGCCGACACTTACGTCTCCGATCCCGCCAAGCCCGTGCCCTACCAACCGCGGCCCGTACGCTTCTCCGATTACGCTGAGTGGCAGCGCTGGCTGGTCTCCGATCAGCGGGCGGTGGCCGACCGGCCCGATGTGCTGACTTACCAGACGCCTGTCTTGGCCGCGCCCGTGCGCATCGGCGGCGCTCCCATCGCCGACCTCTTTGCCGCCACCGGCGGCACCGACTCAGACTGGGTGGTGAAGCTCATCGACGTCTATCCCGACGAGGTTCCGAGTCAGCCCGAGATGGGCGGCTATCAGTTACCGGTCTCCATGGACATCTTCCGGGGCCGTTACCGCGACAGCTTCGAGCATCCCACCGCGATCCCGGCCGGACAGCCGCAGCGCTATCGCTTCGCGCTTCCCTCCGTCAATCACGTGTTTCTCGCGGGCCACCGCATCATGGTGCAGATCCAGTCGAGCTGGTTCCCACTCTACGATCGCAACCCGCAGACCTTCGTGCCGAACATTTTCTTCGCGCAGCCGGCGGACTATGTGAAGGCCACGCAGTCCGTCTTCCGCTCCGCCAGCCAGGCCAGTGCGGTGTGGTTGCCGGTCGTCGAACAACACTAGGCGGACGGCGAGCGTCTGGTCCGGCTCACCCATGCGGTCGCCAGAACCAGGTCCGCGCACAAACACAAATCGAAGAGCAGATTGAACAGGAACAGGTGCTTCGTCAGCTCGTATTGTCCGCACACGGCCTCGGCCACCAGCAACTGCTCGATCGCCATCGATACCAACGCAAGCTGGAGAACCATGGCCGCCTTCAGTTGCCGCGAGCTGGTCTTCAGAAACACCGCGAGCGCCGCGCCGGCGCTGGCCGCAAAGAAAACGGCTACAAACCACAGCGACCTGGGCGCCGCGGATTCCCTCAACTCGCTCCAGAGCTGAAACGCCCGGCTTTGCGCGCGCGGCCCGAGACCGCACGACTTTTCGAAATTCCCCAGGTAAGTGGGACGCTGCGAAAACGCGCTTTGCGCGGCCCTCTGCGCTACTCCCGCCAGCCGTCTGGGATGCCTTAGGTAGAACAGGCCCAGCCGGGCCGAGCCAATCTGATCGAAGAACGCGGCTTCGAACGCGGGGTCCTCCACCGGAATGTCCGGGCTGAAAATGTTCGTGCCCCGGTATTTCTCCAACTCCGGGTTCAGGCCCAGTTGCTGCAGGTCCTCGCGCGGCGTCGAAGAATTCCGGAGCAACTCGTAGAACACCGCGTTATACGTGAAGTGCTTTATCATCCACTGCGGTGTGCTCAACGAGATCGCGAACGATGCGACGAGCAGCGCCACTGCCGAGCAGCCAACCAGCACGCGCGGGCGGCCGCGGGCGAGGCCGTAAGCGATCCAGAATCCGTAGCCCGCCAGCGGGATCGCCAGCAGGCCGTTCTGCGGTTTAGCGCTCACAAACAGCAGGCAGGCTGCCAGCCAGGCTCCCAGCCGGGGCAGGGAATCGGGCTGTTCCGCCAGGCCAATCGCCGCCGCCAGCGCCAGGAACAGGAACACGAAAGAGCCCGGTTCGCTGTACAGCGAGTTGAAGTAGGCGGCGTAACCCACGTCGCAAAACACCAGCGCCAGCAGCAGCGCAATCACGGCCCGCGTGGCCAGACCCATCCGCGCGCTCAACCGCAGCAGCAGCCACGCCGCCAGCAGAAACAGCGCCAGGTGAATCGCCCCCAGCACCCGCACATCGAACATTCCCGTCCTCGACCCCAGCCGATTCACCGCCATCGCGCCCAGAACCAGCAGGTTTTCCGACGTCCAGACCAGCGCGTCCCATTCGCCCGACGATCCGAACTTATACTTCGGGACGAAGTAGTTGAAATGGCGATCGGCGAGATTATCCGTCGAGTACTCCAGGCCCACCGCTGCCAGGATTCTGGAAAAATCGCCGTTATCCGCCCACCCAATCGACGGCGGGATGAACAACTGATAGACCAGGATCGCCGCGATGATCGCCACCGCGATCGCCGTCCAGCGCTTCCCGCCGTCCGTTGCCGTTCCAGGACTCACAATTGAAGACAGAGTGTAACGCATCCCCGCGAACCGGTCAAAGCCGCGGGCCGGTCGTCCGTCGATTCTCGCCTCCCTGCTAGGATGTGAAAGTGCCCTTCGCGCCTGTCGCGGGATATCGCCGCTTTATTTCACCCGCCGAGGCCGGGAGCCTGCCGTCCCAGTTTGCCTCCGAGGTTGCCGGCCGTTCCGTCCTGATAACCGGCGCGGGCGGCTCCATTGGCTCGGGCCTCTGCGACGCCGTTGCCGCGGCCGGTCCCGCTCAACTCGCCCTGCTCGATTCCTCCGAACACAGCCTGTTCAAGGTCCACCAGCGCCTGGATCTGGCGCACGCCAGCGTCCCCCACGCCGCCATCCTGGGAAGCGTAACCGACGCCGGCCTGCTCGACCGCGTCTTCAGCCGCTTTCATCCGGCCATCGTCTACCATGCGGCGGCCCTCAAGCACGTTCCCCTGCTGGAACTCAACCCCTTCGCGGCGGTCCACAACAATGCGCTGGGAACCTATACGCTGGCGCAGGCGGCGCTCCACCACGGCGCCCCGACGCTGCTTTTGGTCTCCAGCGATAAGGCGGTCAACCCGCACAGCATCATGGGCGCATCCAAGCGGCTGGCGGAATTGACTGTGGCCGCGCTTAGCGCCCCGCCGTGCCAGATGAACGCCGTCCGGCTGGGCAATGTGATCGCCTCCAGCGGCAGCGTGGTCCCCATCTTCCAGGAGCAGATCCGCCAGCGCGCTCCCCTCACCGTCACGCATCCCGATGCCCGTCGCTATTTCATCTCCCTCGATGAGGCGGTCGAGGCGATCCTCGCCGCTGGAGCCGCCCACTGCTCGGGGAGAATTCTGCTGCCGGAACTGGGCGAGCCGGAGCGCATTGCCGATCTCGCGCGCTTCCTCATCCAGGCGGCCGCGGACGGCGCAGCAAACGATATTCCGATCCGCTTTATCGGCCTGCGTCCGGGCGAGAAGCTCGACGAAGATCTGGTCTTTGAGACTGAAGTCCAGGAGGGGCTCGCCGCGGGGCCGTTGCAAGTAATCCTGACGCCAACTCCCCAGCCGGCCGAGCTGCACACTCTGATGGAACAGCTTGCCGGCCGTCTTGCGGACGGCGACCTCGCCGGTCTCATAAGAGCGATCTCCTCGGTCGTTCCCGAGTACGAACCGAGCTCGTTGGTTCTCGCCGCGGTGGGCGCCGCCGGGACGGCCGTATGACGAAGCGCAAGATCGCCGTTGTCACCTCCTCCCGCGCCGACTATTGCCACCTGTATTGGCCGCTTCGCGAGCTCGCCTCCCACCCGGCCGTCGATCTGAAGCTCATCGTGCTGGGAGCCCATCTGTCCCCCGAATTTGGCAGCACGGTCCAAGAGATCGAAAAGGACGATCTTCCCATCGCGGCGCGGATCGAATGCCTGCTGAGTTCCGATAGCGACGTCGGCATGGCCAAGACCATCGGTCTCGCGACGCTGGGCCTGGCCGACTGCCTGGGCTCGATGCGCCCCGATCTGCTGCTGGTCACGGCGGACCGTTACGAGATGCTCGCGCCCGCCGCCGTGGCCACCGCATTGCGCATTCCGCTCGCGCATATCGAAGGCGGCGAAATCAGCGAAGGCGTCATCGACGACGCGGTCCGCAACGCGCTCACCAAGCTTAGCCACGTTCACTTCACCTCCACGGAGCTGGCCCGGGCGCGTGTCATCGCCATGGGCGAGGAATCCTGGCGCGTCCATCGCGTGGGCGCCGGCTCGCTCGACCACCTGAGGCGCACTCCGCTGCTGGCCCGCGATCAGGTCGAGGCGCGGCTGGGCATCCATCTCCAGCCGCCCACGGCCCTGGTCGCCTTCCACCCCACCACCATCGCACGCGACCCCACGCGCGAAGCTGATGCGCTCTTCACCGCGCTCGAATCCGTCCCGGCGCAGCTTCTGTTCTGTTATCCCAACGCCGACGCCGGCAGCCGCGCGCTGATCGCCCGCACGGAATCCTTCGTTCGCCAACGTGGGAGCGGCCGCGTCTTCGTTAATCTGGATCCCGTCCTCTATTGGAGTTTGTTGCGCTGCGTCGATCTCCTGGTGGGGAACTCGAGCAGCGGCATCATGGAGGCGGCGTCGTTCGCGCTTCCCGTGGTCGACGTCGGGATACGCCAGCGCGGCCGCGAGCGCGCCCGCAACATCCTCGATGCCGAGGCCAGCGTCGCCTCCATCCTGGATCGCATCCGCACCGCCTCCAGCGACGAGTTTCGCCGCTCGCTTCAGGGAATGGAGAACCCCTACGGCGACGGCCACGCAGCGGAGAGAATCGTCGAAGTGCTGGCCTCCGTTCCGCTGGGCGAAGAACTTCTAGTCAAGCGCGCGAAATGAGAATTCCGCTCTCGGCCCCGGATATCGACGCTGCGGATATCGATGCCGTCGTCTCGGTGCTGCGCACCTCGCGGCTCAGTATCGGCCCCCAGCTAGAGGCATTCGAGGAAGCCGTCGCCGGCTTCATCGGTGTGCCTTACGGTGTGGCCCTGTCCTCGGGCACGGCCGGCCTGCACCTCGGTCTGGCGGCCCTGGGAATCGGCGAGGGCGACGAAGTGATTCTCCCGTCCTTCACCTTCATTGCCGCCGCTAACGCCGTTCTCTACCAGCGCGCCACACCGGTCTTCGCGGACATCGATCCCCTCACGCTCACCCTCAATCCGGAGAGCGTCGCCCGCGCCGTCACGCCCCGCACGCGCGCCATTCTCGTCGTTCACACCTTCGGCTGGCCCGCCGACCTCGATCCCATCTTGCAGATTGCCTCCCGCTACGGAGCCAGGGTGATTGAGGACGCCTGCGAGGCCCTCGGCGCCCAGTACCGCGGCCGGCCCGTCGGAGGCTTCGGCGACTTCGGAGTCTTCGGCTTCTATCCCAATAAGCCGATCACCACGGGCGAAGGCGGAATGCTGGTCACCCGCGATCGCCAGCTCGCCGAGACGGTTCGCGCGCTCCGCAATCAGGGCCGCAGGCCGGCGGACGGCTGGCTGGATCACAGCCTGCTCGGTTACAACTATCGCCTCTCCGAATTGAATTGCGCTCTGGGCCTCGCGCAGATGCGCAGGATCGACAGCATTCTCGCGCAGCGCGCGGATCGGGCGGCCTGCTACCGCGAGCGTCTGCGTAGCGTTCCCGATGTGGCCGTCCCCGTTTTCGACTTCGCCGGTGGCCGCGTCTCCTGGTTCGTTTTCGTCGTGCGCCTCGCGGATCGCTTCACCGGGCAGGAGCGCGATTGGCTCCTGCGCTTCATGGCGTCGCGGGGAATTCAGTGCGGCCGCTATTTCGCGCCTCTGCACCGCCAACCGCTTTATGCCGCCTGCGCCGATCGCGGCCAAGAACTCACCGTAACCGACCAGGTGGCCCCGCGAACGTTGGCGCTCCCCTTCTTCAATAAGCTGACGGACGCCGAAATCGCCGAGGTCTGCCTGACCCTTCGCGAGGCCATCGAAAGCGTTCACTCATCCTGACCGGCCGGTCGCAGCACGTACAGCAGATTACCCTCCCAGCTTCTCCGCCGAGTTACTCCGCTCGCGTAATCCACGAAGAACCGCTTTTCGACACGCAGACCGGCGCTCTGGGCCAGCCTCTCGAACTCCCGCTGCGTGAACACGTGCCCCGTCGTGGCGCAGTGCTGTCCCCCGACGTGCCAGGTTACCGTAACATCGCCATTCCCCTCGCCCGGCGAAATCCGGTCGCGAAGCAGGCGCACTGCCGTCGCCACCGCTCCATAATGACGCGCGTTATAGCGGTGATTCACGTCGATGAAGATCCGGCCTGACGCGGATGCCAGCCGTCCAAACTGGCGCATCACTTCGACCCTGGCGGCGGACGGGAATATGTGCCCCAGCACGTTCCACAAACAAGTTATAACGTCGAAGCTGCCCGCCTGCCGGCCCAGATCCTCCGCCCGCATGGCCCAGAAGGTCGCCTCCAAAGGGCAGTAACTCCGCATCGCCGGGCTTGGCTCCAGTAGAACAAGATCCCGCAACCCCGCGGCCTCCGCAATGCGCCGCGCGCGAGCGCCGTCCCCGGCACCCACATCCAATAGCGTTCGGCTGCCCGCCGGGATTTCGGCGGCGATCAGTCGCTCGACTGCCTTGAGATACGCCCTGCGCTCCTCCGCCAGCCGCGCGTAGACAGGCGCCACCCGATCGTAGGCCGCCACCGGATCGAGCAGCACAGGCGTCCCTACTTGGCCAAAGTGAAGGCGCCCTTGAGCCGTATGTCGCGCGAAGAGGCGCCTACCAGCACTTCGAAGGCGCCAGGTTCGGCAACCCAGCCGTGTTTTTCCGGGCTGTAGAAGGATAGGGCGGCCTGGTCCAGCGTAAAGCTCACGGTCTTCTGCTCTCCGGCCGCGAGCGTTACCCGGTGAAAGCCCTTCAACTCTTGCGGAGGCCGCGGCAGGCTGGATTGGACGTCGTGCAGATACAGTTGTACAACCTCGGCCCCAGCGCACGCGCCCGTGTTGCGGACCTGCAGAGTCACGTTGACTGGTTGTCCTGGCCTCACCGTGGCGGGAGCGACCTTCAAACCGCTGTATTCGAACTTGGTATAAGAAAGGCCGTATCCGAACGGGAACAGCGGCTCGATATGGCGCTGGTCGAAGTGCCGATAGCCCACATAAATACCCTCGGCGTATTCGACGTGCAGGTTGGTCCCCGGATAGTGGCCGTAGGCGGCGCAATCCTTCCACTCCTTGGCGAATGTAACTGGCAGTTTTCCGGAGGGATTGACGTCGCCAAACAGGATAGCGGCAATCGCGTGCCCGCCCTCCTGCCCTCCGTACCACATATCCAAAACCGCGGCCGCCTGGTCAAGCCACTTACTCATGGTGACGGGCGAACCCGCGTTGATTACCACAATGGTGTTCTTGTTGGCCTTGGTCACCGCCTGGATCAGCTCGTCCTGACCCGCCGGGAGGTCCACGGTCGCGCGATCGAAATCCTCCCTTTCGAGGAATGGCGCGTAACCCACCACTACGATCGCCACGTCGGCCTGAGCCGCCAGCCCGGCCGCTTCCTTCCTCAGTTTCGCCTGGGCAGCCGGAGTGTTGTCGGTGAAAGGCTCGCCTTGCATCGGAACCCCCAGCGCGTAGCTGATCCGCACCTTTGCCCCGGCGCGCTCCCGGAGGCCATCCAGCGGACTCATCGCGTAACTGGGGTTGACCATCGAGCTGCCGCCTCCGCCGGTTCGAGCCACCGCGGCGTTGGGCCCGATCACGGCGATGGAGTGAACCTTCGCGCCGTCCAGCGGAAGGATGCCGCCCGCGTTCTTGAGCAGCACGATGCTCTCTTCCGCGGCCTTTCGCGCCAAGGCCCGGTGAGCCGGCGTGTCCACTTGCCCGGAGCCTGCCGGCTTGTCGAACAGGCCACTCTGAAACATCACGCGCAAAATGCGGCCTACGTTGTCGTCGATGGCGGCCGACGCGATCTTGCCGGAGGCTACCGCGGGCAGCACTTTCTCCGGCGTCAGGAAACCGGCCCCATTGCCGTCCTTCTTGAACCCTGGGCTTTCCCTCCAGAACCGCATGGGCTGGCCGCCCGGCATTTCGAGGTCCATGCCCGCGTTCACCGTCTCCACCGTGCTGTAAGTCGAGCCCCAGTCGGAAACCACAAATCCTTTAAAGCCCCACTGTTTCTTCAGCACCTCGTGGAGTAAGTGCGGGTTTTCCGCGCACCACAGCCCGTTGATCTTGTTATACGCCGACATCACCGCCCATACGCCGGCTTCCTGCACCGCTGCCCTGAAAGCCGGGTAGTAGATCTCGTTGAGCGTGCGCTCGTCGATCTTCTCGTCGATGCGGTGCCGTTCGTATTCCTGGTTGTTCGCCGCGAAGTGTTTTACGGTCGCAACGACGCCTTCGCTCTGCACGCCCTGTATGTAGGCCACCGCCAGCCGTGCCGCGAGATACGGGTCCTCGCCGAAGCCTTCGAAGTTCCGGCCCCAAATCGGCACGCGGGCGATGTTGACCGTGGGGCCCAGGATCATGTTGCGGCCGTGCCCCTTCACTTCCTGCCCGATGGCTTGCCCCTCGCTGCGCACCAGCTCCGGGTCCCAGGCGGCGGCCAGCGCGGAGTTGGATGGGAACGCCGTCGAGTGGACTTGCGGCGGTTGTGCCACGTCGGGCCCGGCCCAGCAGCGGACGCCCAGCGGCCCGTCGGCCATCTTGATGGAAGGGATGCCCAGGCGGGCGTTGGGAACGGTTTCCATCCAGCCGGCGCCGGCCAGCATGGCGACTTTCTCCTCCAGCGTCATGCGCTGGAGAAGGTCCGCGATCCGCTGGGCCGCGGGCAGCGCGGGGTTCTTGTAGGCGGGCATGGGGGACTCCTGTTTGGATTGCGGCCTCAGCAGCGGAGCCGCGGCGGTCAGAATCAGGACGGCGGTCACAACGGAATATGAGCGTTTCACGCGTGTACTCCCTAGGCGATCCTAACAGATTTCGCGGGCGCGAGCGCTGTGGTATCGTCAATAGTCGGGCTGTGGCTGGGCCGCAACGAATTTCCGCGTGAAGGAGAGCATTCCATGTCGAGCAAGCAAGAACAGGTGATCGCCGAGGGGATGACCCTGGGCGTGATTGGGGCTGGTGTGATGGGTCAAACGCTGATCCGGGGCTTGGTGGCCAGCGGATTGATCGGCCGCGAGCGCATGTGGGCGGGGGACAAGAACGCCGCCACCTGCGAGCTCGCCGGCGCCGCGCTCCAGATTCCGGTCGAAGTCGATTTCCAGAGCCGCGTTTCCACCGCGGACCTGATCCTGATCTGCGTGAAGCCGCCCGATGTGCCCGCCGCCCTGGCCGCGCTACGCAACGCCGGATTACGGCGCGAGACTCTGCTGATCTCCATCGTGGCCGGCGTGGCGACCGACCGCCTCGAGTCGGTGCTGGGCAGCGAGAATCCGGTGGTGCGCGCCATGCCCAACACCGCCTGCATCGTCAACGAGGGCATGACGGTGATCTGCCGCGGCCGCTATGCGGAGAAGAAGGACCTGGAGCGGGCCCGCCACATCTTCGAAGCGGTCGGCAAGTGTTTGGCCGTCGACGAGGTGCACTTCAATGCCATCACCGCGCTGAGCGGGAGCGGTCCGGCCTATCAGTTCCTGATCATGGAAGCGCTCGCGGACGCGGGCGTGCGCGTGGGGCTGCCCCGCCAACTGGCGCTCACCCTGGTGGCGCAAACGGCGCTCGGCGCCGCTCGCATGGTGCTCACTACGGGCCGCCATCCCGCCTCCCTGCGCGACGATGTGACCACCCCGGCCGGTTGCACCATCGGCGGCCTGCTGATGCTCGAGGACGGCCGCATCCGAAGCGTTCTGGCCCGCGCGGTCGAGGAGGCCGCCAAGATCGCCGGGCACCTCGGCATGGCCCCCACCAAGGTTTCCGAGAGCGCGGCCGCTCAGCGCTCCGGCCACTAAGGGGCCGGGCGCATGCCAGACACGGAACGCCGCGGCCTCGCGGTAGAACTCATCGGCATCGAGGATCGTTGGGGCGCTCACAACTACCGCCCGCTGGACGTGGTGGTCGAGCGCGCCTCCGGCGTCTGGGTCTACGACGTCCAGGGCAAGCGCTACCTGGATTGCCTGAGCGCCTACTCCGCCCTGAACCAGGGGCACTGCCATCCGCGCATTCTCGAGGCGCTCCAGGAGCAGGCTTCGCGCGTGACGCTGACCTCGCGCGCCTTCCGCAACGACCAATTGCCGAGGTTCCTCCAGGAGCTGGCCGAGCTGTGCGGCATGGAGATGGTGCTGCCCATGAACACCGGTGCCGAGGCGGTCGAAACGGCCATCAAAGCGGTGCGCCGCTGGGGTTACGCGCACAAGGAGATTCCGCCGGGCCGCGCCGAAATCGTCGTCTGCGACAACAACTTCCACGGCCGCACCACCACCATCACCGGTTTCTCCTCCGAACCTCTCTACCGCGACGGCTTCGGCCCATTCACTCCCGGCTTCGTTTCCATCCCTTTCGGCGACGCGGAAGCGATCGAGGAAGCGATCACGCCGGATACCTGCGCGTTTCTCTTCGAGCCGATCCAGTGCGAGGCGGGCATTCTGATTCCTCCGGATGGCTATCTGCGCGATGTGGCCGAGATCTGCGCCCGCGAGCGCGTCCTCACCGTCGCCGACGAAATCCAGACCGGCCTGGGCCGCACCGGAGCGCTCTTCGCCTGCCAGCATGAAGGCGTCCAGCCCGACGTGTATATCCTGGGCAAGGCGCTCTCCGGAGGCATGTACCCGGTCTCGGCGGTCGTCTCCAGCGCGGAGATCCTGGGCGTCTTCCGGCCGGGCAGCCATGGCAGCACTTACGGCGGGAATCCGCTGGCCTGCGCGGTGGCCCGGGCGGCCCTGCGCGTGATCGAAGAGGAGGGGCTGGTGGACCGCTCGGCCGAGCTGGGCGCCTGGCTGCTTTACGAATTGCAGAAGATCCGGCATCCGCACATCAAAGAGGTGCGCGGCCGCGGCCTGCTGGTCGGAATCGAGCTGACTGTGGCGGCGCGTTCCTACTGCGAGCGCCTGATGGAATTGGGCCTGCTCTGCAAAGAGACCCACGACTACGTGATCCGCCTGGCTCCGCCGCTAATCATCTCCCAGCAGGATCTGGCCTGGGCGGTCGGCCAGGTCCGCCAGGCCTTCTCCGCCGCGGATGGCCCGTCGCCAAACTCTTAACCAACTCTTAACCTAAGACGCCTTGCAGTTCGGCAAAGCGTATGGTGTGATGGTAAACTCGCGAAGCTAAAACCGCTCCCGCGTGTGCCGATTGTTTCGCAAGGGAAGAACTCATATGAACAAAGCTACATCCAGTTGTGTGCGTACCATCAGCGCGCTCTGCGCTCTCTGTTTCGCCTCTCTCCCGGTATCCGCCGGCCTGGTGGTTGGGCTGCCGCCGGACACCGGTAACGGGAACGTCTACCCCTTCGGCGGCGCCTACAGTGGCGACTATCAGCAGGTTTATACCAGCAGCCTGTTCTCCGGTCCCATGGTCATCACGAACCTGGCCTTCTATAACACCCAGATCAACCCTGGGCCCGGCACCGATATGAATTCCGGCACCTGGACCATTTCGCTTTCCACCACTGCCGCCGATTGGGACACCCTCTCCACCACCCCCAGCGCCAATATCGGATCGAACAACACCGAGGTCTTTAGCGGCAACTTATACCAGCCGTGGACGTTCCCGGACACGCTCGTGATCGATCTGACCACGCCGTTCGACTATATTCCCGCCGATGGCAACCTGCTGATGGATGTGGAGGTCACCGGCGCTTCTCTGCATGGGACGAATATCCTTTTCGACACGAACGGGCTAAACAGCGGCCTCTTAAACGGGGACACGATCATGGGCCGGCTGTACAACCTCGGCGCCACCGACTTTGTTGATCACGGCTATGGTCTGGTGACCGGCTTCAATACCGTCCCCGAGCCCGCCAGCTTCGCGCTCCTGGGAGCCGGCCTCGTGGCTCTCGGCCTGCTGCGCCGCCGCTAGGTTGCGCAAACCCCCGCCCCGCGGCGGGCCGCCACAGTCGATCCTGTCGTCGCCCTGCGTTGCGAGTGACATTCCCGGCTCGGATCGCGCCCGCCCGCGCCTCCGTGGCGCGTCCCGCCGCCTGCCCGCTGGTCGGCCCGATTCGCGTAGGATGGAAGCATGCGCTTTCCTAACACGCCGGCTCTTCTTCTGCTCTCTTTTTCCGCATTGCTGGGCCAATCCCAGGCGCCCACGGGGTTCGACATCACGGCGCTGGACCGCAGCGCCGATCCCTGCGTGGATTTCTATCAGTACGCCTGCGGGACTTGGCTGAAGAATAACCCCATCCCTCCCGATCAAGCCTCCTGGGGGCGGTTCGACGAACTCCAGGAACGCAACCGGCTGGTTCTGCGCGACATTCTCGAGAAGGCATCCGCCAACGATCCCCAGCGCGACGCCGTGACGCAGAAGATTGGCGACTTTTACGCCGCCTGCATGGATGAAAGCGCCATCGGGCGGCTGGGCCTCGATCCCATCAAGGCCGATCTGGCCCGCATCGCCGCCCTCCCCGACAAGCAGTCGCTGGTGGACGAGGTGGCGCGGCTGCACCAGGCTGGCGCGAATGTGCTCTTCAGCTTTTCCTCGGGGCCGGACTTCAAGGACTCCCACATGGAGCTCGCGCAGGCCGACCAGGACGGGCTCGGACTCCCCGAGCGCGACTACTATTTGAAGCAGGATCCCAAATCCGTCGAGCTGCGCCAGCAGTACGTCGCGCACGTGCGCAAGATGTTCGAGCTGCTCGGCGATCCGCCTAAGCGGGGGGCGGACAACGCGACGGTAGTCATGGAAATCGAGACCGCGCTGGCCACCGCATCGCTCACCCTGGAAGAGCGCCGCGACCCCGAGAAGGTCTATCACAAAATGAGCGCTCTGGCGCTGGCCGGACTCACCCCTTCCTTCGCCTGGGCCAAGTACTTCGCGGATGTGCACGCGCCGCTCGTCGCGAACCTCAACGTCGCGACGCCGGAGTTCTTCAAGCAGATGCAGGCCCTCATCCAGCGCACCGGGCTGGATCATTGGAAGATCTACCTGACTTGGCACCTGGTGCACGCCTCGGCGCACCTGCTTCCGGCCGCGTTCGTCAACGCGAACTTCGACTTCTACGGCCGCATTCTGACCGGCGCCAAGGAGCTGCGTCCGCGCTGGAAGCGCTGCGTTTCCTACACCGATAGCGATCTGGGCGAGGCGCTGGGCCAGAAGTACGTCGAGCGCACCTTTGGCGCGGAAGGCAAGCAGCGGACTCTCCGGATGGTCCAGGCTCTCGAGAAGGCGCTGGCCGCCGATATCCAGCAGGTCAACTGGATGACTCCCGCCACCAAGCGGAAGGCGCTGGAGAAGCTGCACGCCATCGCCAACAAAATCGGCTACCCGGACAAGTGGCGCGACTACTCCAGCGTGCGGATCGCGCGCGGCGATGCCCTCGGCAACGACCGGCGCGCCACCGAATTCGAGTTTCGGCGGGAGATCCGCAAGATCGGCCAGCCGGTCGACCGTTCCGAATGGGAAATGACTCCGCCCACCGTGAACGCCTACTACGACCCTACCCAGAACAACATCAATTTCCCGGCCGGCATTCTGCAGCCGCCGTTTTACGACGTCCATGCCGACGATGCGGTCAATTTCGGCGCCATTGGCGCCGTCATCGGGCACGAGCTGACTCACGGATTCGACGACCAAGGCCGCAAATTCGATGGCGATGGTAACTTGCGCGACTGGTGGACGCCCGAGGATGCCCAAGCCTACCAGCAGCGTTCCGCCTGCCTGGCCGGCGAGTACGCGGGTTTCACCGCCGTGGACAACCTGAAACTGAATGGCCAGTTGACCCTGGGCGAGAATACCGCGGACAACGGTGGCCTGCGCATCGCCCTGATGGCCCTCCTGAACACGCTGGCGGGCAAATCGGCGCCGAAAATCGACGGCTTCACTCCCCAGCAGCGGCTGTTTCTTGGATGGGGGCAGATCTGGTGCGATAACTCGACTCCCGAGGAACTGCGCCTGCGCACACTGACCAATGAGCACTCGCCAGGCCGCTTCCGGGTGAACGGGGTCCTCGAGAATATGCCGGAATTCCGGCAAGCGTTCGCCTGCCGCGCCGGCCAGCCCATGGCGCCTCAGACGGCCTGCCGCGTTTGGTAGGGGATCGGGACGGTCGTGTAGGCCGTCCCGATTCTAACTGCTGACCGCCTATTTCTTGTTGTAGCGCCGGCGAAGCGCGATGCCCAGCAAACCCGCGCCAAGCAGGAGTACGGAGGCCGGCTCCGGGATCGTGGTGCCATTCATCTCGTAGACGAAACTGCCGCCGCCACCGCCGCCGCCGTACAGGTCGCTGAAATCGCCCGTCGATCCCGCGCCGCCCACCACGATCGCCAACTCAGTGCCGGCCGTAAGATGGATAAGGCCGCCGACCAAGGCGCCATAGCCACCGCTATCATCCAGGCCCCCGCCGCCCTCCGCGCCGGCCACGACGAAGGTGTAGTCTCCCGTTGCGGGGACGAGATAGGAGGCGATGCTCCCGGTGTAGGCGTACTCTGTGCCATCAATGATCACAAAGCCGCCGGAGCCAGCCACGCCGCCCGAGTCAGCGGTGCCATTGGCGCCCGCCGAATTGTCGACGCTCGTGAACGAAGAATCGATGTACGATCCGCCGCCGCCACCGCCGCCGGCAGTTTCGCCATCACCACCGCCGCCACCGGAGTAGCCGCCGCCGCCGCCGCCACTCATCGAGCCGCCGCCACCGCCGCCGCCGAATCCGCCATTGGCGTATTGCGGGATGGTGTCGTCGCCGGCGCCTTGACCGCCCGTGAAAGCCGGGTAGGTAGAGCCACCGTTGCCCGACTCTCCATAGGTGCCCGCCGCGCCGTCTCCGCCACTGCCGAGCCAACCGGCGCCGCCGCCACCGCTAAAGCCGCCTCCCCAAGTGCCACCGTAGCCGCCGAGGCCACCGATGCCTCCAGCGCCGCCAGAACCGCCGCCATTGTCGCCGGCCGTGCCGGTTTGACCAGGGTCTCCGGGGTAGCCGCAGCACCATCCCGCGCCACCGCCGCCGCCGGCGATGATGACCGGTGTGATGGTGTCCGCGAAGACTAAGGGCGCTCCCATGAGGACGAGAGCCGCCAAGATGAGCAGCATCGGGCGGATTCTGTATAGGTCCATGATTAGGTCACTCCTTCCCCGATGGGGATAAACGTCAGCGATTGAACATATCACACCCCGCTCTCCCAAATCGATGGGTACTAGTACCTTAAACGAGGATCTCCCCCCATGTTTGTGGCCGTGCCCCCACCATTGATCCAGCTCAACCTTGGCGGGCGCCTGCCCCATGCCATACCCAAGACCGGCCTGTTCATAGATCCTGTTCGTTTACAGGCGATATGGGAAGCCGACCGAGGGCCGTCCACACGCCCGGCGCGCTGCCTCCAGCCAAGTTTCCGAAGGGTCCTGTCTGGCAGGCCGATTCGCCGCCCGGCCACCGCCGTTGAGGACGACCGACTTTTATGTCGTTAAGTCCTTGATATTTCGTCGGAACAGCGTTAGTATGAGTTGAGCCGTTAGAGGAGCCCCATGGAGATCCTCAGACGCTGTTACGCTGACGAGTCTGGCCAGGACGTCGTCGAGTACACCTTGTTGCTGGCGTTCGTCGTGATCTGTTCCGCCGCGCTGCTCTTCAGCGGGCAGGCGAGTATCAGCGGGATTTGGACCACGACGAACAACAACCTCTCTGCCGCCAAATCGATTGCTACGCATTAGAAGCGCCCATCCGGACCAAGCGCCTCCGTCAGCACGATGTTTACTCATCCGCCTGCGGTGTGCCTGACCGCACCCGCGCGCACCACGCGTCCCGCCACTCCGCCCAGCGCTGTGCCAACCGCCGGGGCGCTTCACCATGTTGGGCCGGATGGCGAACCGTTCGTGGACCCCATCCACGCATAGCACCCAGGCTGGCCGCCAGCGTAAGCTAGGAGATGGGGAACATGAGAATAGCTCTGTGGGTCCTGCTGGCCATCGTTCTGGCGATTCCGTTGCTTCTGCTCGCGCTCTCCTCCGACACGGTGGTGACGTTGGACGCACCGCTCCGCGTCGTCGGCAGAGACACGCCCGTCCAGGTGCGGGTGGCCAATCCCCACGGCATCCAGTGCTTTACCGCGGAGATCGAACAGAACGGCAACCGGTACAAGCTCTTCGAGACCGCCGAGCCGGCGCACCGGCTGCTATTCCTGGGAAAGAACGAGCCGCCGCGGTTGCTGCGGTTTTCGGTTGGCAGCCAGGCGGCCCCGGCGCTGCGCGACGGCAAGGCGACCCTGCGGATCGAAGCCCAAGGCAACGACCTGCGCGCTGCTACTGGGCGCCTCGAAGTCGCGGTGGAAGTGAACACGCGCCCGCCGCAGGTGGCCGCGGATGGCTTCCAGCATTACATCAACCAGGGCGGCGCGGAGCTGGTGACCTTCACCGTCTCCGGCTATTGGACGGAGGCTGGAGTCCGCGTCGGCCCTTACACCTTCCGTAGTTTTCCGATGCCAGGCCGCCCCGCCGGTGAGCGCTTCGCGTTGTTCGCTTTCCCCTGGGACGCGCCCGCGGGCGCTGTGCCCGTGGTCTTCGCCCGCAACCCGTCGGGCGCCGAGGCTACCGCGCGCTTCTGGTTCAAGGTCTTTCCCAAACGCTTCCGCACGCGCGACCTCCAGATTCCCGATTCGTTTATCGAGAAGGTCGTCGGCGAGCTCGATCCCAACGGCTCCGGCGAACTGGTCGAGCGCTTCCTGAAGATCAACGGGGAAATGCGCCGCCAGAACAACCAGGTGCTGGCCGATCTCCGCTTGAAGACCGAAGAGCGCCTGCTGTGGAGCGGGCCGTTCCGGCGCTACGGGATGACGGAATCGGAGTTCGCCGACACGCGCAATTACGTCTACAAGGGCAAGACCATCGACCGGCAAACGCATCTGGGCTTCGACCTCGCCGACGTGCCCCACGCGGCCGTGGAAGCGGCCAACGACGGCAAGGTGGTGTGGGCCGCTCCTCTGGGCATCTACGGCAACTGCGTGGTGGTGGACCACGGCTACGGCTTGCAGTCCATTTACGGGCACTTAAGCCAGATCGCGGTCCAGCCCGGAGAGACGGTGAAGAAGGGACAGGAACTCGGCCGCAGCGGCGCGACCGGAATGGCCGGCGGCGACCACTTGCACTTCAGCATGCAGGTGGACGGCGTGCAGATTACGCCCGTCGAGTGGTGGGACGAGCACTGGATTCACGACCGCATCCTCAGCAAGCTGCCGGGGAACGGTTGATGTTCTCGTCGCGCCTGCCCTGGGACCTGCGCCCGAACCGGCTCTCCCTCGCGCTGCAAGCCCGTCGCCGCGCGGGCGCGCCCATCCTCGATCTCACCGAATCCAATCCCACGCGGGCGGGCTTCTCCTACCCGGGCGAGCAGATTCTGGAAGCGCTCTCCGGGGTGCGCTCGCTATTCTACGAGCCTCAGCCGGCAGGTTCCGCCGAAGCGCGAGCGGCCGTGGCGGGCTACTACCGCGCGCGCGGCCGCCAGGTCGAGCCGGAACGAATCATCGTCACTGCCAGCACCAGCGAATCCTACGCTTTCCTGTTCAAGCTGCTGGCCGATCCCGGCGACGAGGTGCTGGTTCCCCGTCCCTCTTACCCGCTCTTCGAGTTCCTGGCCGCGCTCGAATCGGTTCGCGCCGTGCAGTACCCGCTCGTGTACCACGGCGCCTGGTCGGTGGATTTCGATGCGCTGGAGCGCAGACTGACCCCCCGCACGCGGGCCATTGTCCTGGTCAATCCGAACAATCCCACGGGTTCCTTTCTCAAGCGCGACGAACTGGCGCGCCTGGCCGCGCTCGGCGTTCCGCTGATCTCCGACGAAGTGTTTGCCGATTACGTCCTGCGCCCCCATCCGGCCATCGTCCCGACCCTCGTCGACGTCGAGGAGACGCTCACCTTCTGTTTGAGCGGCCTGTCGAAGGTCGCCGGGCTGCCGCAGATGAAGCTGGGCTGGATGGTGGCCGGCGGGCGCGAGTCCGCGCAAGCTTTCGAACGTATCGAGCTGATTGCGGATACCTATCTATCGGTGAGCGCTCCGGCGCAGCAGGCCCTGCCACGCCTGCTCCAATTGGGCGCGGGCGTGCAAGAGCAGATCGCGCGCCGCACCTGGGCCAACCTGGAGTTCCTGCGGACGGCCCTGGGCGGCCACTCCGCCTGCCAGGCGCTCCATGTCGAGGGCGGCTGGTACGCCACGCTGCGCATTCCGCGCACGCACAGCGAGGAAGAGTGGGCCCTCCACCTGCTCGATCGCGACGGCGTCCTGGTCCAACCGGGCTTCTTCTACGATTTCGATTCCGAAGCCTACCTGGTGCTCAGCCTGCTCACCGCCCCTGAGATATTTCGCGAAGGCGCCGCCCGCCTGCTGGCTTCGATCGACCGCGGGTGAGTTCGCTTCACATCGGCCTCAGCGGGCGCCCGCGCTCTTGAGGAGTTGCACTATCTCCTGGTGGCCGTTCTCGGACGCCACCGTCAATGCCGTGTTGCCATTGGCGTCCTTGGCGTTCACATCGGCCTTGGCCTCGATCAAGGTTCGCACCACCTCCTGGTAGCCATACTTTGAGGCGATCGTCAACGCCGTCGCATCGCCCGCGCCTCGGGCGTTCACATCGGCCTTGGCGTCGAGCAAAGCTCGCACTACCTCCTGGTGGCCCTGTTGCGACGCCAAGGTCAGCGCCACGGCGCCATTGCCCGCTCTGGCACTCATGTCGGCCCCGGCGGCGAGCAACACCCGCACTACGCCCTCCCGGCCATTCTCGGACGCCACCATCAATGCCGTGGCGCCATCCGGGTCCTTGGCGTTCATATCCGCCTTGGCGGCCAGCAAGGCTCGCACTACCTCCGGGTGGTCCTGCTGCGATGCCAGGATCAACGCCGTGACACCCTGGCTCTGCTTGGCGTTCACATCGGCCCCGGCGGCCAGCAGCGCTCGCACCACCTCCGGCTGGCCATGCTGCGACGCGGTCATCAACGCCGTGGCATCGCCCGCGCCTCGGGCGTTCACATCGGCCCCGGCGGCCAGCAGCGCTCGCACTATCCCCTCCTGGCCATTCTCGGACGCCACGATCAATGCCGTGGCGCCATTGGCGGCCCGCGCGTTCACATCCGCCTTGGCCTCGAGCAGCGCCCGCACCACCTCCTGGCGGCCATGCAGCGACGCCAGGATCAACGCCGGGGCGACCTTGCCCGTTTTGGCATTCACATCGGCCCCGGCCGCGAGCAGCGCTCGCACCACCTCCTGGTAGCCATACTGCGACGCGATCGTCAGCGCCGTGGCATCGCCCGCGCCTCGAGCGTTCACGTCGGCCTTGGCGTCGAGCAGAGCTCGCACCACTTCCTGGTGGCCGTCATACGACGCCAGGATCAGCGCCGTGGTGCCGCTGGGGTCCTTCGCGTTCACTTCGGCCTTGGCGGCGAGCAGCGCTTGCACCACCTCCAGGTGGCCCAGAAACGACGCCAGCATCAACGCCGTGGTGCCGTTGTCCCGCCTGGCGTTCACATCGGCGCCGGCCTCGAGCAGCGCTCGCACCACCTCCTGGTGGCCATGCTGCGACGCCAACATCAACGCCCGGCTGCCATCCACCGCTCTGGCGTTAATCTCGGCCCCCGCGGCCAGCAGCGCTCGCACCGCCTCCAGGCGGCCCATGGAGCAGGCCGCCATCAACGCCGTGACACCCTGGTCCTGCTTGGCGTTTACATCGGCCCCAGCGGCCAGCAGCGCTTGCACTACCTCCTGGCGGCCGCTCCCCGAGGCGGTTATCAACGCCGTGACGCCATGGCTGCCCCTGGCGTTGACATCGGCCTTGGCCTCCAGCAGCGCCCGCACTATGTCCGGGTTTCCCCGATGCGACGACTCCGTCAACGCCGTGCTGCCGTCGGCGGCCTTGGCGTTTACATCGGATCCCGCGGCCAGCAGCGACTTGACGCGGGCTAAGTCGCCGTCCCGGGCGGCCTGGATGAGATCCTCTCCTTGCGCGTTCGCCCGTAGGCTCGCTACCGCAATGGCCAACAGTACCAGAACGGCCAAGATGAACGGATGTTTCCGCCAGCCCGTCATCTCATTTCTCTTTCCCCACGACACCGAGCTATTGTAACCCCAAGTTTCGGTCACCTACTGGATTGGTCCGACAGCGGCTCGTCAAGGAGCTGGATTGACGTCGCGGGGCCCAGGTCCGGATTCTTCCAGGACGATAGCGCCCACACCACCTTCTTATCCGGCGTTACCTCGATCGCCTGCACGGTGCTGGCCCACTCTTCCGTGTTCTTGTTCCCGGCGCACCAGTTGGTGACGACGGTGTTGCCGTTGGCCAGCCGGTTCGCGGTCTGCACGCTGAACAGCTTGATCGAGGGCAAGTCCGCCTGGGTGAGTTCCCACACCGTCTCGCCCTTCGGATTCACTTCCCGCGCGTAACAACTCCAGTCTCCGGCGATGAGCGTATTGCCGTTCGCCAGGCGGACCGCTTGCCAGGGCGACTTCGCGGCTACCGACCACACCACTTTTCCATTCAGGTCGTACTCGACCACCTTACCCTCGCCCAAATGCGGAACCAGGACGGTGCCGGCCTTAGTCATGCGGATGTGCCGGAACTGGCCGTGAGTGCCGGCGACTGTGGTGGGAATGGGTATCGCCCTTTCCGTCTTGCCGGTAGCCGTGTTGACGATCATGGCCTGCGCCGGGTTTCCATTCCGCATGATCAAAACGCGGTCCCGGCCGATGGACTGTATGGAGTGAATCTCGGTTCCGGAGGGCGCCTTGTACTCCCATGCCAGCTTCTTGTCCGGGCTCACTTCGCCCGCGCCGGACATGCGGGAAAAAATGATGTTCCCGTTCGGGAGCAACGTGGCGTCGTCGAACTCCTGTATGCCGCCGGTTTCGGTTCGCAAGGGAATCGAGTACTGCCAGACCACCTTGCCGTCCCGCACCAAGAACATGGACTGGAGCGGTTTGCGCGTGTCCCATTCCCCGGCATAGAGAAACGGATGCTGGGCCACATTGCCCGGCAGCTCGCTAGCCGCTGGCAGGTAGACCAGTTCGATGCCTTGGCCGTGCAGCGGGTCCCGATTGCGGGAATACTGCCGCGTGGCGTCGCTGTCCCAATGCTCGAACACTCCCAGGCTGCCGACCCTTTTCCCGCCCTGCCGGTACACGGTCCCCGAGGGCGGATGGTCGGCCAGCGCCATCTCGCGCAGGTAATCGTCGGCGTTTTCGCGAATCAGGATGCGAGGGTGGTTGGAATCCTCGGGATCGTTGTTGTTCTTGCTCTGCGAATACAGGATGTCCAGGCCCACCGAGTCCAGCGCCACACCGTCCAGCGAGGCCAGCACGCTGGACGGCCACTCCGGATTCTCGTACGGCGTCACGCGATTGTTGAACGGCGGATTGGGGAAGTGCAGCGGGAAGGACTGGTGTCTTCTGGCGCAATACAGGCCGTCCAGCACGTAAAGGATCGTCTTGGCGCCCAGGTTCGGCGACGCCGCCAGGTCCACGATCGGCGACCAGGCGTTTTTCACGGCTTCCTGGTTCGTATTGATCGCGGCGTGAAGCTCGGGGGTCCCCTTGATGGAACCGAAGTGGTTCTTCCCGGTCAGCGTAACGCCGGTCTGGCCTTCGTCGCCCCCCTCCGCGGCCGCATACGGATAGGAGTGCGCTTTGAGGATCGCCACGTTCACCAGGTAAGTCGCATCGAAAACCTGCTTCGGAATCAGCTTGGCCTCTTTATACTCGTGCCCCGAGTAACTTACTCCCTCCACCCATTGCGCGCCTTCCAGGCCATGATAGTCGCCAGAGCCGGGGTTCTTGGGCTGTGCCTGATCCGGGCAGCTCTCCTGGACGAAGCGCACGTCCTTGAACTCGCTCCAGATCTTGGTCAGCAAGGCGGGATAAACGATGCGGCGCGCATCGTAAACGACGATGTCGCCCGGCGGCACATGCGCCCGATTGACTAACTGCCGCGCCATCGCCAGCGCCAGTTGCGGCGAGACGTTGACGATGTTGCCCGGCCCGGTGGCGCTGCTGTTGTTGAGGTTGACCTTCACCGCCACGACCTCGCCGGCCCGGTATCCTCGATTTTGCAGCCCGCGCGAGGTCCGGTTGTAATACTGGAAGATTCCCTGCCAGGCCTCTTCGTCGCTCGCCGCGCCGGTGAGCTTCTTCAGCGTGGCGGAGAGCATGGCGTCGACGCGGTTCTGGTCGGTCGAGGAGTCGCTCCACCAGGTGTCGGTAGCGGAGTTCCGCGCGCCGCTCCACCGCGCCGCCGCCGGATCGTGCGCCCACACCACACGGCCGGGATAAATGCCCCGTGCGATGCCGAGCGGCCGATTGCGTTCCCGCGGGGCGAAGTCGTAGCGCGTCGCAATCTCCGCGGCCGAGGATCGCAGCGGGCGCAGAAACCAACCCGCGGCCGCCAGAGCCGCCACAGCGCAGATCGCAACTGCGCCATACCGATAGCCGAGCAGGGCCCGCCTCAGGCGGCGCCCCGCCAGGATACCGACTACCGGAGCCGTCAGCCAGATCGCGAACCCGCTCGCCAGCGGGAACGCCGCGCGCTGGCAGGGATAGGAAGCCCGGCTGGGTTTGGGAATCACTCGAATCAGGAACCACGCGAGCGCGGCGAATCCCGCTATCAGTCCAGCCAGCTTGCATAAGGGCCTATAAAAGCTATTTCGAATTGTGTTGGGTGTCATGTTTACCTGTCGTCAGGCTGAATGGCCGTCCGAATGCCGATCGGCCACACTCCAGTGTACAGCTTCGGGCGCCGGATCCCTTCTCGCCGGTTCTGGCCTGCCAACAAGAAAGACAAAGGTTCATTCGTGCCGCAAAGCCACGGCAGGATCGATGCGTAAGGCGCGCAGTGTGGGCGCCACCGTTGCCAGGGCCGCCACCAGCGAGAGCGCGCCGGCCACCACGACGAAGTTCGCCGGGTCGGTGGGACGCACGCCCGGAACCAGGAACATGGAGAGCGGGCGAAC
>Ga0326728_10005290_pt1 | contig 36587 bp, 31 predicted proteins | sample MB3enrmetagenome_FD_207602 | JGI IMG/M metagenome (GOLD analysis project Ga0326728, IMG submission 207602) | Lab enriched peat soil microbial communities from McLean, Ithaca, NY, United States - MB31MN | ecosystem: Environmental > Terrestrial > Soil > Wetlands > Peat | place: USA: New York...
TGGGCGACGTTATTGCCGTCGCCGACATACGCGAGATGCACGTTGCGCACATCGCCAAAATGTTCCCGCAGGGTAAAGTAGTCCGCCAGCGCCTGGCACGGATGCTCGAGGTCGGTGAGGGCATTGATCACCGGCACGCGCGCATGCTCGGCCATCCCGGTAACGGTGGCATGGGCGAAGGTGCGCAGCACGATGGCCTGGACCCAGCGTTCCAGGTTGTGGGCAATGTCGGAGAGCGACTCGCGCTCGTCGATCCGCGATCCACGCTGGTCGACGAACGACGTGGTTCCGCCCAGGCCGGCCACTCCCGCTTCAAACGTCAGCCGGGTGCGCAGCGAGGGCTTTTCAAAAAACAGAGCGACGTGACAGCCCGCCAGGTTCCCGCGAAATTTCGCCGGCTCGGTTTTCACCTGCGCGGTGAGCTCGAGAATGGATACGACCTCCTCCGGCCGGAGATCGGCGATGGAAAGCAGGTCCCGGTGCGTACCGGTAGCGGCTTGCGGCAGATGTGCACTCATGACTGGCTCCTCTGTCCCGCCTTGCTCCTATCCAAGGAGGGAGCGCCCGGATCCTGGCTGTTCTCCGCCAGCAGTTCATCCAAAGCGGCGATCACCGTATCGACATGCTTCTGGGTGATGATGTATGGCGGCAGGAAGCGCAGCACCGTCTCGTGCGTGCGATTCGCAATGATGTTGCGCTCCAGCAGCCCTTTGACGGCCGCTTTCGCCTGCTCGGCGGAATTCAATTCCATGCCCAGCATCAGGCCCGCGCCGCGCACATCCCGCACGCAATTGTGCCTGGCGGCCAGCTCCACCAGCCGCCGCTTGAAGTAGTCCCCGATGGCGTTGACGTGCGCCAGCGTGCTCGGATTCTCCAGGATCTCCAGAAAGGCCAGGGCCACGGCACAGGACATGGGTCCGCCGCCGAAGGTGGTGCCGTGCAGACCCGGATGAATGGCGCGCGACACGGCTTCGGTGGTCAGGATGGCGCCCAGCGGCAGCCCGGAAGCCAGAGGTTTGGCCACCGTCACGATGTCAGGTTTGGCGCGATAGCGCTGGAAGGCGAACGGCAAGCCGGTGCGGCCCAGTCCGCACTGGATTTCGTCGCACAACAGCAACGCGCCGGACTTCTTGGTCAGGGCGCGCGCCGCCGCCATGAATTGCGGACTCAGCGAATTGATGCCCCCCTCGCCTTGCAGCGGTTCCACGGCCACGGCACACACGGTATCGTCAAACTTGCGTTCCAGGTCTTCCACGTCGTTGAAACGCACGAAACGAACGCCGGGCAGTAAAGGCTCGAACGGCGCGCGGTACTTTTCCGTCGAAGTCGTGGACAAGGCGCCCATGGTGCGCCCATGGAACGAGTGTTCCAGCGCCAGAATGCGCCACGCGGGCTTGCCCTTCTTCGCGTTCAGTTGCGCGTAGGCGCGCGCCAGCTTCAGCGCGCCCTCCCAGGATTCGGCGCCGCTGTTGCAGAAAAAGACGCGGTCCATGCCCGCCAGCCGGGTCAACCGCTCGGCCACCGCCGACTGATACTCGTGATAAAAAAGATTGGAAATGTGCAGCACTTTGGCCGCTTGCGCCGCCAGGGCTTTGCGAATCGCCGGATGCCCATGCCCCAGCGCGTTGACGCCGATGCCGCTCAGGAAATCCAGATAGCGGTTGCCGGCATCGTCGTAAAGATAAACTCCCCGTCCGCGGGTAAACAGCACGGGATGACGATCGTAGGTGGGCAGCAGCAGCTTGGCTTCCGCATTCTTTACCGCTTCCAGCTTCGATATCGCTTTGGCCGCCGTTGCCTTCATTGCACCGTCACCTCCGTCCCGGAGTCGATCTTGGAAAAATATAATTGCGCCAGCACGTCCGCCTCGGAGGCAGGCATGATGCGGACGCGTCCTACGCCCCCGCGCAGAGCCAGTTGGCAGGCTTCCAGCTTGGGCAGCATTCCGCCGGACACCACCGCCTTCTGAATCAGGACTGGAATGTCGCGAAGATGCAGCCAGCGGATCACCGTACCGTCCTCGCCTTTCACACCGGGCACGTCGGTAAGGAACACCAGCGCATTGGCCTGGCAGCCGGCGGCGCAGGCTGCGGCCATTTGATCGGCATTGATGTTGTAATACTGGCCGTCGCCGCCCAACGCCAGGCTGGAAATCACCGGCACCGCGCCATTGCTCCAGATGGATTCGAGCCAGCGCGGCTCCATGGTCGTGATCTCCCCGACGTATCCGAGGTCCTGGCCAACGGTGGCCTTTTTGCGCGCACGGAAGGCCAGGCCGTCGCCGCCACACATGCCGACACCCGGCTGACCGGCCGCGTGAATCGCCGCCACCAGAGCCTTGTTGAGATGGCCCGCCAGCACCATCAGCGCCACGTCGCGCGTCTCCGAATCAGTGACGCGCAAGCCGTTGACGAAATCGCTTTTCTTGCCCAATTGCGCCAAGGTCCGGGTCAAGGCCTTGCCCCCGCCGTGGACCACGGCCACCTGATGGCCGGCGGCAGCCAGGTCCGCCACCGCGTGCGCGCACTTATGCAGCGTTTCCGGAGAATCCAGGGCCGCTCCCCCGATTTTCACGACGATTTTCATTGCAGCCCCTCCCGTTCGTTCCAGCCGTACATGACATTCATGTTCTGCACTGCCTGCCCGGCAGCGCCTTTCAACAGGTTGTCGAGACACGACACGATCACCACCCGCCGCTCGTCCGGGGCCACGCACAAACCGATGTCGCAGAAATTCGTGTGCACCGAATACTGGATCTGCGGCACGCGCAGCCCGAACACCCGCACCCAGGGAGCTTCGCGGTAGAACTCCTGATAGCAGGCCGCCAGATCCGCGCTCGTCATCCCGCGCTTCAAGCGCAGGTAGATGGTGGAAAGAATTCCCCGCGGAATCGGCAGCAGATGCGGCGTAAATACCAGTTGCCCGGCCTGCAGCCCCAGCTGTTCCAGAATCTCGCCGGTATGCCGGTGATTAAAGATCGCGTAGGCCGAAAGATTATCGGCCACTTCCACAAAGTGCGTCTTGGGCGTGGGCTGCTTGCCCGCGCCGCTGACTCCCGACTTGGAGTCGCACACGATGCCGTAGTCGGCATCCACCAGTGCGCCATGCACCGCCGGAGCCAGCCCCAAAATAATGGACGTGGCATAACAACCCGGGTTAGCCACCAGTTGCGCCTGCCGCACCTGATCGCGATGCAATTCCGGACTGCCATACACCGCCAGCGCATCCAGCTTGGCCGCCGCCGCCGTATCCGCATCCTCGAATTTGTAAACCGCGCGGTTCTCCGCCTGCTTCAACCGCCAGGCTCCGCTCAAGTCAACCACGCGCAATCCGCGCCGGATGGCTTCCGGAATCATCTCCCGCGAAAGTTCGTGCGGCGTAGCCATGAACAGCAGCTCGACGCCGGCGGCTTCCAGCTTGTCCCAGGAAAAAGGCTCCATCGGAAAGCCGCCATTACCGGCAATCTGGGGATAAATCTCGTCCAGATTGACGGTGCCTTTCTCGGCCTCGCGCCGCAGCAACAACGGCGGCTTCACCCGCGGATGCCGCAGAAGGATGCGCGTCAATTCAAAACCGGAATAGCCGGTCGCTCCGAGCACCGCCGTTTGCAAATCATTCTTCACGGTTCCAACATCTCCCGAATCCGCGCGGCCACACGATGAGCCGTCTTGTTGTCGGGACAGATCACCAGGATGGTGTCATCTCCCGCGATCGTTCCCACCACCTCGGGTCCCGTTTCGGCATCCCAGGCCACGGCCACCGGTTGCGCGCTGCCCACGGCGGTCTTGATCACCAGCAGGTTTTGCGCCTCGCGCACTTCCCGGACAAACTCCCGGAACAACCGTTCCAGCGAAGGCACTGCCGGATACCCCCCGTTTCCCCCGCCGTTCTGGGGCAAGGCATAACCTTGCGGCATCTTCACCAGACCGAGCTTATGGATATCGCGCGACAGCGTTGCCTGGGTCACGTCGAACCCACGTTTCATCAGCTCGCGGCGCAAATCGTCCTGACTGGCCACCGGGCCGCGCTTGATCAGCTCCAGGATGAGTCCGTGCCGGCTCAGTTGCGTCATGCAGACACCTATCCCGCATAATTATACGCGGTAATGTATAAATATGCGCTCGCGGCGAGGGTGCTGTCAATAAAAAACGTTGCGGCGTCCCCCGTCTCGGGCCAGGTGGTTTGCAGTTGACAGCTCACAGTTTGCAGCCAACCGGCAAACAGCCACTCCATAGATCCGCCAGGGCTGGCTGCAAACTGCAAACTGTCAAATGTGAGCCTCTTTCCGGCCAATCCTTATTGCTATTTGCAGGCTCTCTTCGCTACACTCAGCGCCGGCTATGAAGATGCGCGCCATGTTGCTGGAACAGCCGCGGCCGGTGGAGAAATCGCCCTTGCGGGCGGTCGAGTTGGAAGTGCCGGTGCCGGCTCCGGGCCAGGTGAGAGTGCGCGTTTCCTGTTGCGGCTTGTGCCATACCGATCTGCACATCGTGGAAGGCGACCTGGCAGCACACAAACTGCCGGTGATACCGGGCCATCAGATTGTGGGCACGATTGATGCCGTGGGACCGGGAGTACGCGAGCGGCACGACGGCGACCGCGTCGGCATTCCCTGGCTGTACTCCACGGACGGCGAGTGCCGCTACTGCCGCCACGGGCAGGAAAATTTGTGCGAGCGCGGGCGTTTCACCGGCTACGACGTCAACGGCGGTTACGCCGAAGCCGTCACGATCGGCGAGGATTATTGCTATCCGCTGCCGAGCGGGTTCGCCGATGAGCATGCGGCGCCGCTGCTCTGCGCCGGCATTGTCGGCTATCGATCGTACCGGATGACGGGCGTGCGTCCGGGCGACGTTCTCGGCCTCTACGGCTTCGGCGCCAGCGCGCACATCGTATTACAGGTGGCGCGCCAGCAGGGAGTGAACGTCTTTGTTTTCACGCGCACGGCCGTCCACGCCAAACTGGCCGGCAGGCTGGGCGCAGGGTGGATCGGCGATACCAAACAGCAACCGCCCGCGCATCTCGACGCCGCCATCGTCTTTGCCCCCGCCGGCGCGTTGGTGCCCGAGGCCTTGCGCGCCATCCGTCCGGGCGGAACCGTGGTCTGCGCCGGCATCACCATGTCGTCGATCCCGCAGATGGATTACGAACTGTTGTACCGGGAGCGCATACTGCGCAGCGTGGCCAACAGCACGCGCCAGGACGCCCGCGACTTCCTCGAACTCGCCGCTCAGATTCGGGTGCAAACGGAGGTTCAAGTCTTCTCCCTCCGCGACGCCAACCTCGCCCTGCAGGACTTGAAACATAGCCTTATCGCCGGGGCGGGAGTCCTGAAAATTGAGTAATTTTTAAAGGCGTTTACAGTTCACAGTTTGCAGTTTGCAGCCAACCTTTGCCAACTCTGCGGGAATGGCTCTTCGCCGTCTGGCTGCAAACTGTGAGCTGCAAACTGTGAGCTATCTGCGATTAATCAGTGACGCCACATAGCCCGCGCCGAAGCCGTTATCGATATTGACCACGCTGACGTTGGAGGCGCAGGAATTCAGCATTCCCAGCAGCGCGGCCAGACCTTCAAAGGCGGCGCCGTAGCCGATGCTGGTAGGCACGGCAATCACCGGCACGCCCACCAGTCCACCCACTACACTGGGTAAAGCGCCTTCCATGCCGGCACAAACCACCACGACCCGCGCATCCGCGAGCACCGAGCGGTTGGCCAGCAGACGATGAATGCCGGCAACGCCGACGTCGTAGAGGTGTCGAACGTCGTTGCCCATGAGCTCGGCCGTGACCACGGCTTCTTCCGCCACCGGGATATCGCTGGTTCCCGCCGAGATCACCACGATCTTGCCTTTCCCGTATTTCCTGCGCTCCTGACGCAGTACGATGGCGCGCGCCAGCTCGCGATATTCGGCCTTGGGAACAAGCGCCTGAACCGCCGCGGCCTGCGCTTCGTCGGCTCGCGTAGCCAGCACGTTGCCGCCGTGCTGGGCCAGGCGGCTGAAGATGACGGCCACCTGCCGCGGAGATTTGCCCTTGCCAAAGATCACTTCCGGCATGCCGGCGCGCAAGGCGCGGTGATGGTCCACCTTGGCAAACCCCAGATCTTCAAACGGCAGATGACGCAGGCGCGCCACCGCCTCGTCGGGCGTGATCTTCCTGGCGCGCACGTCGGCAAACAGTTTGCGTAGTCGTTCGGCGTTCACGGTCTCAGCTTACCACCATGACTTGAGGCATTTCACCGCAGAGGACGCAGAGAGCGCAGAGGACCAAGAACAAACCCTTCCGCCGCAGATTTGCGCAGATGAACGCGGATCAGAACAGAGGTACGTGAAACCTGATTTTGTTTGGTTTCTCATCAGCGTTTTTCTGCGTTTATCTGCGGCCCATTCTTTGGTTTCCTCTGCGTCCTTTGTGTCCTCTGCGGTGAAAAAGCACAAATTCAAAAAATCCCCATTGGCGCTGCGGAAGGCACGGGCGGGGTGTTAGGCTGATTCGAGGTAAATACGATGCCGGTGGAACCTCACAATCTGACTCTGGCCACCACGGGAGCAAGCGGGTCGGTATTTCTGCGGGAGATGCTGCTTCTGCTCGAACGCGATCCGCGGGTCAACACGGTGAATTTCATCGCCTCCGACAACGCCTTGCGGGTGATGGCCGAAGAGTTGGGCATCAGCGGCCGCAGCCATCTGGTCCGGCAATTACTGGGAACGGACTCGACGAAGACTCAGCAGCAGAACAACGAAGATATCGGCGCCAATGTCGCCAGCGGTTCCTATCCCAGCGATGCCATGATCGTGCTTCCGTGCAGCATGGGCACGCTGGCGCGGATTGCCAATGGCATGGCGCAGGCCCTGATCGAGCGCGCGGCGGACGTGTGCCTGAAGGAACGCCGCCCGTTGGTACTGTGCGTGCGCGAGACGCCGCTGAACAAAATCCACCTGCGCAATATGTATCGCGCGGCCGACGCCGGCGCCAGCATTTATCCGCTGATCCCCACGTTCTACAACCGCCCCGTAACCCTGGAAGACATGGCCCGGCAGTACGTCAGCCGGGTATTGGCCCACATTGGACTGCCGCAGCCGGATGCATTTCAGTGGAAGGGCTGAGCAGGAATGCGCTATCGGCCCTCGGCTGTCGGCCCTCGGCCAGAACCACTCAAACCAAGTCCCCCTCTAGCTTGACGCACCTGCAAATCCTGCCCAGGGCCGCCATGCCTTGTATTCAACCCGGCCGACGGCCGACAGCCGAAGGCCGAAGGCTCAAGGTCAAATATTTACTTTATAGGTACCTTAGTCAATTGACTTGCCACCGGGACCGGGGTATTTTGTCGGTACACCGGAAAGGAGGTGGTCCAGTGACGAATAGCGAAAGTGACAGTTACAGACCAAATGGTGAGGTGGCTGAGGCTTAGGGCGTCTCGCTCTAGCTCGCAACTTCCGGATGTTTTTTGGGAGTTTGGCGATGCCTCACCGGGACCACCAAGGTTTCCGAAGGAGTGACCGCCACAGCCAATCCCAACAGACTACCGACGGCCCGCTAAATGCCTAAGACGGAGGCAGGCGGGCCGTTTTACTGTCTGCCAGAGCTTTGCGAATCACCCGTTCCGTGTTGTGCACCAGTTGCAAACCGGTCAGTTCCCCGGCGGACACCCAGCGCGCGGCACTGGCGTCGCTGGCGGCGCACAGTTCCCCCCCCTGCAGGCGGCAGAGAAAGTCCACGAGAACATAGTGGTACTGGGCGCAACCATCGGGATCGCGGTAGATGCTGTCGAATACCTCAATCACTTCGCCGGCTTCGACGAGTAGCCCGGTTTCTTCCCGGGTCTCGCGAACCACAGCCTGCCGCAAGGTTTCGCCAAGTTCCACGGCGCCGCCGGGAATCGACCACTGCCCCTTTAGCGGCTCGGTAGCTCGCTTCACCACCAGGACACGGCCATCCTCTACGATCACAGCCCCAACGCCTACGATCGGACGGTCCGGATAATCACGTTTCATGGGAGCTCAAAAGCCGGCAAAAAAATCCCGCGGTTGCACGTCGACGATCTTCCAGTCTTTACCGGCGCGGGCAAAATTGAACCGGAGCTGCGCGCTGTGCCGCACCGGCATCTGTTGGGGACTCGCTGGTGTCGCTTCCAGCGTAAAGTCCACCATGGCGGCGCCGGAATCGTCATCGGTCTGCACAATGTGGAAGCGCACGTTAAGCGCTTCGTACCTCTGGTTGTAATCCTGAAACAGCAGTCCCACGGAATCGGCAAACTGCGCGTAGTCGGGCATGCGTTCCCGGTCAAACAGCGCCAGGGTACGACTGCTATTCTGGGCCGTAAGCGCATCGCGTAAAGCCCCAAGCACACGATCGGCAACGGCGGGGGAAAAAGCCTCATTGGGCGGCGTGGCGCCCGCTGCAGCGGCCACCATCGCCAGGGAGAAAACCAGAACGAAAATCCTACGGAGCATGCGGAAGACCCAGGCAAAGTTTGCAGCTTACAGTTTACAGTCTGCAGACAAACCTGGAATTGTCATTCTGAGTCCCCTACCGCGGACGAACAACCTGCTTTCTTCGGCACACGCACAAACATAGCAGGTTCCTTCGCTTCGCTCAGGATGAAAATTCTCGCGAAGAGTTCCTACACTGTGAAGTCATCGGCAGGTTGGCCAACCGCCAATCGCCTGTCCAGCTGTGAGCTGCAGACTGTGAACTGTAAACTTGTTACAGTTCAATCGGTTGTCCCCAGCGCTCCCCAAATGTGAGGTGAGCCCGGTCGAAACGGCCGCCGTAGAGTTTATCGGGACCTTTGCGGTGTCCGATGGCGAGCATGGCCACCACCCGCACATGTTCGGGGATGCCCAGCAGGGTGCGCACTTTGTCTTCCCAGAAGCCTTCCATGGGAGCGGTATCGTAACCCAGGGCCTCCGCCATCCACATGATGGTGGTGAAGGCAATCATGGTGTGGCGATTCACCCACAGATTGACATCTCCGCTGATGCCGGCCGCAGTCCCGCCATGTCCGTCCAGCAAGCCGGCAACGGCTTGGCGGGCGTGTTCGTTGCCGGTTTCCGGCATGCCGTGCCGATTGCCGGTTTTCACCATCAGTTCCAGATCGCCGTTCTTCCATGCTTGCGGGTCGCCGCATGCCACCAGGATGACCGGCGCTTCCTCGACCCGGGGTTGTCCCATGGCAGCTTCCCGGAGCTTTTTCCGCCGTTCAGGATCACGAATCACCACAAATCGCCACGGCTGCAGGTTAAAGCCGCTGGGCGCCGCCAGTCCGGCATCCAGGATCTTCTCCAGGTCCTCGTCGAGGACGGGGGAGGAATCAAAATGCGGGGTGGCCCGCCGCTCGCGGATAATCTCGCTCAACGGCCGCTCGATCGTGTGCTCAGTCAGATTCACATCATGCAATGCTGACATAGGTCTGGCTCCTTCCCTTAAACAGATGCACACTACCCGATCTAAGGGACACCATTTATCGGAAATTCGGGATGGAAGTCTTTACGCCGCTCATCATTATTTCAGCGCTTATCGATCAGAGCCTGCATCGCAGCCGTATATCGCGGTCCCGAGGTAGCTCCGGGCGGTAACGCCTGGTTGATCTCCTCCAGCGCCGCCGGAGTCAGCCGCAACGAGTCCGCCGCCAGATTGTCCTCGAGGTGCGAAATGCTGGTGGTTCCAGGGATCGGAACCAGATCCTTGCCCTGAGCCAGCAGCCAGGCCAGGGCGATCTGCCCCGGCGATGCCTTCAGCTCAGCCGCGGTCTCTCGCACGATCTCCGTCAGTCTGAGGTTGGCGTCGAAGTTCTCTCCCTGCAGGCGGGGATCGCTGGTACGCCGAAAGTCTCCTTCCGGATATTCCTCGGCCCGCTTTGCCTTGCCGGTCAAAAAGCCGCGCCCGAGAGGAGCGAACGGCACCAATCCGATACCGAGCTCGCGCAACGTGGGCAGGATTTCGGCTTCCAGCGAACGCTCCCAGAGAGAGTATTCGCTCTGCAGCGCAGTGACCGGATGCACGGCGTGGGCGCGGCGGATGGTCGCGGCCGAAGCTTCGGAGAGCCCGAAGAAGCGAACCTTGCCGGCGGCAATCAGGCCGCCGACCGTCCCGGCAACGTCCTCAATGGGAACTGCCGGATCGACGCGGTGTTGATAGAGCAAATCGATGTGATCGGTACGCAGGCGGCGCAGGCTGGCTTCGACCACTTCGCGAATGTGCGCCGGGCGGCTATCGACACCCGCCATTTTCCCGTCGGCGATGCGGAAGCCGAACTTGGTGGCCAGGATAACCTCCGCGCGCCGGCCAGCAAGGGCCTCGCCCAGCAATTCCTCATTCGTAAACGGCCCATACACTTCCGCCGTGTCAAAGAAATTACAGCCGAGTACGAGCGCGCGATACAAAGTTGCAATCGACTGCGACCGGTCCGCACTCCCATAGGCGTGGCTCATCCCCATGCAACCGAGACCGAGCGCGGAGACTTCCAGCCCTTCAGAACCGAGTTTTCTGCGGGTCAACATGATTTCCTCCACCAGGATTTGGTCTGGCGCTTTTCACACATAGCATATATCCAACTCATTTCTCGATTCTTGGGTGTTTATGGGTAATTTTATGGTTGGTTCAACAAGTAGAAATCGTCTTCCGGAGGTTTTAATGGGCGCGACCACTTCCCTCCGGGAAGTCCCGCATCATATTTGAAGAGGCGAGGAGATTTCCCGCTGTTTCAGTTGAATCAGTCCATCGCCACTTACTTGTTGGGACATGCCAACTCATTGAAAATGCGAGGGGAAGGCCCGTCACCCGCCCGCGGCACCTGTTCCAGTATTGAGGCCTTGATACGCCGTTTGCTAAACCCAAAACGTAATTCTGCCGATAAGAGCATACGGAGAAGCCGGCGGGCAGAGCCGATTGGGACTCCCCCCGCTCTAAGCACGCTCTTGCAAGGCAGGGAGACAATGAAGGTACTAATCGCTGATGATGATCCCGTTACCGTCAAGTTGATTGCCGGGCTGTTGGAGCCCTGGGGCTACGAGGTCGTAATCGCTCGCGACGGGGACGAGGCACTTTCCATATTGCAGTCGGCCGAATCGCCCGGAATAGCCATCGTTGATTGGACCATGCCGGGCTGTACCGGACTGGACGTATGCCGGCGGATACGAGCAACCCCTCACGACAAGTACATATATTTGATTATGGCGACCGGCCGCGGCGAAAGGGAGGACATCCTGGAGGGACTCCGCGCCGGGGCGGACGATTATGTAGTGAAGCCCATCTTTGCCGCCGAATTGCGGGCCCGGCTCGAAACCGGCAAGCGCATCGTCTCACTCCAGGAGCAACTGCTGGCCGCTTTGGCCTCGGCCGAGTATCGGGCAAGCCACGACGTGCTGACCGGACTGTCGAACCGGGCGCCGGCCCTGGAACGGCTCTCGGTGGAGTTGGCGCGCTCCGGGCGGGATGGCAGCGCGATTTCGGTGTTGATGGCCGACATCGATCATTTTAAAAAGATCAATGATGAATACGGCCATCGTACCGGAGACGTCGTATTGCGCCACGTCGCCAATTTATTGCGCTATTCTGTCCGCGTTTACGATGTGATTGCCCGCTACGGCGGGGAAGAGTTTATGATTGTTGCTCCCGGCTGCAAATTGGCGGATGCCACCAACCTGGGCCAGAGAATCTGTGACCTGGTGGGCACGTCCCCGGTCCGCATTGACGGCAAGTCAATCGAAACTTCGATCAGCATTGGTGTCGCCGGTGTGCATCAGTGTGCGGGAGTACAGGATTCGATGTTGATCGAAGCCGCGGATGCCGAACTCTACCGGGCAAAAAACAGCGGCCGAAACCGGGTCTGTGCCCGCCTCTTCGAGCCGTCTGGAGCCGGCCCTTGCTCCGGGAATCCGGCGGAAACCGCGGACGGATCAGGGCCGTCTTGCGCGAAACTGCAATAAGCACAGGAAAACGGCAGTCCTATTTCGCCGTTCCCACAATCAGGCCGCTCGGCCCGGGAAGGTTGATCCGGCATACTTCGGTGAGACCCGCGGCCTCCATCCATTGCTTGTATTCGATCTCGCTGTAGCTGGCGCCGGCCTCGGTGCCGACCAGCATGTTCAGCGAGAACAGCGCCGCATGCTGCGGTCCGGTTTTATCGGGATTGAGGATAAAGTCCTGCACGGCGAGCCGGCCATTGGGCCCAAGCGCCCGGCGGGCACGGCGGAAGAGGTCGCGATTCTGCTCCTCGGAAAACATGTGGCAGATCGCATTCAGCATAATGAGGTCATAGCCGGAGCCAAAGTCGTCCTCCAGCATGTCCCCCTTGCGAATCTTTACCTGTGCCGAGACGCCAGCCTGGCGAACATATTCGGCGGTGAGCGGCACGACTTCCGGGATATCGAGGATATTGCACTGCAGGCCGGGCCGGGCTTTGGCAAACGCGATGGAGTAAGCGCCGGAGCCGCCGCCAAGATCGAGGATGCGGCGAATCCCGGCTGCGCCCAGGGCTTTCACCACCAGCGGGGCTCGCTCTTTGGCGATGCGTTGCATGCCGGCTATGAAGTTGCGCGTCCATTCGGAGTTCTGGTCGCGCGCGATGGGAACGCGGGTGCCGCTGCGCACTGCATCGGTCAATGTGCTCCAGCGGTGCCATGTGTTGGCGGTGTGCAGCAGACCATCGCGCTGGTTGTCCCGGGAACCCTGCCGAAAAAAGCGCGCCGACTCGGGCGTATTCTGGTAGTCGTCGCCGTTCTTACCGAGCAAACCAAGAGCAACCAGAGCATTGAGCAGCATGCCGGCGGCGCGGGCGTTGGCGTTGATCCGCTTCCCGACCTGTTCGGCGGTGGCACCATCCCCAACGGCAGCAAAGATATCGAGTTCCAGCGCCGTCAGCAGGCACCGGCTCGGCATAAAGCCACGGATCATCTGTTCGAAGCGATCGGGCAACGTCCCCGCTTTCTCGCGCGCCGCCATCGCCTCGTGGAACTTCTTTGCATGCTCGACGGCCATGGCCTTCATCGCCAGGGCATCGCTCCAGACAAGACGCTCGACAGGCTTTCCGTCGCGGAGATGCGTGCCAACGATTTCAGATACATCCGACGGTTGCACGCGCCGGTACCAAACTCCAGCCGGATAGACGACCATCATGGGTCCCTCGTCACACAGCCCCATGCAGCCGCAGGTTGTGAGTTGCACATCGTTGGCCAGGCCACGCGCCTGTATCTCGCGATCCAGCGCATCGAGTACGGCCAGCGATCCGCTGCCCGGACACGAGGGAACGCCTTCCGGCTTGGGTTGGGTGCAGACGAAGAGATGAATACGAAACGGTTCCATCACGGTCTCCTACCGCGGATTACGGCCTGCGTTATATTCTCGACGACGCCCAACCGGCTCCGCAACCATGCGACGAGTTGTTGGCAGGTGCCGGACCTGGGAACGCGGGCTGCCAGCCCGCATTTCGGTGCCTGCGAAGACAGGCCGGGTACCCAACCGCCGTGGACCTCTCACGATTGACATTACGTCGTCCAATTAATTGTATGAAACCCGTGATATGCTGGTCGGCGCAAATGAGAAGACTCTGCCGTATATGGTTCATTCTGTTGATTCCGGTTCTTGCGGCATTCGCACTGCCACACGGCCCGCGCCAGGATTTTTTCCCCATTGGAGTATTCAGCGGGAACCCAGAGGGTGATCAGGGCTGGTCGAAGTCGCTTTCCGATCAACTGGTCCGCCTTGAGGAACCGTCATTGCTTGACCTCTCACGCCGCCAAGGCCGTACTGCTTACCGGTTTCTCTGGCTTCGAAGCTTTCACCCGATCATCTCCGTGCGTTTCAACCTGAATGGCGATGGCTCAGCGGTTGTTTCAGTCAAGGAGATGCCGCACCGCCCTTCTAAAGCTAGGCCTTTAACGATTAATCGCACCTTGACCCTGACGAAATCTGAGATCGGGAACTTTTTGGAGCAGGTGGACAGCCTCGGCTTTTGGCAAATATCCAGTCGTGAAGATCCTGCCAATCTCGGACCGGATGGCGCGCTATAGGTCATCGAAGGGGCCAGAGACAAGCAGTACCATATCGTAGTTCGATGGTCTCCGCAGAATGGGCCAATTCGAGCCCTCGGCCTTGCCCTCGTTTCTCGTATTGGAAAGTTGAAGATCCCCGACCGGGAAATTTATTGATGAGTCGTTATTAATGGCAGACCAGCAGCATGATCAAGATGCGCAGTAAGATCGCCAGGGCCGCGATAGCTCTAGTGGCTGGCCTCATCCTCAGCATCGCTTATAATGCGGCCGTCTGGTTCCTGCTCGCCTCGATCGACCCATACGCGGACGGATTGCTGGCACACGTTCTGTTAGCGCCGGGAATGTTGCTGGCCGGCCGCGGATTCGAGGAGCAAATGGCGATCCTCCCGTTCAATCTGATCGTATTCTTCTTCGCCTTTGCTGCGCTTGGTGGGGCGCTTCTGTCGCGCCGGGCGCGTCGCCGCGCGCAACTGGCGGGAAGCGAATGAATCGGCAGTGATCAAACAACTCACTTGTGCGTGCTGCTGCGGTGCGCTCAAATACCGGCGGACATCCAAATGAACGATTGTGTAACCGCTGGCGTTGCTGCTCCAGCCGGGAATGCCCCGGCTCGCTCCACCCGGATGAGATGGTTCGAGGTCGGGCTGGTTGTTTTTGTTGCGTTCGGACAGCCGCTCTTGAGTAGTTTCTACACCGCCTTTTTCGGTTTCCACAATTCGAACGCGTACTCGGTCAACGCGCGCGTCTTGTTGACTGGTATTCACGAACTTGGGGCCTTGCTGGTGGTTTGGTACGTTTTGCGACAGTCTGGCAGGACGTTCCAGAGTCTCGGTATTCATGCAACGCTGCGAACTTTCTTTGTGGGATTAGTCTTGGCCGCCGTCTCCAGATTGGCGTTTTATTTGGCGGCAGCGGTTATCCAAGTCGGGCACTGGCTGTGTTTTGGCATATATGCCACCTTCCCGAACCGCGCTGCCCTCTATACTGGCGGCAGTTTGGCAGTAATGATCCCGTTTTTTACCCTCAATCCGTTTTTCGAAGAGACCATTGTCCGCGGGTATTTAATGACGGAGCTCTCGGAGTTGTCCGGATCGATGGCAGTCGCAACGTTGACCAGCGTAGCTATCCAAGGCGCCTACCATCTTTATCTGGGTTGGTTCGCGGCAACGTGTCTGTCGGCCTCTTTTTTGGTTCTGGCTGTTTATTATGCCCGCACGCGCAAGCTGTTTCCGGTACTGATTGCCCACGCCATCGCCGACTGGTGGTTTCTATTCCAGTTGGTAGCGGCGAAGCCGCACTGAAATTTCAGTAGAAAGGCCGCCTGTTTCGGGCGGCCCTCGTTACGTCTTCCTCTCGTGATTGTTGTCAATCCGGATCGCACTCGAATGGATTGAAGGTGAATGGAGTGAAGGTGATTTCTGCAAAGGTGCCGGCCAATTCGGCGGTGCCAATCCCCTGACCCACGGTGACGAACAACTCGTTTACCGCTCCATTGGCCGTGGCTCCGCCGCCGAAGGCAATTCCCCAGAGGTTATTGAGAACAATCTTCCTCCCGAACTCGTCCCTTATTGTGCCGACAAACCTCCCGGTATTCGGATCGAACGCATTGATGGTGCCGTCGACGGAGTTGTTTGAAACCAGCAGGGTATTGCTCAGGGGGCCAAAATTAGCCGAAGCAGCGGCGACACCCCAAGCCTGGTTTAGTGGCAGTCCTTGAATCAGTGTCTTTACGAAGGTGCCGTCCTCCTTGAAAATGTCGACGTAGCCTCCAGCGCCGATGTTTGGTACGGCGTAGGTGACGTAAACCAGGCTATTGATGTCCTGAACGCCGAAGACTGAGAAGGTTGATGGGACCGCCGGATCACCGAATGACTTTACCAGGGTGAAGCTGCCGTCGTACATATCGATTTGATTGTTCGTGTTATCCGCCGCGTAGAGGAAATTCCCCGAGGGGTGGCTGGTGATAGCCAGGCCCGTGTAACTTGCTTTGCTGGCCGAGTTGTCGACCGCGATGATCGACTGGTTCCGGTTCACCTTCGACGCCCATGCGCTGATGGTGCCATCCAGGGTGGCAAAAATGAAAGACGCTGGCTCGCCCTCAATCTGGAAATCCGTCGACGATCCGTTGTACACGATTCCAGTCGGGGTGCCCGGGCCGTTTAGACCTGTCGGCGAGGCGGGCCCGTTTCCGGCCGTGGGAATCATAACTTTGAGAGTCTCTTGGGTTCCGGTTGCAGTATAGAGGGTCGACCAGCCGGTGTCGTTATCACTGATCCACCAAGGGCCGGTGGCGCTCCGGGCTAATCCCCAGGCATTGGCCAGCAGTGGATCGATGGTCGGGGCTTGGCCGACCTGATTCGAGACCAAATTGGTGATGCGATATTGCGCTTGGGCCGGGGCCGAAAGCATGAGAAGAAGCACGCCGAAGCATGCGGCGACTGCGGTCCTGCGAACCTGCATACTAATTTCTCCTTAGGGAAGTCAGCAACGAAGGGAAGGTCGAACCAGTCTCGGACTGTGTTCGGAGCCTTCTCTGCCTGCCGGAGCTGATCGTAGGCCGAGTCGCGACTCGGATTTGTCAAACCTCTGTCACCAGTTTGCAAATCTTTCCCCTCCTGTTGGGCATGGATGCGAGCTTCGGCCGGCCGCAGGCCGAATTCACCGTGTCGCGACTCCCGGTTCTCCAGCGAGATGGAGATCGTGAGAAAACGACCTTCGATATCACGACGTCGAAACCAACGAAGGCTATTGGATTCCCGGTCCCAAAAGCGACGGAACCGACAGACATCCCTGCGGCGGCGGGCCGGTCGAGTGAAACCAGCAATGCCAGCTCCACTTCCCGCATCTTACTTCAGCTACGGCCGCGGCATATCCGGCTTGCGTGACCGCGCAAATTGACTTCAGCTTTGTGGCTCACCTATCAAGGAGCAATGGACAACAATGATTTTCCCTTTGAAGCCGTTGATGTGGTCAATGGGATCGTCACAGCCCAGAATATTGTTGCTGACCGCCTTCCGCGCGGAAAAGACATTGATCGTCACAAAGTAGTTCTTGTCGGAGAGTCGCTTCCAATCGCTAAAATGCACCTTTGTCCGTGCGAACCGCGCAACGTTTGTCTCGTCTACCAGCTTCTCATCTGAACCAAGAAATACACCTCTGAATGGATCGTTGTTCCTGCCCTGTCCCGGCAAAGCGTCGCCGTCGAGATAGGCGGCAACGACTATCGACTCATTCAGACTGTGAAGTCGATCTGCCGCTGGTTGGGACAGCTTGACTGCAATTGAAAACTCCGGCACTTCAACACGCTTGTCGTAGATCCGAGCAGCAAGCAGAACCCCAACAGGTAAGTGAACGGCAAGTAGCGCGCCGACCAGGATTATTTTTCTACGAGGTGCTGTCTTGTGTAAGAAGATGATCAAGAGAACCGAGGGTGCCAGCGCGCAGAGGGAAGCGGCAGATGCCAGCGCTACCAGAACATATGCAAATGAATCCCGCCGAGTGATCGCGCCAATCTCGCTCCCGATTTCTTGTGCTGCGATCAATGGATAGTAAAAATACGGATTGTGCGAGCCACTGAAAATCAGTGCTACTTCTAAGGCAAGGAAAGCACCGAAGAGCCATAGATATATTTTCATTTCACCCCTCACATCTGAAAAGCAGGGACGGGTCTTATGTCGACTTTCTAGACTTCTGCTACGGCCCTCCCCGTCGTCGATTTCTTGCAAGTACCGCAGGAGTGCTACTTCTCCCCCCTATTTAGCGGCCGAAACGGTAGCCATTTCCACGGCTTTGGACTTAAGCGCGCGCAAATCAATCTTTCCGGTTCCGAGGTACGGTAGCGTCTCGATGCGGAAGAATTGGTTGGCGCGCGGCTTCCACAGGGCCGGCAGATCGCATTGCGCGAAGCGCTCCAACACGGGAGCGAGCTTGTCGTCCGCCAGCGTGTGCAATACAACCAGCCGCTCTCCCTTCTTTTCATCGGGCACGGCGGTGACGGCAAACACTTGTTCGGTAACGCCGGCGATTTCCTGCAGCCGGTCTTCGATTTTCACGTGCGGCACCATTTCCCCGCCGATCTTGCTGAAGCGGGTGAGGCGGTCGGTGATGGTCAGGAAGCCATCTTCTTCCATCATGGCGACGTCGCCGGTCATGTACCAGCCATCTTTCAGGACTTCAGCGGTCTTCTCAGGCCGGCCGAGGTAGCCCTTCATGACGTTGGGTCCCTTTACCAGCAGCAGTCCCGTCTTGCCGGGAGGCAGAGGTTCTCCGGTGTCGATGTCCACGATGGCAACGGTAACGCCCGGCAGCGGATGTCCGATGCGTCCGCGGCGAGCGCCCACCTGCCGGAAGCCGGGAGCCCGGAAGTCGCGGGCATTCACCGTAACCACCGGCGAACACTCGGTGCAACCGTAGCCCTCCCAGGGACGAATGCCGAAAGCGTCCTCGAAGGCGAGGGCGACGCGCTCGGGCAGCTTTTCCGCACCCACCAGCACGTATTGCAGGCTGCCAAAGTGTTCGGGAGAGCAGCGCCGGATATACGCCTGCAGAAACGTCGGCGTGGCGATCAGGAAGGTTACGCGGTATTGCCCCACCAGCTCGCTGATCGCTTTGGCGTCGAGCGGATTGGGGTGGAAGACCACGCCGATGCCATTTACCGCCGGCAGCCACAGCGCGGCCATGAAGCCAAACGAATGGAAGAACGGCAGAATGCCCAGGATCTTATCCCGCCCGCCCAACATGAAAACCTGCGAGACTTGACGAATATTGGACGCCAGGTTGTAGTGGGTCAGCATCACGCCCTTGGGATCGCCCGTACTGCCGCTGGAAAAGATCACCGTGGCCAGATCATCGAGCGAGCGCCGCTGGGCGCCCAGCGCGGACTTCAGCAGGCGATAAGGCAGCAACTTCGCATAGAAAAGCGCCATGAGCTTCTCGATCAGCCCGGGAGCGGCGGCCAGCTCTTCCAGGAGCAGCGTCTTGCCGGGGATCTGCAGTTTGGGAAAGCGTTCGAGAAACGCCTTCGAGGTCACCACCGTCTGCACGTTGCACTGGCGCGCGCAGGAAGCGATGACCTCGTTATTCGCCGTGTAGTTCAGATTCACCGGCACCAGTCCCAGCAGCGAAGCCGCGTAGTTTACCAGCGCTCCGCCAACGGAGGGCGGCAGCAGAATTCCCACCATCTCCTGTCCATGCCAGTGTGGGCGCAAGCGCCGCGCAAGAAAGGCGGTCTTGGCCAGGGCTGCGCCAAAGCGGAGCTTCGGCGTGCGGCCGTCGGCCATGAGGAAGCGGCGCGGATGCAGGCGGGCGCTACGTACGAAGGAGGCGTCCAGAGTGGTCATGCGCCGGCGGCGCAGGGCAAACGCTTCCGATTGCAGCTCCTGCACGGCATGGCGCACTTCCGTGGCCGTCGAGGTGGCCGGCATGGGCGCACCAAAGCTGACCGTAACCGGATAAGGAATGCGGCGCGGGATCTTCCACAGAAACCGTCCGCGGGCAAAGCTGAAGATGCTGCCCCACACTCCGTCCAGATTGACCGGAACGATGGGAACGTCGACACCCTTCATAATGCGCGTAAACCCACGGCGGAAGGGGAGCAGTTGCCCGGTGCGCGTAATCTGTCCTTCGGCGAAGATGCAGACCACCTCGCCTTGCTGCAGAGCATCACTGGCGTCGCGGAGAGAACGAATCATCTCGCGCGGACGTTGCTCGCTGGAGATGGGAATGGCGCGCAACATCTTCGCCCACGGCTTTACCGCCGGCAGGTCGTAGATCCCCTTGTAAATCAGAAACCGGATGGGACGGTCGGTGGAAGCGATCAGCAGCAACCCATCGACAAACGACATGTGGTTGCAAACGAACAGCGCGCCGCCCTTTTCCGGAATATTGTCGCGGCCGACTATCGAGATGCGATAGACGGTATTGGTCACCAGCCACAGCAGCAGGCGCAGGAACCATTCCGGCAGCAGGATCAGCACATAGACGGTCCCCGCAGCGGTCAGGAAGGCGGCGGCGGCGAAGACGCCGCGCGGATTCAGATGCGCTATGCCGGTCAATAGAAAATAGGCGCCGGCGGCCAGTCCGGTCCCCACGAACGAGAGCAGGTTGGTCGCCGCAATGATTCCGCCCTTCTGGTCTTCGTTGGGACGATGCTGGACGAGCGCATTGACCGGAACCGCAAAGAAACCGGCGAAGAAGCCGAGCGTTGCCAGCAGTTCGGCCACGCCCCGCAAGCCGACGTGGGCGAACCCCAGGGCCAGAGTCGCCGCCGTGATGCCGATCGCCCCCAGCGGAATCAGTCCGTACTCGATCTTGCCGGCCGACAGGTACCCCGCCGCCAGGCTGCCTATGCCGATGCCGATCGCCAGCGCCGCATTCAGATATGCCGATTTCTCCGTGTTTACGCCCAGCACGTACTTGCCATATACCAGCACCGTGGACATCAGCAGCGCGCCCAGAAACCAGAAATACGTATTGCCCAGCACGGCCAGGAACAGCGCGCGATCCTTGCGCATCAGGTTGATGTTGGCCCAAAGGTCGCCGAGAAAGTTGGCACGAAATTTCTTATGGGGAGCGGCGGGCCGCACGCGGCCGATGCCCAGGCTGGTAAACGCTCCCGCACAGGCCAGCGCCAGCAGCAAATAGCCGCCATAGACCTCATGTCCGTGCAGGCGATCGGCCAGAACTCCGCCGGTAACGGTTCCAGTGATGATGGCGAGGAACGTTCCCAGCTCAATGACGCCGTTGCCCCAGGACAAACGCTTCTCCGGCAGCAATTCCGGCAGCAGTCCATATTTCGACGGTCCGAAGAGCGCCGCCTGCGTGGCCACCAGAAAAAGTCCGGCCAGCTCGATGGGCAGAGAATGCAACGCCAGTCCGGCGGTGGCGATCAGCATGGAGCCAATCTCCATGAGCTTCGTCCAGATCGTCACGCTGCGCTTGCTGAAGCGGTCGGCCAGATATCCCCCGCTCATGCTGAACAGAATGAACGGCACCGAAAACAGCAACATGACGAGCGAAACCAGCCGATTGCCGTTTCGTTCCGACAGCCCCGGGCCTACCACCAGACCCAGCAGAAGGTAGCGCAACACGTTGTCGCTGAACGCGCCCTGAAACTGGGTGGCAATCAGCGGCCAGAAACCACGTTGACTTGGCGGGATCTTCGCCACAGGCGGCGCCGCCTGTGGCTGGATTTCGAGCCCGGGAACCGCATCTGGAGACATGAGCCGCTTCCTCAGGTGCTTTGGTTTGACAGCGCAGGTATCATTTTGTCATTCATCCTCGCGGCAAGGGAGACAAATGTGACCCGCAACGGCAGGCTTTGGCTGTTTGTGGTTATCACCCTGATTCTGATCGCGATCTCGTGGCGCCTGCCGCGCTGGCCGCAGGATCCCACGTATCACAACTTTGCCGATCAGCGCGCCTTCTGGGGGATTTCCCACACCTGGGACGTCTTGTCGAACTTCCCTTTCGCCATCGTGGGCGCCGTGGGACTTGCGTATGTATTGAATCGCCGGCGGTCGGCGGCCAGTTTTGAGCACGACAGCGAGCGGCTGCCCTATGTGGTCGTATTTGCCGGAGTGGCGCTCACGGCCATTGGCTCGGCTTACTACCATCTGGCCCCCGGCAATGTCCGCCTGTTCTGGGATCGCCTGCCCATGACGGTGGTATTCACCGCGCTGATTGCCGCCTTTGTAGTTGACCGCGTCAGCGTCAAGCTGGGACTGATTCTGCTGCCGCCGTTGCTCCTGTCCGGCGTAGCCTGCCTCTGGTTTTGGCGCTGGACCGAGCTGCGAGGAGTAGGAGATTTGCGTCCCTACGGCTTCATACAGTTTTATTCCGCAGCCACTTTGTTGCTTTTGATCGCGTTGTTTCCGGGCCGATACTCGGGGACCTGGCGCGTGTCTGGACTGGTTGGGTTTTACGCCCTGGCCAAGTTTCTGGAGTTTGCGGATAAGCCGGTGTTCAGAGTGCTGCATTTCGTGAGCGGGCATACCCTCAAGCATCTGTCCGCCGCCGCCGCAAGCTGGTGGATCTATTTACTGGTACGGGACCGGCGAGTGCGGACAGAGGCCACGCAATAGCCCTTTCATTCCGCCATTGGCGGCGATGATGTTGCCGTGTCGGCGAAAGCACTGGAGCATAATGGACCTTGGGAGGCGGGGGATGCGTACGAAGACATACTCCCTGTTTTTCCATGGACTGATAATCGCAATGCTCTTCTCATTCTCTTTCAGCATTGCTCAAGAGCGCGAATCGACAGCCAAGGCAAAGGCGCCTAAGCCGCGCTACGCCCTGGTTCCGGATGCCACAACCGCCGTCAAGATTGCTGAAGCAGTGCTTATACCTGTGTATGGCGAACAGAAGGTCCTCTCCGAGAGACCCTTCACCGCTCATTTGGATGGTGACGTGTGGACCATCAGCGGGACCCTGCACTGTTCAGATGGAAAGGGCGGACTGACCACCCACTGTGTTGGCGGGGCTGCGGAGGTAAAGCTCTCAAAAATAGACGGCCGGATACTAAACCTGATTCATTACAAGTAGCCGTCACTTCGGCTAAACGCGCCTGGCCGACGATCACACGGCGACCAGGCGCAATTCGGTGATTGACTTCTATTTGGCTGGCGCCAGTATCGCATCCAGCCGATCGGGCGTGGTTTCGACTCTCTCCAGATGCGGGTAGCGCATTCCACCGTGGTAATCCAGAGACACGGTGACAAACTCGTCGCCACGCCTCAGCAGGAGCTTAATCGGCTCCTTGTTTTTCTCCGCAGCGAGGATGACGTCGCGCAGGCCCGCGGCCGTGTACTTCTGATCGTTAACCGCTTGCAGTTGCATGTCCGGCGTCATGCCGGCTTTGAAGGCCAGACTGTCCCACCAAACCTCTTCCAGGTTGCCATCCGGCCTTGCCGAGAAGCCCAATGACGTAGCGAAGCTCGTTCCACGAAAGCTGTCTGCCTTCTTCTGCCATTCCGGTTCTTTATCGTTGTATACCAGTCGATAGCCGCCCTGCGTAAACCCGTCTTCCGGAACGTTCGGGTTGACCTCGTAAACCCGCGTGCGGAAGAATCCTGCCCAATCGTACGGCTGTACGGTGTTCAACGACTTCACCAAGTCGTCCAGGGTATAAGTGAGAGTGACGTAGCTCCCATTGTTGATCCCGAAAAAAAGCTTCGCAAAATCGTCGAGCGACTTCTTCCCACCGCTCAGTTCGGCGATCTTCGTGTCGGCATCGAGCCAGATCAGGTCTGACTCCTGGTAGTAGTCGGCCGAACGCTGCCAGCTGGGCCACGTCCCCGGACTGCGGAACGAAAGAATGAACTGGTTGGTGGTGTCTTCCAATGAGCGCCACGTGCGTCCCGGGCTGATCTCGAAGCCCGCCGCAATTTGTGCGAATACATCGCGGGTCTGTTCGGGAGTACGCATTCCGGAACGCGCGGTAAGGACGTGACCGTAATAGTCCGTCAAGCCCTCATAAACCCATAGCAGGTCGCTGCGCATCGGCACGTTGAAGTTGGGGGTCCACAGGTCCGCCGGCCGGCGGAATTTACCGTTCCAGGAATGGGTGTATTCATGGGCCAGGAGCGTCCGGCCGGCAACTCCTGCCCCCCAGTCCGTAAAGTAATTGGCATGAGCGCTGTCCTCACTCGACTGGTGGTGCTCCAGGCCTCTGCCGCCGGTCATGCCGCGAACCGAAAAGAGGAAGTCATAATGATCGTAATGATGTGACTGGAAAAGCTTCTGCGCCTCGATCACCAGGTTCTTGTGGTATCGCAGTTCTTCCGGAGTGATCTCGAGATCGGCAGGTTTGTCGACAAAGACATCGAGGTATACCGGGTTGTCCGGCCCCGTGGACAGGTCCAGACGCTTGAAGTAGACGCCCGCATAGAGCGGCGAGTCGACCAGCGTATCCAGCGTCGTGTCTTTGAACTGAATAAGGTTGCCGTTCTGCGATTTCACGTCCAGCGCGCTGGCGAATTTCCATCCCTCCGGCAACCGGAGCGCAGCTTCGAATCTGATATCCCGCGCGAAGTACCCCGCCGGATAAAGAAGCACGCTGTTCCAAGAAACGTCGGCAAACTTCGGGGAAACAGGACCTCCTCTTGAATCCGGTGGGGTCAGGCACTGGAAGTTTAGATCCAGCGTCTTTGCATCCTGCGGCACCTCGACATGAAACGCGTACATATCCACGCGGTCGCGCACCCAGGGGATGCGTTTGCCATTCGCGGTGATGATCAGGCCGGCAAGTTCGCTCGCTGGGTTCGATGGCGAGTGTGTCCCGGGAAGCCATTGCGGGTAAAGCAGCGTAAGGCCGCGGCCTTTGATCGGGATCGTCTCCTGCACATCCAGCACGTGATCCGTGATGTTGGTGACATCGACGAGCAACGAGATCGTGCCGGGATAAGGCGTGTCCACCGGCGCAACCACGGGCGCCGGCAGCAGTACGGGCTGTGGACCCGGTGATTTCTGCGCATGCAGGGTTGTGGCTAGAGCAATGCATACGACGGCAAACACCGCGGCAGCGCCTTTACGACGGAAAAATGAATGCGGCATGCAGATCCTCCGAAACGGCAGACAAATACGGTATCCGGAATCTTCTTTTTGACTTCAAACACGGTGCCGATTTTACAGCAAGTTCCCGTTGATCCACCCCACGCCCTATATGGTCGAACTCCTCGTCGGCTCAACGTGAACGCCAGCCGAGCCGGTATGCAATTCGATTTGCGGGCCGCCCGAGCCGACGCTAAGTTCCAGGTCGTGCTGGTCGGTGGAAAGGTGCTGCCGGGTCAGCGGGTAGTCAACGCTGATGCCTGCGCCGGCGGCGGTCGCAGCCTCACCTGGGAGCGCGGGCTTCCAGCCTGCACGTGTTTGCAAGAAATTGCGGGCTGGAAGCCCGCGTTCCCAGGCGAGCTCATCTTCATGGGAACCTTCGCACCTAAATCCTGCCGCCTTCTTACTTCCCTTTCCCCTTGCCTTCCAGTTCGCGGCGGGCGGCGGCCAGGGCGCGTTGTTGTTCCGGGGTCACCACGGGATAGGCCAGATTCATCTCTTCCAGCGCGTGTACCACTACGGAGGAGACCACCAGCCGGCTGAACCACTTGTTATCCGCGGGGACCACGATCCATGGGGCATGCTTGCTGGCCGTATTGCGGATCATGTCCTCGTAGGCGAACTGGTACTCGTCCCAGAAGCCGCGTTCGCGGGCATCGGCGGCGGAAAACTTCCAATTTTTCTCGGGCGCCTCCAGACGGCATAAGAAGCGGCGCTTCTGCTCCGCTTTGCTCATATGCAGAAAGAATTTGCGAATGGCATATCCATTACGCACCGCAAAGCGTTCGAAGGACGAAATATCCTCGAACCGCTCCTTCCAAATATCTTTACTGACGCAGGTTTCAGGCAGATGTTGCCCGGCCAGCAACTCCGGGTGCACGCGCACCACCAGCACTTCCTCGTAATACGAGCGGTTGAAGATGCCGATATGGCCGCGCTGGGGCAGGGCGCGCGAGGTGCGCCAGAGAAAGTCGTGATCGAGTTCCTCGGCGGAAGGGGCTTTGAACGAGTGCACCTGGCAGCCTTGCGGATTCACTCCGCTCATCACGTGCTTGACCGTGCCGTCCTTGCCGGATGCATCCATGCCCTGAAAGATCAGCAGCAGGCTCCAGCGGTCCTGAGCGTAAAGCTTGTCCTGCAACGCCGTGAGCTGAGCAGTGGAGTGCTGCAGTAAGGCAACGGCCTCGTTCTTGAACTCCTTGCCCAGCCCGGCGGTTTCGCCAGGATCACAGTCCTTTAAGCGGAACTTCCCGCCGTGATCCACCCGGTAGCGGGTGGCCAGTGAACGCAGCTTTTTTGATTCTTTCTTCATGATTCTCCGGAGACGATTCAAGATTGGGAACCCACCGAATACGGCACAAGTAGCGCCGGCGTCTCGCCGGCTGTCCTGTGGGGCGCCTGCCCCGGCGTGCCGTGGGTCCCCGCCCACAGTCTTGAATGCATGGTGCAGCCGAGACGTCTGCACCGACAGCCGCCGGGACGGCGGCGCTACACACCTCATTGCTTCACGGCAATCGACTTGGCCTGGGTAAACAGTAACAGGTAATCCGGGCCGCCGGCCTTGGAGTCGGTGCCCGACATGTTGAAACCGCCGAACGGATGCGCCCCCACCAGGGCGCCCGTACATTTGCGGTTGATGTACAGGTTGCCCACGTGAAATTCGCGCATGCCTTTTTCGATCTTGGCCTCGTCGGAGGAATAGATGGCGCCGGTCAGGCCGAATTCGGTATCGTTCGCAATTTGCAGGGCATGATCGAAGTTCTTGGACTTCATCACTGCCAGGACCGGGCCAAAAATCTCCTCCTGCTCCAGCCGGGATTTTGGCGCGATATCGGCAAATATCGTAGGCTCGATGAAGAATCCATCGCCCAAATCGGCGCGGCGGTGCCCGCCGGTGATAAGCCGACCGTCCTTTTTGCCCTGTTCGATATAAGCCAGTATGGAATCCATGGAGATCTTATTGATCACCGCGCCCATGCCCGGATTGCCGGCAGGATCGCCTACCGTGATTTTCTCCACCCGGGCTTTTAGCTTTTCCAGGAACGGTTCGTAGATTTCCTGATGGAGGATGAGGCGCGAGCAGGCGGAACACTTCTGTCCCTGAAAACCGAAAGCGCTGGCGGCCACGCCTTCCACAGCGGCATCAAGATTGGCGTCGGCTTCGACGATGATGGCATCCTTGCCGCCCATCTCCAGCACCACCCGCTTGATCCAGAGTTGCCCGGGCTGCTTGGCGGCGGCCACCGAGTTAATGTGCAAACCAACTTCCATGGAGCCGGTAAACGCGATAAACCGCGTTTGCGGATGGGCCACCAGCGCATCGCCGAAAGTGGCGCCGGCGCCGGGGCAGAAGTTCACTACGCCATCGGGCAGGCCGGCTTCGCGCAGCAATTCAAAGAAGAACCGGCAAATGCCGGGGGAATCGCTGGAGGGTTTCAAGATGACGGTATTACCGGTAACAATCGAGGCCAGCGTCATGCCGGCCATAATGGCGCCGGGAAAATTCCACGGCGGAATCACGATGCCCACGCCCAACGGAATGTACCACAGATAGCCGCGTTCGCCGGGCAGTTCCAACGGCGGCTTCGACTGGGCCAGCCGCAGCGCTTCCCGCGCATAGAACTCGCAGAAATCCAGAGTCTCGGCGGTATCGGCATCGGCTTCGGCCCAGTTCTTGCTCTCCTCGAAGATCATCCAGGCGGAGAACTCGTGCTTTCGCCGGCGGATGAGTTCCGCGACTTGCAGCAGCAGCCGGACGCGCTCCTCGACCGGGGTGCGGCTCCAGGATTCATACGCCTGGAGCGCGGCTTTCATCGCCGGCTCCACTTGTTCGCGGCCAGCCTTCTGAAACAGTCCCACCAGTTCCGACGGTTTGGCCGGATTGATGGAACGAAGCTTGTCCGAGGTGAATACTTCCTTGCCGCCGATGATCAGCGGATACTCGCGGCCCAATTCGCCGCGCACTTTCTCGATTGCCGCCCGCATGGCCTGCTGGTTCTGGGGCTGCGTGAAATCGGTTGCCGGTTCGTTCCGGAACGGGGTTAATTTCGTTACGGCGGTGGGAACTTGAACGGTGGCCATGAGCACGGTCCTCCTGTTGAGAGACGGGGCCGATAACCTTGAGTGCCGCCGGGAACGGCTGCATGGCTATTCGCTCAGCGGGTCCAGATCATTCTACCTTGTGAACACGCGCCGGCAAATCCGGAATCTGCAAAGAAAAAGAGGCGCACAGGTTGAGCTGTGCGCCTAAAGAGAGATGTTGCAGTCACCAAAGGAGAGCCTTGATTAATCGATGTCTCTAACACCCCAGAGGCTGTCACCGCCATCGGCACTGCTGCCCCAGAGAACGCTGCTGCCCCACAGGACGCTATCGCCCCACAGGACTCCGCTGCCCCAGAGCACGCTGCTGCCCCAGAGCACGGAAGAGTTGCTGACAAACACATTGCTACCCCAGACAACCGAGCTGCCCCACAGAACGCCGCTGCCCCAAAGAACTCCACTTCCGGAAACGCCAGACAAGGTTACCTTCCCGGTAGAGGTAAGGCTGGCTACGGGCGAAAGTGCCGGCTCCCCGTTCCCGGTGTCCGTGCTGGCCAGGGCCGCCGGGATATTGAGGTAACCGGCACCGATGGTAAACATGTCGTACTGATCCGTATAGGTGATGGCGGTGGTCGGATCCGTATAGCTGCTGGTCTTCGGGAAACTCTTGGAGGCCGTCTTCATCAGGCGGGCCTTCACCATATCGGGGGTAAGTGAGGGATCCTTTTGCAGCATCAGCGCCGCCGCTCCGCTGACCATGGGAGCTGCCAGGCTGGTGCCGCTCAAGGTGATGTACCAAGGAGTGTCACTGCTGCTGGTGGGTTCCAGAATCAACTGCGGGTAGTTCGCCGTTAGCGTGGTGGTGGCCGCCGCAAGGACACTGATGATGTTGTTGCCGGGCGCCACCAGATCGGGCTTGACGATGTGGTCGAAGAGTGTGGGTCCCTTCGAGCTGTAGGTAGCAATCAAGTCGTCGGAGGTCGAAGGCGTGCCCATGGTGCGCATGGCGCCGACTGAAATGACATAAGGATCGTTGGCGGGTGAGGTGATGGTGCCATAACCGTTGGTGCCGGCCGAATCGTCACGGCCGCCGTTGCCGGCAGCGACGACTACGACGATACCGGCCTTCCAGGCCGCTTCCACCGCCTGGCAGAGTGGGTCCTTGGTATAACTTTCAAATACGCCGCGGCCCAGCGACAGGTTGATCACACGAATGTTGTATTTGCTCTTGAGGCTAATGGCCTCCTGAATGGCGGCGATCACCGTACTGTCAACGGCAGCGCCATGTTTGTCGAGAACGCGCAGATTCACCAGATTGACGTTGCGGGCGACTCCGGGGTAGGTCGTGGGATACCCGGGCATTTGGGCGCCGTAATCGCCGATTACGCCGGCCACCGGCGTTCCATGACCGTACAAATCGTCGTGGGTCGAGTCGCCGGGCACCAGACTGTCCTGGAAGATCACCCGGTCGGCATTGTCTGAATCTCCGCCCACATGTACGTCGCCGTGAACATGAATCCCGCTGTCAATTACGGCTACCGCGATCCCGGAACCGTCATATCCTTCCGAGTCGGCCGTGGTGGCCCCAACCGTTTGCATCGCGTAATCGTAATAGGGGTTGGTAGTCGTAGCCTTCAGAGGACGATCGGGCACGACCGACACGACTTCGGGATCGTTTTCCAGTTCATCCAATGCGCCTACCGGGACGTTGAAGGCGCCGGCTTTGATAAAGGGCAGGTGCTGGCGATGCACTCCACCCAGCGCTTGCATCTTGCTTATGTGCTCTTGCGTTGGGGTGTGGGCATACGTGACGATGACATCGGCGCGGCCGGTTGCCTGACTCCGCAATTCGGCGCTGACCTTGCCATTCTGGGCTGACGCAGCTTGGGGTGTTACCAGTACCAAGACCGCCATCAACAGCGAAAAGAAAACTATTAATGAAGCTCCCTTTCTCATCACTGCCTTGGCGAAATATTTCGGATTGCTGCTCATTGGGTATCCTCTCTTAATAAGCTGACACCCTTTCTAGTGCATGTCGTGTGCCGAAATCATGGCCGTGTAAGTTGTAGATTCTTTTGAGTCCTGTTCTTGCGGCCGAAACAGTTGAGACAACTTGTCCTATGGCTTTGCGCCAATTCGTCTCGTGGGCAAAGTTTTCAGGATTTCTGCTGTTTCCTCGCCATTGTGTGAATTGCAGGCGCACACGGCAAGAGGCGCACAGGTTGAGCTGTGCGCCTGCCGAGAAATGAAACATTTATCAAAGGAGAGGGAGTGATCAATCGATGTCCCTGACATCCCAGAGGCCGTCACCGCCGTCAGTGTTACTGCCCCAGAGAACACTGCTGCCCCACAGGACGCTGTCGCCCCACAAGACCCCGCTACCCCAGAACACGCTGCTGCCCCAGAGCACGGAAGAGTTGCTGACAAATACGTTGCTGCCCCAAACAACCCCGCTGCCCCATAAAACGCCGCTGCCCCACAGAACCCCGTTTCCGGAAACACCAGACAGGGTGACCTGTCCGGTGGAAGAGTTGTAATTCGCCACCGGCGAAAGTGCCGGTTCGCCGTTCCCGACAGCCGTACTGGCCAAGGCCTCGGGGATTCTCAAGTAACCGGCGCCAACGGTAAACATGTCGTACTGTTCCGTATAGGTGATGCCGGTAGCCGGGTCAGTGTACGTGCTGGTTTTCGGGAAGGTCTTGGAGGCCGTCTTCATCATCCGGGCCTTCACCAAATCGGGAGTGAGGGAAGGATCCCTCTGCAGCATCAGCGCAGCGGCGCCGCTGACTACAGGCGCCGCCAGACTGGTACCGCTAAGCGTGATAAATCTTGCCGTACAGCCGCTGCAGGTTGGCTCCAGCACCAACTGGGGATAGTCCGTAGTCAGCTTGCTGGAATTAGAGAAAATGCTGATTACATTATTGCCGGGCGCCACCAGATCGGGCTTTACGATGTGATCGAACAGGGTGGGCCCCTTGGAACTGTAACTGGCAATCAAGTCATCGGAAGTCGAAGGCGTGCCCATGGTGCGCATGGCGCCGACTGAGATCACATAAGGATCGTTGGCCGGAGATGTGATGGTGCCATACCCGTGGGTACCGGCCGAATTGTCACGGCCCCCGTTGCCGGCGGCAACCACGACCACAATGCCGGCCTTCCACGCTGCTTCCACCGCCTGGCAGAACGGATCCTTCCTGTAGCTTTCAAATACGCCCCGGCCCAGCGACAGATTCATCACACGAATGTTGTATTTGTTCTTAAGGAAAATCGCTTCCTGAATAGCAGCAATTACGGTGCTGTCCACGGCTTCGCCGTTGGCGTCAAGCACCTTCAAGCTGACGAGACTGACGTTGGGAGCGATTCCGTTGTAGGTCGTCGGATATCCGGCATACACCGGACCGTAGTCGCCGACTACACCCATTACCGGCGTGCCATGACCATAGATGTCGTCGTGGCTGGAGTCACCGGGCACCAGGCTATGCTGAAAGATTACGCGGTCAGGTAAATACGCATTCCCCTGCACGTGCAAACTCTGGTGAACGTGAATGCCGCTATCCAGCACGGCCACCGCGATACCTGTGCCATCCCATCCCGCGGCATTTGCCGTGTCAGCGCCGACCGATTCCGTTACATAATCATAGTAAGGATTGGTGGTCGTGGACTTGACCACGCGATCGGGCACTACCGACACGACTTCGGGATCGTTTTCCAGTTCATCCAATACGCCTACCGGGATGTTGAACGCGCCCGCTTTGATAAAAGGCAGGTGACGGCGATGCACTCCACCCAGCGCCTGCATTTTGCTGATGTGCTCCTGCGTCGGAGTGTGGGCAAACGTGACGATGACATCGGCGCTGCCGGTTCCCTGACTCCGTAATTCGGCGCTGATCTTGCCATCTTGGGCCGATGCTGCCGGGGGTCTTACCAGTACCAGGACCGCCATCAACAGCGAAAAAGAGACCGCTAAGAGAACTTTGCGTCTCTTCACTGTTCCGGCGAAATGTTCTCGATTGCAGCTCATTCTGTGCCCTCTATCAAAATGGTGACGCTTTCCCTGGTGCACGCCCCGGGCCAGAGGCCGCTAATCGCAAGTCGTTGATTTTAAATTTAGTATTTTCTGGAGCGAAGACAAATGAGACATCATGGCACATGTTGTTGCGCCAAATCGTCACCGGAGCTGCGGTTTTGAGGTTTCGAGCATCGTCGTCTCCTGCGCCCGTCTCCAATCTCACGCCATCATGAACTTCCGAGTCCTTACGAAGGCGGAGGACGGATACCGGTGCTTCCGCAGGTACGGTAAGCGAGACCCAGCGAGGCAGAGAGGCAAATTCTTTTTGGATTTGGTTAATTCCCGGTCGCCAATGGAGCTTTCAATCTGCAACGCTCATTCGACTGGAGACGGGGGACGGAAGAAGGCTGCGAACGCTCCAGCTTCCTGGGCATCAAGGTTCGAAACTGCTTCTCTCGATTATTTTGCCGGCGCCTCTAAGGGGGGAGTCGCTCATGCGAAATTGCGTGCGAAAGTGTTCCGAAAGCAGCTCAATAGCCGGACGGTTCCCGGTCGGATCGGCCTTGGTCAAATACTCAATCGCCCTCACCAGGAAATGCTGGCCCTCCACGTATCGCGGGTCGGGAGTGGTCTTCCGCTTACTCCTGCGGGGATCGGGAATCACGGGAATCGTCAAGACCTTGGCCATGCTTCACTCGAATTCAGGGATAATTTTAATTGGACGCAATCGATAGTGCGTTCGTTGTCTGAGCTGGAATCCCACTGGTCCCGGAAACCATCGATGCCCCCAACATTCGCGCACGGTCCGAGTATATGCGTCCCACCCGCTGGTTTCCATCACCTCTTTTTCCTATTGTTGTGGGTGAACCACCACCGTATCGCGTTTCGTCTTCAGCTTGAAGTTGCTTTCCGGCAAAGACTTATTGATCTCGATGTTGGTGTAGCTGGCCAGCTGATAGTTGCCGCTGGGGTCAGTAAACTTCTGCTGTCGCGCCACTCCCAGCGCGGGATCGATCCATAACTCAATGTGAGCAAACAGGTTACTGACCCGCTGCGACTTCGGGGTCAGCTCCAGCTTGATCGTATTCACTCCTTCAATTCTCTCCGTGCCGCCCGGTTCCACATTGAACTGCCTCAACAACTCGTGACCGCCGCCGCCAAATCCCAACAACAGGAAGCTCTCAAAAGCGTCACGGTTCTTGCCGGGATCATATACCGTCATTTGGTTGATTCCGGGCTGGTACACCTTGACCTCATTGCCCGCCACGAGCACATATCTCTCCTGCCCTTTAGGCGACGTGAGGTTGGCAGCCAGCTCAATGCCTTTGCTGGACTTGCGAATGAACATCTCGCCACCCTGCGTGGTCGATTCTTTGACGACCAGTTCATACGACTGCCTGGTTAAGCTGGCCTTAGCGGAGCGGAAACTGGCGGCGGTGTGATCCATGGCAGTCAGCGCCTTTTCCATATCCGCATTCGCGGAAGCCGCAACCGTTCCGCCCACCCTGGGGGGGGCCTGGGGAGATGCCGCTGCGCCAAAGCCACAAAGCGCCAACAGGGACATCGCTACGCAAAGATTCTTTACTATTTTCGCCCGCAATCTATAGGCCCTCACTTGGCACGGAAAGCGTCAGTGGTATGGTTTACGGATCCACGCCTTGTACGACTTGATATCGCCTTTTCGGTCGCGCACCGCCTCATACCGCACCAGTTCGATCTCCCCGGCAATCGGTTCGACGATATGCATCAGGCTCTTGCGAATCTCGGTGTCGGTATCGCCCAGGGCCGCGGAAACGTCGATCTGATAAATGAATTCGTCACCATCGGGGAGCACCACGACTTCGGTTTGATGTGGATTCCGTTCCGTCGGCTTATCGTTGAAGTCAATCCAATGCGGGGCCACGAAGATAAAAAGGAGGATCAGCGTAACCATCACGTCGTAATGGAAGCTGCCCCGATTGTGTGTCCACCAGATATAGCTGCGGATTGTTCGCCAAATACGACTCATCGTGAAACACCAGTGTAACGCAAATTACGTTTCACGTTCCTCGTTCCACGTTTCTCGTTTGCCAGCAACCAGATCTGCGTTTTGCCAGGAAACTGCCTGCCTGGCTGCAAACCGTAAACCTTCCGGCACCAGAAAAACACCGCCGGTCCCAACGTGAAACGGCGGTTATGGCTTTCTCGGCATTATGCGATCGATGCCGTTCATGTACGGCCGTAACGCGTCGGGAACAATGACGCTGCCATCCGGCTGCTGGTAGTTCTCGAGAATCGCGACCCAGGTGCGTCCGACCGCCAGTCCGCTGCCATTCAACGTATGGACGAATTCAGTCCCCTTCTTCCCTTCCGGTTTATAACGAATGTTGGCTCGCCTCGCCTGGAAGGCCTCAAAGTTCGAGCAGGAAGAAATCTCGCGGAAGAGCTGTTGCCCCGGCAGCCAGACTTCCAGGTCATAGGTCTTGGCTGCCGAAAAGCCCATGTCGCCCGTACTCAGCAGCATGACGCGATAGGACAGGCCGAGCCGCTGCAGGACGGTTTCCGCATGGCGGGTAAGCCGTTCGTGCTCCTCACCGGATTGTTCCGGGCGGCTGAACTTGACGAGTTCGACTTTTTGAAACTGGTGCTGGCGAATGATGCCCCGGACGTCCTTGCCGTAACTGCCGGCCTCGCTGCGGAAGCAGGGAGTATAAGCGGTAACGGAAAGCGGCAGGCGCGCCACATCGATCACTTCGTCCCGGAAAAGATTGGTCAGCGGCACCTCGGCGGTGGGAATCAACCACAGGTCCGTCTCCGCGCATCGGAAAAGGTCTTGTGCGAATTTGGGCAGTTGTCCGGTGCCAAACATGGAAGCGGAATTCACCAGATACGGCGGCAACACTTCGGTGTAGCCATGCTCGCGGGTGTGCAGGTCGAGCATAAAATTGGCCAGTGCCCGCTCCAGTCGCGCACCTCCGTCCCAATACACCGCGAACCGGGCGCCCGACAATTTCGCGGCGCGTTCCAGGTCGAGAACACCCAATAGCTCGCCCAATTCCCAATGTGGTCTGGGGACAAAATCGAAAGACGGCGGCTGTCCCCAGCGCCGGACTTCCACGTTGGCGCTTTCGTCGCGGCCGGCCGGCACGCTCTCGTGCGGCAAATTCGGAAGGGTACTGAGAATCTCGCGCATCGCCGCATCTTCCACCGCGGCCTGCTTTTCCAGATCCTCCATTTCCTGGCGCGCCGCCTTGTTCTGTTCGATCAGGGCAGTGGCATCTTCTTTGCTCTTTTTGAGACGGGCAATCTCTTCCGAAATGCGGTTGCGCTGGGCCTTCAGGGTTTCCACCTGGTGGATGGCCTGACGGCGGCGCGCGTCCAGGTCGCGGAAGTCCTTAAGCACGACTTCCGGATCCATGCCGCGCTGCCGCAGTTTATCCCCAACCAGATCAAGATGATCGCGAACAAAGCTAAGATCAAGCATACAAACAACTAATGTAACGCGAATACCGAAAATCCACCATACGAAACCGGGGAATCTCCGCCGCCATTCGGCAACTTCCCGGCAATTTCCGCCCGGCTAAAGTTTTGGGGCGGTTTTGCCGATTGGATGAACAGTGAAGGCACTGGAGGAGTCCGGCCCATGCCAGAATTGGTCACCTGGAACGATATTTACAGTGTACAAATACAGCGCTTCGACGCACAGCACAAGCTTTTGTTCAAGATCATCAACCGCTTGAACGATGCGATGGAAACCGCGAAAACTCCCCGCGCGACCGCTGGCGCCTTGAATGAATTGGTCGATTACCTGCGTACACACTTCGCCGACGAAGAAAACGCCATGAAAAAGTTCGGCTATCCCGGTTACGACCGCCATTCGGTCGAGCACCAGCAATTTAACCAGCAGATGCAGGACTTCCGGCAAAAGTTCGTCGCCGGCAAGGTCGCGGTGAGCGACGAAATGATGCAGTTCATCCAAACCTGGCTCAAGCAGCACATTCTACGGACCGATCGCGCTTATAGTTCATTTCTGGTGGGCAAGGGTATCCGCTAAGAGTTGTTCCACCCCATCCATGCCCTTCCGGATGCGCCTGTCGTAAACTAACTTCACGATGCACGACACGCAATTATCCTTGACTCCCGGCGGACCGGGACTCGCCGCTTGTGCTTGCCTGCCAACCCAAGGCAGAACCGCGGAAACTCCCACTCCCCGCAGGAGGCAGCCCTCATGGCAGTAAGAGATCATCGACCGCACCAGATTGGGCCTCCGAATCTGAGCGTCAGCTTCTGCGGCCTGCAACTCAGGAATCCAATCCTGGCCGCCAGCGGCACGTTTGGATACGGCATCGAGTTCGAAGAAATCGTGAATCTGGAACGTCTGGGTGGCTTCGTCGTAAAGGGGCTGTCCCGGGAACCGATGATCGGGAATCCCCCGCCACGGCTGTTTGAGACCGCCGCCGGCATGCTCAATGCGATCGGGCTGCAAAACATCGGGGCCCGCGCTTTCGTCGATGAAAAGCTGCCGCTACTCGGCAAGATCAAAAATACGGCGATCATCGCCAACGTGTTCGGCTACACGCGCAACGACTATGAGGCCACCATCCACATTCTGAATGAAGGCCCGAATATTGCCGCCTACGAGCTGAATGTCTCCTGCCCGAACACCCAGCACGGAGATATTCCGTTCGCCAGCGAACCGTCGTTGCTGGAGGAAGTTGTGGCCGCCGCCAAGCGTGCCGCCCGGCGGCCGGTCATCGTAAAGTTGTCGCCGGACGTGACCAGCATTTCGTTAATGGCACGGGTGGCCGAAGAAGCCGGCGCCGACGCCATCTCCCTGGTTCACACCTTCAGCGCCATGGCCATCGATGCGGAAACCCGCCGCCCCCGCCTGGGCAACATCACCGGAGGCCTTTCCGGACCGGCGATCAAGCCCATTGCCTTGCGCATGGTTTATGAGGCGGCGCATGCCGTCGATATTCCGGTGATAGGCATGGGCGGCATCAGTACCGCGTCCGACG
>Ga0326728_10005291_pt1 | contig 36586 bp, 34 predicted proteins | sample MB3enrmetagenome_FD_207602 | JGI IMG/M metagenome (GOLD analysis project Ga0326728, IMG submission 207602) | Lab enriched peat soil microbial communities from McLean, Ithaca, NY, United States - MB31MN | ecosystem: Environmental > Terrestrial > Soil > Wetlands > Peat | place: USA: New York...
GCGCCCGACGCGCGCCAGGATTTCTTCGCCGATTTCGGCCACCAGCCGGTCGAGTTCGGTCTGCGTCACGGTTGCGCCTTCCTGGCGAATTTCCGCTCGATGGCCATGATCTTGTCGACCCGCGCCTGATGCCGGCCGCCGGCAAACCGGGTAGCGATCCAGGTGCGCAAAACCTCTTCCGCCTGGGTTTCGGTTAAGAGCCGCGCTCCGAGCGTAAGCACATTAGAATCATTGTGTTCCCGGCTATTTCTGGCGGAAGCCTTATCATAGCACAGGGCCGCGCGGATGCCGGGAATTTTGTTGGCGGCCATCGAGGAGCCGATGCCGGCGCCATCAATCACGATGCCGCGCGCGACGGCGCCGGAAGCGACCAGCTCACCGACCTTGAGCGCCAGGTCGGGATAGTCGGCGGGCTTTTCCTCGTAGACGCCCACGTCGCGCACCTCCAGGCCGAGCTCGGTCAGCACCGGCTTGAGCGCTTCCTTGAGCCGGAAGCCACCGTGGTCGGCGCCAATGGCGACGGTTTTTTCGGGTGGCGCGAGCTGCGAAACCTGATCTTCCGGAACCTCGAGAATGCGAACCCCGCGCGCGGCCGCGATTTCGCGCGCCGATGCAGTCACTATGGCTTCCGGCGACACGCGCAGATCGCCACTACCCGGAACGTCCGCCGCGGTGACTATTTGTCGCATGAGGAACCTTCATTGTAATGAAAAAAATGGTGGAGATCGCAGACTTGGTTTTGTGGGTGCGCGCTGGGATTTCTTTTATCTAAAAAACATAGGGCAAGCTAAAGCATGCCCTACCGCGCTATAAAGGAAGTGGGACGTTTCAGAGGATGAACGAAGACTGGGAGAGCGCATGAAGATCACCTATACGGGCAGGCAGGTGGAACTGAAGCCGGCTGAGTTGAAGAAGCTGGAGGCGCGGTTCGCCAAGATCGGCAAGCTTCTCGACGGGAAGCGCGAAGCGGAGGCTCACGTCATTTTGTCGCTCGAGCGGCATCTGCATCAAGCCGAAGCCACGGTGAATTATTACGGCCATCAATTGGCCGGCGAAGCCTCCAACACGGACCTGTTCATGGCCATTCACTCCGCCGTGGAGAAGCTGGAAAAGCAGGCTGTGAAGGCGCGCACCAAGTGGCGGGACAACAAACGCACGCCGCGCAAGAGCGCCTCGGAAGCGGAAACCGAAGCCACCCAGCCGGAGGTGGAAGTGGAGGCCGAGGCGGGAGCGGCGTCCGAGCGGCGCGTCTATCACGTGGGCCACCACAAGAAGCGCAAGCCGATGACGCTGGAGGAAGCGCTGCTTGAAATGGACAATCGCGACTACGTGGTGTACCTGGATGCCGAAACCGATGGCGTGAACGTGCTGGTGCGGCGCCGCGACGGCCATTTCGACCTGATCGAGGCCTGACCGCTCCATGCCGCGCCACCGAGTTGCAGCCGCGCCTAAAGCCGGAAGCGAGCCTAAGCGCCGGCGAAAGCAGGCTACGCCGGCCGCGGCCGCCGCGCCGGAGTTGGTCATCATCACCGGCCTCAGCGGGTCGGGCAAAGGCTCCATGCTCAAGGCGTTCGAAGACCTTGGGTATTACTCGGTGGATAACCTGCCGGTGGAGCTGATCCCCAAGTTCGCGGAACTCACCCGCGACAGCTCCAAGTTTCAGTCCGCCGCCCTGGTGGTGGATATCCGCGAAGGCGGCGGACTGGACCGCTTCCCCGCGGTATTCGCGCAGATCCGCGACACGGTGAAGGCCCGCCTGATTTTCGTGGAGGCGGAAGACACCGCCATCCTGCGGCGCTTCAGCGAAACCCGCCGCCCGCACCCGCTGGGCACCGACCGCTCGATTCCCAGAAGCATCCAGCGCGAGCGCGCGCAACTGAAGAAAATCCGCGGCATGGCGGATCTGATCGTCAACACGTCGAAATTCACCGTACACGAGCTGCGCGAGTTCATCGGCGAGCGGTTTCGCGGGCAGGGCGAGGAATCGAAGATCATGGTCTACGTGACCAGTTTCGGTTTTCGCAACGGCGTGCCGCCCGACAGCGACCTGGTCTTCGACGTGCGGTTCCTGCCGAATCCGAATTACATCCCGAAGTTCAAACACCTCACCGGGAAGAATCCGGCGGTGGCGCAGTACATACGGTCGTTCCCGCAGACGGCGGAGTTCACCAGCCGCATTTCGGACCTGCTGATTTACCTGCTGCCGCACTATATCAGCGAGGGCAAGAGTTACCTGACCATCGCCTTTGGCTGCACCGGCGGACACCACCGCTCGGTGATGATGGCGGACGAGATCGCCCGCAACCTGGCCAGGGCCGGGTACCACGCCAAAGTGACGCACCGGGATATCGGATAGCCAATTCTGAGCCACGAATGAACACTGATAACAAGAAAACGGGTTTTTGTTTTATTTGTGTTAATCCGTGTTCATTCGTGGCCCGACGCCTTTTGGCGGCGTCGGCTCGTAATGCAGCCATTAGTATTATTTATGGCACTACGAGCTTGCATTTAGAAAACGTGCAGGGTAAACTCGAAGTTTAGTTCATGTCTCACGCTTGCACAGGCCGTTCCGCATCTGCTCACCTCGCAGGGATTCCTGTCCGCATCGTAATTATTAGCCTGGTCATCGTAGCCGGCCCCGCTTGAAGGCCAGCCGGAAGCAGTAACCGAGGCCATCAGCGGGGTTCAAAACCGGCTGGTGGCCTTTTTTGTTATGCAGAAACTTGAATTACCAACGGTTGAGGGGAAGAGTATGGCGACGACTTTGATTTCCGGCGCGCAGATGCTGGTGGAGTGTCTGGTCAAGGAAGGCGTGGATTGCATGTTCGGGTATCCGGGCGGCGTGACGCTTCCGTTTTACGACGTGCTCTACGAGCACCAGGTCCGCCACGTGCTGGTGCGCCACGAGGAGAACGCGGCGTTCGCGGCGGAAGGCTGGGCGCGGTCGACCGGCAAGGTGGGCGTGTGCTGCGCGACCTCCGGCCCGGGCGCAACCAACCTGGTTACCGGCCTGGTGAACGCGCTGATGGATTCGATCCCGGTGGTGGCCATCACCGGCCAGGTGCACACCAAGTTGATTGGCAGCGACGCGTTTCAGGAAGCCGACACGTTCGGCATCACGCGCTCCGCCACCAAGCACAACTATCTCGTCAAGCGGCTGGAAGACCTCACGCAAACTATCCACGAGGCGTTTTACGTGGCGTCCAGCGGACGCCCCGGGCCGGTGCTGGTGGACATTCCGAAGGACGTTTTTCAGGCGCAGGGGCACTATATTCCGGTGACCTCGGTTCACTTGCCCGGATACAAAGTGTTCACCGAAGGGCACACCGGGCAGATCCGCCGCGCGGCGCAAATGATCGAAGAGGCGGAGCGGCCGCTGGTGTACGCGGGCGGCGGCATCATCGCGGCCGAGGCAAGCGGTTTGCTGCGCGAATTCGTCGAGCTGACCGACACGCCGGCCGTGGTCACGCTGATGGGACTGGGAGCGCTCGCCTCCAACCACCCCAACTTCATCAGCATGCCGGGCATGCACGGCAGCTACGCGGCCAACATGGCGCTGCAGAACTGCGATCTGATCGTGGCGCTGGGCGTGCGTTTCGACGACCGCGTGACGGGCCGGCTGGCGGCGTTTGCGCCGCACGCCAAGGTCATACATGTGGATATCGACCCGGCCGAGATCGGCAAGAACCGCGTGCCCGACGTGCCCATCGTGGGCGACGTGAACCGGGTGCTGACGCGCCTCAACAAGATGCTGCGCGAAACTCCCAACCATCACGGAGAGAAGGTCGGCGCGGCGCGGCGTGCGTGGTGGAAGCAGATTCGCGACTGGAAGCGGCAGCACCCGCTCGAGCCGGTCTTCTCCTCGAGCGAGATCAAGCCGCAGCACCTGATGGCGGAGATCGACCGCCTCTCCGGCGGCGAAGCCATCGTGGCGAGCGACGTGGGGCAGCACCAGATGTGGGCGGCGCAGTTGATCCGCTTCAACCACCCGCGGCTGTGGATCAATTCGGGCGGCTTGGGATCGATGGGCTTCGGACTTCCGGCCGCGATGGGCGCGCAGTTTGCGAACCCCGACAAGCTGGTCTTCGCTCTGGTGGGAGACGGCGGCTTCCAGATGTCGATTCCGGAGCTGGCGACGATTTCGGGCAACGGCCTGCCCGTCAAGATCGTCGTGATGAACAACGGCTATCTGGGGATGGTGCGCCAGTGGCAGACCATGTTCTACAACAACCGGCTGAGCGGCGTGGAACTGGACTGCTTCCCGGACGTGGAGAAACTCGCCGGCGCTTATGGCTTCAAGGGCCGCGTTGTCGACCAGCCGTCGCAACTCGCCGCCGCGCTGGAAGCTGCCGTCGCCGAGCCGGGCCCCTACTTGCTGAACGTCAAAGTAGCGCCGACCGAATCGGTGTACCCGATGGTGGCGGCGGGAGCGGCCATCCACGAAATGGTGCTCGGGCCCCCGCAACCGGTTCCAGTGCCGGCCAAATAGGAGATGCTATGCTGCAAGTGATCTCGCTGCTCGTCGAAAACAAACCCGGAGCGCTGATGCGCGTGACCGGCCTGCTGACCCAGCGCGGGTATAACATCGAAAGTCTGACGGTCGCGCGCACACTCGATCCGGAGCTTTCCCGCATGACCATCGTGGTCGACGTGGACGCCGCGCTGCGCCAGCAGGTGATCAAGCAGATGACCCGGCTGATCAACGTGCTGCAAGCCACCGACCTCACCGAATCGCCGGCGGTGGTGCGGGAACTGGTGCTGGTGCGCATACGGACCGCGCAGGACAGCCGCACGGCGGTGTTGAAGGAGGCCGAGATATTCGGCGGGCGCGTGGCGGATTCCTCCACCGAGGGATTCGCCATCGAAGCGACGGGCGACCCGGAGAAGTTGAACGAGTTCATCAGCGTGATGCGCAGCTACGGCGAGATCGACGTCACGCGCTCCGGCGCGCTGGCGATTGCGCTGGACAACAAGAAATTGCGGCTGCAGCCGCCGGTTCCCACCAAGAACGGGAACAAAGTGGAAGAGAAAGTGGTTTGAGGATGGAAACCGCTCCCTCACGGTCGCGGCTCCGAAAGAACGGCCGCAGCTCGGAAAGCGCCGTCGCGGTGCTGCTTAACGGAGCCGCGACCGTGAGGGAGCGATTGGGTGACTCATCGATAAGTTTCTAGGAACGGAGAGAAAATGCCGAAGCGTTATTACGAAAAAGACGGAAATCTGGATTTCTTGAAGGGACGCACGGTCGCCATTATCGGGTACGGAAGCCAGGGCCACGCGCACGCACTGAATCTGCGTGATTCCGGCGTGGACGTGGTGGTGAGCGACGCACCCGGCACGCCGAATTGGGCCAAAGCCGAAGCCGCCGGGTTGAAAGTCATGAGCACGTCGGAAGCCGCCAAGGCCGCCAACGTCATCATGATCCTGGTGTCCGACCACATTCAGGCCGACGTGTACACCAAAGAGATCGCGCCCCACATGACGGCCGGCAAGACGCTCATGTTCGCGCACGGTTTCAACATCCATTTCAAGCAGATCACGCCGCCGGCCGATATCGACGTCACGATGATTGCGCCGAAGGCGCCCGGGCACCGCGTGCGCGAGCTGTTCACCGAGGGCGTGGGCGTGCCGGCGCTGGTGGCTGTTCACCAGAACGCGACTGGGCAAGCGCTCGAAAAGGCGCTGGCTTACGCCATGGCGCTGGGCTGCCTCAAGGCCGGCGTGATCGAAACCACTTTCAAGGAAGAGACCGAGAGCGACCTCTTTGGCGAACAGACCGTGCTGTGCGGCGGCGTCAGCGAACTGATTCGCGCCGGTTTTGAAACGCTGGTGGAAGCCGGTTATGCGCCCGAAATCGCTTACTTCGAGTGCCTGCACGAGCTGAAACTGATCGTCGACCTGATTCAGGAAGGCGGCCTGGCCTACATGCGCTATTCGGTTTCCGACACCGCCGAATACGGCGATTACACGCGCGGCCCGCGCATCGTCAACGCGCAGACGCGCGCGGAAATGAAGAAGATCTTGGGCGAGATTCAATCCGGCCAATTCGCCAAGGACTGGATCGAGGAAAACAAGACCGGGCGCAAGAATTTCCTGGCGATGCGGGAAGCCGCGCGCCATCAACTGGTGGAAAAGGTGGGCCGCGAACTGCGCGAGATGATGCCGTTCCTCAAGAAGAAGAAGGAAGCCGGAGTTCCGCAGGACGCGGAGACAGTGAAGAGTTAGCGACGGCTGACGGTTGGCAGGCGGAAGCGCCTGCCCCACTTTGGTGCGCGCAGTAAGTGGGGCAGGCGCTTCCGCCTGCCAACCTCTAGCGGGTGGAATATGAAGATCTTTACGTTCGACACCACGCTGCGCGATGGGACGCAGGGGGAATCGGTTTCCTTTTCGGTGGACGACAAGCTGGTCGTCACGCAGAAACTGGATGAGCTGGGCATCGATTACATCGAAGGCGGCTGGCCGGGATCGAACCCGAAGGACAAGGAGTTCTTCGAGCGCGCGCGCGATCTGCAACTGAAACACGCGCGGCTGGCCGCGTTCGGCTCGACCCGCTTCGCGAAGAACGCGGTGGCCGAGGATCGCAACGTGCGGGCGCTGGTGGAAGCCGGCACTCCGGTGACGACGATTTTCGGCAAGACCTGGGACCTGCACGTGGAACGCGCGCTGGGGATTACGCTCGACGAGAACCTCAAGCTGATTGCCGAGACGGTCGCGTACCTCGAGCAGCACGGCAAGGAAGTGGTCTACGACGCCGAGCACTTCTTCGATGGCTACCACGCCAACGCGGATTACGCGTTGCGCACGCTCGAAGCGGCGCAGAAGGCCGGCGCTCACGTGCTCTGTCTGTGCGACACCAATGGCGGCACGCTCACCGGGCGGCTGGTGGAGATCGTGGCCGAGGTGCGCAAGCGTTTCGACGGCGTGATCGGCATCCACACCCACAACGATTCGGATTGCGCGGTAGCCAACAGCGTGGCGGCGGTGGAGGCCGGCGCCACGCACGTGCAGGGCTGCCTCAACGGCTATGGCGAGCGTTGCGGCAACGCCAACCTGTCTTCCATCATCGCCAACCTGGAGTTGAAGCTGGGCCATACCACGATCGGGCCGGAGCGGCTGGCCAACCTGGCCGCCACGTGCAAATTCATCGCCGAGCTGGCCAACCTGCCGCTGCCGGGCGACCAGCCGTACGTGGGCAAGAGCGCGTTTGCGCACAAGGGCGGCGTGCACGTGAGCGCGGTATTGAAGGACGCGGCCACTTACGAACACGTCTCGCCGGCATCGGTGGGCAACCGGCAGCGCGTGCTGGTGAGCGATCTTTCCGGCCGCGGCAACATTCTATACAAGCTGAAGCAGCACGGGCTGGCCGACCGGCTGGGCGAGGATGCGCGCCGCGAATTGCTGGAGCGGATCAAGCAGATGGAATACGAAGGCTACGAGCTGGAGGCGGCGGAAGGCACCTTCGAACTGCTGGTGCGCGAGGCGCTGAATCCGGGCGTGCACTACTTCGATATCGATAGCTACGAAGTGTCGACGCGCGCGGGCGCAACCGGCGGATCGCACAGCACGGCCTCGGTGACGCTGCGCACCAAAGAGGGCGCGCATTCCGCTACCGCCAGCGGGCACGGCCCGTTCCACGCGCTGCATCTTTGCCTGCGCAAGTGCCTGGGCAAGCTCTACCCGCAAGTCACCGAAGTGCGGCTGACGGACTACAAGGTGCGCGTTCTCGATTCAAAGAAAGGCACGGCGGCTAACGTGCGAGTGCTGATCGAATGGTCGGACCACCGCCGGAGCTGGTCCACGGTGGGCGTCTCCGACAACGTGATCGAGGCGAGCTGGCGCGCGCTGGTGGATGCAATCCGCCTCGAGTTAATGCGCCTCACCGAGCACGACGCCTCCATCGAACGCGCCGTCGAGGACTACTGCTGGGGCGTGTAGGGCACGCTTTAGCTTGCCAGCGCCCGCTTGCGGGCGCGGTTTTTCGCCTTCGTCGGTGATAAGATCCAAGAGTGGCGGACCAGCCGCCCCAAGGAGAAACAGCCGATGAAGTCTTCCAGCATTGCGCACCTCGTAGCGTGCGTGGCCCTCGCATTGTCGATCTCACCGGGAGCGCGCGCCGGCGAAAAAACCCTGATGCATTGTTTCGCGTGGACGCCCATCAAAGACGCCACGCCAGCCGATTGGCAAGCCTTCTACCAGGCCAGCGACGCCCTGCCCACTAAGATCAAGGGCGTCATGAAGGTCTGGTACGGCAAGTTGCAGTCGCCTCTCACCCAGATATCGATTGAGCAGATGGACAGCGCCACTGGCCAGAAGTTCCGTGCGGGCGAAGCAGTGACCGTCCCCGTCAAGCGCCTGGCTCGCGAGTACGGCATGTGCATGGAGATGGCCAGCCCCGACGTTCTGAAGGCGTACGCGCAGGATCCGTACCACAAGACCTGGGTGGAAGCCTACTCCAAGGTCCGCGTGGAAGGCACCACCACCTACAACATCCTCGGCCAGTAGGGGGAGCAACGGAGGTATAGCGGGCCATCGCCTTTGTGGCCTGCCGCCGGCGGAAGACAGGCGACACAAACCGATCGCCTGTCCTACCGTTGCTCTATCTCAGCAGTCCTTGCCGAAATCCTTCTCGAATGCCTCCATGAGGACGGTGCCCCAATCGCCCTTGGTCTTCATACGGCCGGCGAAGAAGCGGAGCACGGGCGGCTCTTCGAAGAATTCCAGGCCGCCGATCAGCCGCCGGTGAGCATAGAGCCATTGCAAACGGTCCGCAACGTACTGGTAGTGAGACATCGTGTAGACACGCCGGGGCACGGCGAGCCGCAGCAGTTCGAGGTCCGCCGGAACGTCGCGCCCTTCTTCGTTGCGGTCCATGGACACCGAGCCGCGTTCCATGCCGCGAACGCCGGAGGCGATAAAGCACGCGGCCGCCAGGGCGCCGGCGGGGTATTCCGATTGCGGCACGTGATCGATAAATCGCATCGCATCCACGTGGCAGGCCAGCCCTCCCGCGGGCGTGACCACCGGGACACCCTTCTGCAATAACAGGCTGACGAAGTACTTGACGGCGTCCGCCGAGGAGCCGGCGACATCGAGATCCGTCATTTCGCGGATGCCAACGGCCATCGCCTCGATCTCCTTCGAGGACATGCCGCCGTAGGTGAAGAAGCCCTCGTACACCGGAAGCCAGGGCCGGATGGCGTCATGGAGATCTTTGCGGTTGGTGGCGATCAGGCCGCCGCGCACGCTGCAACTCTTGCGGCCGGAAAGGTAGAGGAGGTCCGCGATGCTCATCATTTCCCGGACGATGTCGCGGATGGAGGCGTTCTCATACCCGGCTTCGCGCTGGCGAATGAAGTAGGCGTTCTCGGAAATCAGGCTGCCGTCCACCACTAGGAAAATGCCCAGCGGCTCGATCAACGCCTTTACCTGGCGCAGGTTTTCCATGGAAAACGGCTGGCCGCCGATCAGGTTGGTGGTGGCTTCCATGCGCACGAAGGAGACATTGCTCGGGCCGGCCTGGTCGATGGCCTCGCGCAGTCGGTCCAGGTCCATGTTTCCCTTGAAAGGATGCGAACTTTCCGTGTTCAGCGCCTCGGGTCCATAAAGTTCCAGCACCTTGCCGCCCGCCAGGTTGAAATGCGCCTTGGTGGTGGTGAAGTGATAATTCATCGGCACGACGTGGCCGGGCTTGACGAAGGTCTTGGCCAGCAGGTGCTCGGCGGCGCGGCCCTGATGAGTAGGCAGGAGATATTCGTAACCGAAGACCTCGCGCACCGAGTCGAGCAGCCGGTAGAAGCTCTCCGAACCCGCGTAGGCGTCATCGGACTGCATCATGGCGGCCTGCTGATTGTCGCTCATGGCATTGGTGCCGCTATCGGTCAGCATGTCGAGAAAGATGTCGCGGGAGCGGAGGAGGAACGTGTTGTACCCCGCCTCTTCGGTTGCTTTCAGCCGTTCGCGGGCGGGAGCCAGCCGCGTTTTCTGCACAATACGCACTTTGTGCATTTCAATTGGGATTTCGGTTCCGTCGGATAAACGTATACTCATAGCCGTCCTGATAAGGTTGATTTTTCCCTGGAGTTCGGACCTGAAGGTCTATTACTAACACGTTGCGCGGGTGAATACCGAGGCCGGTGCGGCCAATGGGTGAGCCGTCCGCCTACCAGCCGAAAAGCGGCTTACTGAAAATCACTACGAACAGCGCGGCTCCGCTCAGGAACGTGCCGAAGGGGAGTTCATAGGTGGACGGGTCCTTGTGTGTCAATTTCAGGTACACGTAGCCCAGCACCGAGCCTGCCAGCGAGCCTAAGACCAGCGCGACCAGCCCGGCTTCCAGGCCGAGATAGCAACCTAGCAGGGCCACCATCTTGACATCGCCCAGTCCCACGCCTTCGCGATGCCTGGCCTTCTGATACAGCCAGCCCGCGCCCCAGAGCAGACCCGCCGGCAGTGCGGCCGCAATCGCCGCCGCCGGCAGTCTCGTGAACCATCCATTCGAGTGCAGGCCGAACATCCACAAAAGGAGGTACGCAGTCCCGTCCGGGGTCATGGCGAAGATGGCGAATACCAGGCCCACCACAGTTCCCCAGACGGTGAATTCGTCGGGCAGGATGCGTTCCTCCAGGTCGGTGAAAAGCAGCGCCACCATCATGGGGGTAAAGACGCACATCTTGCCCGCGAACAGCGTCAGCCCGTAGCGGTGCACCATCAGGAAAAAGAAGGCGCCGGTGAGCAGCTCCACGATCGGGTAGCGCGGCGAAATGCGCGCCCGGCAGTGGCGGCATCGCCCGCCGAGCATAGCGTAGCTCACCAGCGGCACGTTGTCGTACCAGGCGATGGGCGCCTCGCACGCGGGGCAATACGAGCGCGGCCGCACCACCGAAAGATCGCGGGGCCATCGGTAAATGCAAACATTCAGGAAACTGCCGACGAGCAATCCGAGCAGCAGCGCAAGACAGGATTCGATCATGAGAGCACCTTTTGGTAAACCTCCATGGTACGGCGCACCATGTGGTTCACGGTAAAGTTTTCGACGACGGCGCGGCGGGCGGCCTGGCCCAGCCGGCGGGAGAACTCGGGGTCGCGGGCGAGCTCGACGATCGCGGCGGCCACCGCGGCGGGCGAATTCTCCACCAGCAACCCGGTTTCGCGGTCGCGCACCACTTCGGGCAATCCGCCCACGCGGCTGGCGATCACCGGCACGCCCGCCGACATCGCCAGCAGCGCGGCCGAGCCCAGCCCTTCGGCGTGAGTGATGTAGACGAACGCCGCGGCTTGCGGCAAATCGCGCTCCAGGTTCTGAGTGAGCAGCAACTCGACGCCCGCCAGTCGCGCCCCCTCCATCGCCACCGGCGCGCCTTTTTGTAGATCGTCGAAGTTGGCCAGCGCCAGCACACGGTTTCCCGCGGACGGTTCCAGCATGGGAACGCCATCGTAGACCACGCTGATCTTTGGCTCGGCAACGCCGCCCGCCATCAGAACCCGTTTGACGAATTCGGAAACCGCCAGATAGTGGCGCGCGCTCGCGTACTTCCAACGCGACCTGATCGGGAAAGCGACCCGCCGCGCCACCAGCAGGGGCACGCCGCCGGCAAAGGTGGCGAGCGTGTGGGAACTGGCGTCGTGGGCATGCACCAGGTCATGCCGCCGCGCCAGCACCGCGGCTTGGGCGAAGCCGAGCGGCACGACGCGCCAGCCGCGCGCGCGCACGGCGGTGGCCAGGGGCGAGCCGGGACGCGCCAGCAGCGTCGATTCCACACCCGTGCCGGCAAGCCCCTCGATCAGCCGCAGCACCTGCCATTGCCCGCCGCGCATCTCGCGCCCGGCATCCAGATGCAGGATGCGCATCAGCTCATGTTTCTCGCTTTCGTGTATTTGAGAAACGTGTAAAACGCCGCCATATAGGAAATCGTCAGCCCTTCCGGGCCGTCCAGAAAGCCGCGTTTCAGAAAATAGCTCTTGAAGAACTCCCAGGCGGGCGCGAACAACACGCGGGAGAGCGGCACCTGGATCCGCCGCGAGGCCAGTTCCTGCGCCGCGAGCGTCGTGTAGCGCTCCATGGTCTTGATGTGCTCGGCCAGCGATTCGCAGGTGAAGTGCAGCAGGTTGCTCTGCAAGTGTCCCACGCGCCCCGAGACGGCCACGCTTTCGTGCACGAAGTCGCCCACCCATTTGGCCTGGCGCCGGTCGTAAAGCCGCAGCTTGCGGTCCGGATACCACCCGGAATGCAGAATCCAGCGGCCCATGTAGCGCGCCAGGCGCGGCATGGTGTAGCCGTCACAGCTCGGCCCGGATTTCTTCAGGCGCCAGATTTCGGCTTCCAGCGCTTCGCTCAAGGCTTCGTCGGCGTCGAGCGAAAGCACCCAGTCGTGGCTGGCTTGATCGGCCGCCCAGTTCTTCTGCCCGGCGTAGCCGCGCCAGTTGGCTTCGATCACGCGCGCGCCGAGGTTTTCCGCCAGCTCCGTGGTGCGGTCCGTCGAGCCGCTATCCACGATCAGGATTTCGTCGCAGCAGCGCAGGCTCTCGATCGAGCGCGCGATGTTGCGCTCTTCGTTGAAGGTGATGATGGTCGCGGTGATTTTCATCGCCGCTCACAAGCCGCCGGTGGTCGCGGGCACAAAAGTGAAACAGAGCAGGAAGATCGCCAGCGCCAGCACCGCCAGCTTGCGCCGTCCCCGATCCAGCTCGCCGCTGTCGTACAGCATGGGATGGCGCCGTCCCCAAATCAGCAGCACCAGGCCCCAGAGCAGCCAGCCGAACCAGAACTTGCGCTGGTCGATCAGAAAGGCCGCGCCGAGCGGCAGCAGGAGCAGGCTGAGCGCCAGCGAGATGGCGGCGTGGCGCCGCGGAAAACACGCGTACACGATGTGGCCGCCATCCAGTTGTCCGATGGGCAACAGATTCAAGGCCGTGGCCAGCATGCCCACCCAGGCCGCCCGCGCGGCCGGATGCAAATAAATGTCGCTCGCCGCGACGCCCGGGAAAATCAGTTTGCCGAACAGCCACTCCAGGCCCGGCACGCCGAATTGCAGGCTTCCCTGATTGGCGATGCCCGGAATCACCTTGGAAAACGCGAGGCCGATGGAAAGCGCCGGCAGCAGAAAGACGAAGCCGGCCAGCGGACCCGCGATGCCGATATCGAACAGCGCCCGCTTGGAGCAGATGGGCGACCGCACGCGAATGAAGGCGCCGAGCGTCCCCAGGAACGGCGAGGGCAGAAAGTAAGGCAGGCTGGCATTCACTCCGTACCGCAGCGCGGCCAGGTAATGGCCCAGCTCATGCGCCATCAGGATGACGAGCAAGGTGAGCGAAAACGGCAGCCCCGCCAGCAACGCCGAAGGGTGACGCCAGAGCTCGGGGTACATGGCAAAACTGTAGTCCACGTCAAACGGCAGATTGCGATCGAAGAACATCTGCATGGAGGCTCCAACCGTGGTGGTCGAAGCCAGCGTGACCAGAAACAGCAGCGCGTTCACCCAGTAACGGTCGCGGAAGCGGGCCTCATGCAAGCCTGGCGCTTCCGCCGCTCCGCTCACGGCGTAGAGCGGATATGATGCGGGCGGGAAATCCTGGGGAGTCACAATGCGACGCGCTCGAGCGGCCTACTGCAGCGTCTGCAACTCCTTGCCGGGCTTGAATCGCACCGCCTTGCCCGGCGGAATGGAAACCTCCGCGCCGGTGCGCGGATTCCGCCCGATGCCCGTCTTCCGGGGCTTCACGTTAAACACACCGAAGCCGCGCAGCTCGATGCGGTCGCCCTGCTCGAGCGCCTTCTTCATGGTTTCAAACACCGTCTCGACAGCCATTTCGGCTTTCGTCTTGGTGATGCCGGTGCGGTTGACGACTTCGTTGATAATATCCAGCTTGATCAAAACATCCTCCTGTTGGGAGCGCGCCAGCTTTACTGCCCAGTAGCGGTCAACCATATGATAGGATTGAATTTATCCACATGTCAAGCGAGGGGGTACAAGACCGCGCTCAGCGCGTGGCGGCGGACGATTTCCGGCGCGCCTGCGGCCGCTTCGCAACCGGCGTCACGATCGCCAGCGTGATCGATCGCGAGGGCGCACCACACGGCCTCACGGTCAATTCGTTCACCTCCGTTTCGCTCGATCCGCCCCTGGTGCTGGTGGCGCTGGGGCACTCGGCCAGCGTGATGGATGCGTTTCGCGACGCCCGTTTTTTCGCGGTCAACGTGCTGGCCGCCGGACAGCGCGCACTCTCCGAACGCTTCGCGCGCAAGGGACACGACCGCTTCGATGGTCTCGCGTGGCACGCGGGCGAAACCGGCGCGCCCTTGCTCGCGGACACACTGGCGGAGATCGAGTGCGCCACCCGCTACCGCTTCACCGCCGGCGACCACGATCTGATCGTGGGCGAAATGGTGCGAGCCGTGGTTCACCAAGGCGAACCGCTGCTCTACTTCGCCGGCCGTTACCGCAAGCTGGCCCGCGCCGGGCACGGAGCCACGGATGAACAAAGATAAACACAGATAAGAAACTGAGCGCCGTGGCGCGGGCCGTCGGCCTGCTGAGCCGAGAGTCATCTCGGCTTTTCTTCTCGCCGCGCAACCAATCCACTACCGCCAGGGGCGCTCCCAGCCCCGCCACCAGCCGGTGTCTTCCAGGTTGAGCGCGTTCCAGCACAGGTCCAGCGTTTTGGCATCGCCCCGCACGGCGGCGGCGCGCAGTTCGCGTGGCACGCCCACAAGCTGGGCGAAGCGGTCGAAGACAGCGCCGCGCGCGGCGGCCGGAACACGCGGCAGGAGGTGCCAGAGCGTGAGGCCGTCCCGCGGCCTGGCCGCGGCAAGCACGCGGGACAACGCCGCGTCATCGCCGGATTCATACGCTGCCAGCGCACCGGTGAGCGCCTGCGGCGCATCTTCATAGAATGGAATGCCCGGACCATCCCGGCGCCGGGTCGGGCATTCGGCGCCGGCGGGGATGAACGATTCGTGTCCTTGCGACTGGAACGCCACCCAGCCGGTTTCGACGCGCAGCAGCCCGATGCCTGCCCCGTCCACGTCCAGCGTGTACTGGCAGCCCAGATCCACCGCGCGGGCCGAAGCGGTGTCCACCACGAATTCCCGTGGCGGAGCCCAGATGAAAGCGTGCAGGCGGCCGCGGCGCAACTCCAGATGGCGGCTGGTGGCGGCGCGCAGCTCCGAGCCAGGGCCCAGTTCGACGCGGCCCACCGGTTCGGCTTCGAGCGTAACTCCCAAGTCCCCCGTGCGCAGGACCTGGCCTTCGAGCACAGTTGCATTGCCCATGCGCCAGGCCGTGGCAGCGGCCGGGGCGCTCGAGCCGCGGAACAAAAGGGCGGCGGCGGCCAGCAGTACGGCGGCCGCCATGGCGAGCCACGCGCCGCGCCCACTGCGCCGTGCGCCGGGCAGGCCGCGGCCGAACCGGTAGCGCAGGCTCGCCAGTTCCATTTCCAAACGCTCGATATCCGGATCGGGCGCCCCGGACCGGTCCCACAGGTAGTCTTCACGCATGAGCGTCGCCTTTCCACATTTCACGCAGCATCTTCATGCCGCGGCAAAGATTCACACGCACCGAGTCCGGGGTGAGGCCGGTTTGCCGGGCGATTTCCGGGCCGGTCATGCCTTCCACCAGCCGCATGATGAGAGTCTCGCGATAGGCTTCCGGCAGGCGGCGGACCAGGTCGAGAGTCACCAGCGCCTGATCGGCGCCGGCGGCCGCGCGGCTCTCCTGTTCCGTGCCGAACGAGAACTCGGCGCGCCGCCGGCCATCGCGGAAATAGTCGATGGCGCGGCGGCGCGCGATGGCGCCCAGCCAGCCCCGGAAAGCCGCCGCGGTGCGCAACTCCGCCAGCCGTTTCATCGCCGCCATGAAAACATCCTGCACCAGATCCTCGGCATCGGCCGGCGGCACGCGCGCCAGCAGAATGGCGTGAACCATGCGCGCGTGCCGCAGATAGAGCTCGCCGAAGGCGGCACGGTCGCCGCCCGCGGCCTGCCGAATGAGGCTCTCGTCGTCGGCCGGCTCGGGAATGGTGGCGAGCATTGCTTGCATATTACTACCGAAGCATGGCCTCGATGTCGGCCGAGCCGAACTGCTGGTGGGCGGACATGTAGTGAGAGCGGTCCACGCCATCCGGCCCGGCGCCCGCCAGCAGACTGGTGAAGAGGCTGCCGTTGGTGGCCTCCAGGCGGATCACCCAGCGGCCCTGGTTCGGCCACTGCTGGGCGATCGCGAACATGCCGGGAGTCGAGAGTGGCTCCAGCTTCAGCGGTATTTCGCGCCGCTCTCCGTTCACGACTCCAATGGCTGTGGCGCTTATCTTGCTTTCGTCGGGTTTCACGCAGCCGGCCGACTTCACGGTGACCACCGCGTTGAGTTTACGAGCTTCCGGGCTGGCTTCTGGGTTCCCCAGTTGCAGGTAGAAGCCGCCGCCAAATAGCGATCCCGCCAATAGCGCGGCGGGCGCCGTAATTCGCAGTACGTTTCGCATCCGTTTGTCCCTCCTCGGGAAATGGAATTCTGCGGAAAAGACGCGGGCGGAGGCAAAGGTGTTAGCCGGCGAGTGTCCTGAAAAGAGGGGTTTTTTTCCACATTACTGGAGACGCGTGTTTTTTAATCCATGTGAAATCAATCAGTCATCTGTGGAGTGTGAATTGCAACCTGGCGCATTAGGTGGATCCACGTTGAAAACTGTCCTCATTGTTGATAGGGATCTGGGATTTGTCTTCTGGCTGGGCCAAATCCTGGATGCGGCCGGCTATGTCGCCGTACCCGCCAAAGGAGTCGCCGATGCCGCGGAGATCGTAGTTAAACTCCGTCTTTCCGTCGACATACTGATCGCGCCAACGGCCGAGGATGGCCTTCACGAATTCGTGGAGAAGCTCGGTTGCAGCTCTCCGGATCTCCACGTCGTCGGCCTGGCCAATGAGGAGGACCCGGCCTGGGTCACGCCACCTCCCGGGGCTGTATGGAAACGCAAGCCGCAGCACCGGGATGAAGCAGCAAAGTCCGAATGGCTCGGCTTGATTCACGGTTTTGACCGCAACTGCCTCGCCTCGGGATCGCACGGCTGACGCGCTCTTGCCCGAAGCGGTCAATCAAGAGCAAATTATCCGGTTTTCGCGTCCATGCCCTGGCCATAGGGTACTATACCCTGCAAGTACCATTAGGGGCTGGCGAGTCTATGCCAAGTGTGCGGTCACTCTCGATAATGGAGGACACGGAGGCTTCAGTAGTGGAAGCGAATATCTCGCCGAGTCCTGTGTTGGCCGCGGAACGCCGCGCCGACCGCCGCTATCCGATTCATGCTCGCATCGAGTACAAACTGATCCTGGGACGAAGGGTAGTCCGGACGGGAACCGGCCGCCTGCTGAATATCTCTCGTGGCGGGCTGCTGTTCGAGTGCGCTCATGCCATCCCTGCGGAAAACATGATCGAGCTCGAGGTCGATTGGCCTGCGCGCGCCGTCAAAATGGTGCTCCATGTGGCTGGGCAGACTGTGCGCAGCCAGGGCGTCTCGACGGCGGTCAAGATCCTCCGCAGCTCATTCCGCGTGTACCATCAAGATGCGGACCAGGGAAGTCACCTGCGCACGCCGCTGTCATTCTGACTCCTGTTTTCTGACTCCTCGCTAGCTTGCCAGCACGACTCGATTGGCGCCGGGTTGGGGAGCGGAAGAATCGCCGATGTGGACTCTAGCCACAACGGCCAGCGCGGCGAGATAGAACAGGCCGCCGATGATCATGGTTTCGACCAGGCCCAGATAGATGGCCGAGACCAGTGCGAACACCGATCCGAGTACGCTAGCCGCCGCGTTGAGCGCCCAGGCCCAGCGCACCGAAGGCGCGTGCCACTGCTCCAGGCGGCGGAGCCCGCTGGGGAAGGGCATGCCCATGACAAATCCCAAGGGAGCGATCAGCGCCACCGTAATCGCCGCCTTGAGAGGCAGCGGCAACCAGACCAGCGCGGTGAGCAGCGAGGAGAGCACCAGCCCGATCAGCGCAGCCAGCGTCGCCACGCATCCCAGGATTTTGATGAGGCGGCTTTCCCGGTAGGCCTCCAGGCGGCCGGCGGCGGCGCTGCCCAGGCCGCTCGAAACCAGCAAGGAGAAAATGACCACGGTGAGGGCGGGCGTGGGGTGGCCCAGGAAGAGCACGAATTTCTGGATCAGCGCCACTTCGATGAGGATGTAACCGGCGCCGATGAACAGGAAGTAGAGCAGGAATTTCAGCACGCCCGGCCGGCGCGGCAGGCGCGTGCCCAGCACCAGCGGCGGCAGCAGCAGGATCAGCAGCGTGGCTATGATCGAGACCAGCGCCAGCCCGAATAGCAACGGCACGGCCTTGTTGATCTTGTAGTCCGCGGTTTCATGCGAGGCGGTCCTCAGAAATACCAGCAGGTCGCGCGGCTGCACGGTGTAGAAGAAGAAGGGCCGGTTGTCGGTGACCGGGCGGATATCGAAGACGAAGCGGCGCTCGAAGCCGGCCGGATCGGACGTGTGCAGCAGCTCGTGGAACGGGTTTTCGATGGCGGCATCGGGCAGGTAGATGGCTTGCATGTTCGCGGCGGCGAACAGGGCGCGGGCGCGGTCGCAATCGGCGGCGGCGAGAGGCTTGCGGCTGATGATCGCCGTATCCCGCGCGCCCCACCCCTCGACGGAGCCTTCCCGGCCCACGATCACGTGGCGCCATGCCTCGCGCTCGCCCATTTCCGACAGCGCTTCGCGAGCCAGCCCAATCAGGCGCAGGCTTTCGCGCGGCGGATCGAAGCCCCAGCGCGTAAACGCGATGACGCCGTCGTCGGTAAGGTGCTGCAGGTAATCGCGGAAAGCGTCGACCGTGTAGAGATTGTTTTCCGAAAGCGCAAACGCTCCGGCGGCGGTGGAAGCCCAGGTATCGACCAGCGTCGCCTGCAGCACCTGATACTTGGCCGTGCTGCGGCGCACGAAGCTGCGTCCGTCTTCCACGTAAATGTGGACATCGGGCCGCAGGTAAAGGCCGTGGCTGAGCGCGGGAAAGCGTTCCTGCATGATGGTGGTGGCGATGATGGGATTGATTTCCACGCCGGTGATATCGTGGCTGCCGTATGCCAGCGCGCGCGCCACGTCCCAGCCGCCGCCGGGCCCGATCACCAGGGTCTTGCCGCCGGGACGGAGCGCGTAGGGCAGCGCCGGTCCTTGATCCATCAGTTCGTGGCGCTGACCGGCGGTGAGCCGGTCGAAATCGAAGGCGGCGATACTGGTTTCGGCATCGGCGTCGATCACGATTTCGTAGCGGCCTTCGCTCGAGCGATCCACCAGCCCGATGCGCGAAAAAACGTTCCAGTGCTGGAAGATTTCGTGGTTGATGTTCTGCCCCTTGGCGTGGCGGATGTCGATCACGTGATATCGCTGATTCAGGATCAGAAGCGTCACCAGCGCCAGCGCCGACGCTACCGCTCGCGCGCGGCCGCGCGCCGAACCGGAAACGCTGTGCCAGATGGCGGCCGCGACGACGAAGACGATGGCCGCGCTCAGCACCGCGCTGACCCCGCCGAAGCCGTTGAGCAGCGGGTATAACAACAGGCATCCAGCGGCGGCGCCCATCAGGTCGAAGAAGTAGACCCGGTGGACGTGCGCGATGGTTTCGCCGATGGCCAGCGACACGATGGCGCCGGAAACGAAAAACGGCAGCGCGGTGCTGAAATAGATCAGCGCCAGGTCCCAGTTGGTGGGATTGTTATTCGTCTGCGCCAGCAGGACGAGCAGCGCGCCCACCACCAGCAGGCCGTTCAGCAAGCTCAGCCGGCCCAGGCTGGTCCACAGCGGCGCCTTCCAACCCGCCACCACGTACGAGAAAACGCCGCCGGCGCCGAGGCCGAACAGGGCGATCGAAATCGCCAGAAATGCGAAGTGGTAATAGAACACCACCGAGAAGATGCGCGTCAGCGAGAGCTCGAGCAACAGGGTTGCCAGGGTGGTCAAAGCGACACACAGGTAAACCTGAGGCCAGGGGGTAGAAGCGGGTTTCAAAGGGTTCAACCCTTATGGTAGCGTGACGCCGGGGCGGGTGATGGCGGGCCGTTCTCACTTCCTCGATTAATCAAGCGCGCCAACGGAGCCGCGACCGTCAGGGAGCGGTCACGTCGCGGAAAAACGCCGGGCCGCGACCAAAGGGAATAACCGGGGCTCGACCTGCTGTCCCGCTCCCTGACGGTCGCGGCTCGGTTGGCGATACTGGCTTCGCTATTGCACCTGGATGTTGACCTGGTTGCTCGCCGTCCCATCCGCGAATGACAGGGATACTTGCACCGTGCCCGTGGGACTATCCGCCGGAATCGCCACGTTGACCTGGTACAGACCGGCATAATACGGCGACAACCCCGCATAGGCAACCGAAGCGGGAGGGACGCTGACTTCGACCAGGAGCCCTTCCCGGTCCTCGCCGAAAACCACGGTGGGCATCGACGTCAACTGCGCCAGGGGGTGGCCCGCCGAGCCATCAGGAGCGGGCTGGCCGGTCGCCACCGGCGGATTCGTGGGGCCGAGGCCAATCGCATAAATCGTCAGCACGTCGCCGCGCGAGGCCGGTTGAGTGATGAAGCCGGGCTCCGAGGCCGTCGTCGGCATGGGCAGCGTGTTGAAGCCGTTGCCCTGCGAAGCATCCACGATCGCTCCGTAGCCGCCGGTTCCGTAGAGCAGCAGCAGCCGCGGCGCGCGCGGTGCCACGTTGACCGATACGGTATTGCTGGTTTGCAGGGTGGAGAGCGTGGTGGGTGGGTAGGTGTCGGTAGTTGTAACCTGCACCAGCGCGGTTCCCGCCGGTGTATCCACCGGCATCTGGAAATTGATCTGGCCGTAGGAAGAGAAGTACAGCGGCACGGCCTGGCCGTTGACCAGAACTTGCGATCCGCCGAGCGTGGTCGCGAGCGGTGGCTGCGGCCCCGAAGTGGGAGCCGCAAACGAAAGCTGCTGGCCGAACAGCGCCATAACATCGCCCGGCGTCACGGTAAAGCCGTCGCCGCCGAAAACGGCATCGTCCACCACGCCCTGATAGAAGACGGTCGGCGCCCCCGCGTCCACCACCTGAAAGGTCACCGGAATTACCGTGGGACTGTTGACAGCATTGGAGGCGTAGCTGACCGATCCGGTGTACGTGTTGGCCGGAAGACCAGTCGGGTCGAAGACCACGCCAACCAGCGTCGGTCCCAAGATTTCCGAGCTAATCCCCGAGCCCGAAAGGGTCGAGCCCGTTACTGTCCCACCGCTGACTGCCAGCGTTCCCAGCCCGGAATTGCCGAACGAGATGTATTGCGTGATCGGCGGCGCGCCGGATGCAAGCTGTTGGGTCAGTTGAGTGACGGAGGGCTGCGCGATGGGCAGCGAGGTCACATTCATGGTCACCGCGATGGTCTTATTGTCGGGTGTAAAGCTGGAGCCCGATGTGACTATAGAGCCGGTGTAGGCGGTATAAGTGTTGCCGGCGGTGTTGCTGGCCTGCGGGGTTATGTTGATCATATACGGGTAGGTGGACTGAACGCTGCCCGCGCCGCTGAGCGTCAGGCTCAGCCAATTCGCTCCATCCTGCGTGGTGACCTTGCCAGTAATGTAATTGCCGGTGGTAAACGGAACCGCGACCGCGCTGGCCTGCGCCGGTGGTGCCACGTAAGGCGGCACGTAAACATTCACGCTCGAAGGCACGGCGCCACCGATGAGCACCGTCACCGTTATGGTCTGGGGAGCGTCCACCGTGTTGGGCGCCGTGACGGTGACGATTCCGGTGTAGGCCGTAGAAGACGCCGCCAGCGACGCGGTGTTCAGCCCAAAAATCAGCGGGACGCACGACGTGGCGGCGGTGGTCGTCGTGCAGGCGCGGGCCGCACCGACGCTCGGCACAAGCCACGTTGCCGACGAGCTCAGAATGAGCGAAAGCGTGCCGTCACCGGCGTTATACGCTTCCACCGTCTGGTTGATTCCGTTCGAGCCGGGAGCGATCGAAAGTGGTCCGACAGTGGCGCTCACCAGGCGCAGCATAGGCGTAGCCTGGAGCGTGCCGAGCCCTCCTAACGCCAAAACGGAGAAAATTGCGGAACGAACAAGTTTCAGGGCCATGACAATACACCTTTCCTTATGCACTCAATTCAACCGACGCGGATGAAAGCCGGGAACGCTGCCACTTTCGCCACGCGCGAGTCAGCCGGGCGAACCTTAACGCGCTCCAATCCTAAGACCCTCGAGCGGCCGTTTCCACTACAGCTCCGGCTGACCAAGGCCCAATTAATTTTGCCGGGGCCATGGAGGGCGGCGCCTTCGATCGACAGCGGAGAAAGCCGCTGAACGAGCGAGTTTCAGACCCACTCCAATGCACCCTTTTTATACGCCCAAATATAGCCGACCACCAGGATCCCCAGAAACACTGCCACTTCCGCCACACCGAACCAGCCGAGCGATCCGTAGCGCACCGCCCATGGGTAAAGGAAAATGGTTTCCACGTCGAAGATCACGAACAGGATGGCGATGATGTAGAAGCGGACCGTGTAGCGGCCCCGTGAATCCGACGCCGCTTGGATGCCGCACTCGTAGGCCTCGAGCTTGGTAACCGAAGGAGCCGACGGCCGGAGCAGCTTGGCCGCCCCGATGGCCACCACCGGAAACGCCACCGCTACTGCCAGGAAAATGAGAATAGGAAGATAACCGCCCGGCATGACCTCAATATAACATGCGGTGTGACGCAGGCCCCTGGCCTGCGACTGGAGTTCCTCGATTATCGTGAGAGCCGTAGCGCCGGCGTCTACCGGGGCTCTCGCAAAATCGGATGCTGCCGTCTGCGAGAATAATACTGCGGTGTTATGGTTTGCGCCGCAACCGCTCCCTTACGGTCGCGGCTCCGATGCACATTCTGAGCCGCGACCGTCAGGGAGCGGTGGGCCTGCGACCTACTGTTTACGCAAGCAAGAATCATGCAAGAGCCGCGCGACATCTATACGGCACTCGGCAAAGAGCGCCGCGCCTCCATCATCGCGGGCGAAGCGCGCCAGCGCCGGCTTGGCTACTGGCGGCTGGCGGTGGTGGCCGCGGCGGGCGCGCTGGTGTGGCTGGCGCTTTCCGCGCCGCGCATCACGATTCTGTGGACGCTGATTCCCGCGGCCGCCTTCGTGGCGCTGATGGCGGCGCACGCGCGCCTCACGCGGCAATTGGAAAAACAGCGTCGCGCCGCCCGTTTCTTTGAGCGCGGCCTGGCGCGGCTGGACGGCACCTGGCCCGGTACCGGCGCCACCGGCGACGCCTACCTGGACCTGGCGCATCCCTACGCGCAGGACCTGGACCTGTTCGGCATAGGCTCGTTGTTCGAGCTTCTTTCCACCGCCCGGACGCGCGCCGGCGAACAGACCCTGGCGCACTGGCTGCTGGAGCCGGCGGACCGGCAGGTGGTGCGCGCGCGGCAACAGGCGGTGACGGAACTGCGGCCGCGCCTCGATCTGCGCGAGCGCCTGGCGGTGCTGGCCGAAGACGCGCGCACCGGCGTGGATGCGGATTCGCTGGCCGCCTGGGGCGAGGCGCAGCCGCGGCTCGGCGGGCGCGGCCTGCGGTGCACGCTGTGGGCGTGCACGCTGCTGGGAATTGGCGGCGCGGCGGCCGGCCTTGTGCTGCTGCTCCAATTGACCGGAACGGTCGTGCTGGCCGATCCCACACGCCTGGTGCTGCGCGATCTCTTCCTGGCCACGCTCGCCATCAACGGCTGGTTTTATTACCGCCAGCATCAAAGCGTTGGCGAGGTTGTGACGGCGGTGGATAAGGCCGCGCACGAGCTGGGGCTCGTCTCCGAGGTGCTGGTGCTGATCGAGAGCGAACAGTTCCAGGCGCCACTGCTGGTTTCGCTCCGCGGCACGCTCGAGGCCGAGGGAGCGCCGCCTTCGCGCCGCCTGGCGCAGCTCGAACGCCTGATCGAGTACCTGGATTCGCGAGACAACGTCTTTGTGCGGATGGCCGAGATCTTCATTTTCTGGACGCCTCACCTGGCGGTGCGCGTGGAACAATGGCGCCGCCGCTCGGGACCGGCGGTGCGCCGCTGGCTGGCGGCGGTGGGCGAAATCGAGGCGCTGGCCTCGCTGGCCAGCCACGCCTTCGAGCATCCGCGGGATCCGTTCCCCGAGTTCACTGAAGAATCGCCGCTGCTCGAAGCCGTCGAGATCGGCCATCCGCTCATCCCGGAATCGAAGCTGGTGCGCAATTCGGTCACGCTCGGCGGCGACCTCCGCCTGCTGGTGGTGAGCGGTTCCAATATGTCCGGCAAGAGCACGCTGCTGCGCACGCTAGGGGTAAACGTGGTGCTGGCGCAAGCGGGCGCGCCGGTGCGTGCCGAACGGCTGCGGCTATCGCCGTTGGCGGTGGGTGCGTCGATTCGCGTGAACGACTCGCTGCAAGGCGGCATCTCGCGCTTCTATGCCGAAATACTGCGGCTGCGGCAGATCCTGGACCAGACCGGCGGCACACGCCCGGTGCTGTTTCTGATCGATGAACTCCTGCAAGGCACCAACTCCCACGACCGGCGCATCGGCGCCGAGGCGATGGTGCGCGGCCTGGTGGAGCGCGGCGCGATGGGTCTCATCACCACTCACGATCTGGCGCTGGCCGGCATCGTCGACGCGCTGGGCGAACGCGCGCGCAACGTCCACTTCGAAGATCGCATCGAGGAGGGCAAAATTCTCTTCGACTACCGCATGCAGCCGGGCGTGGTGCGCAAGAGCAACGCCATCGAGCTGATGCGCTCTGTGGGGCTGGAGATTTGACCGGCGCGGACGTGCGCCGCCTGGGGGAAGCGTGCGGCTTCGAGCTGGCCGGCGTAGCCCGCGCTGCGCCGGCTGGCGATCGCGATCATTATCATGCCTGGGCGGAAGCCGGGTTTGCCGGCGAAATGCGCTATCTCACCGATCGCCGCACCGCCATGCGGGACGATCCGCGCACGCTGCTGCCGTCGGCCCGTTCGGTGATTTCGGTGGGCAAGCTCTACAACGCTCCGCAGCCGTATCCGACGCAATTCGATGACGCCGAGCTAGCTTGGATTTCGCGCTACGCCTGGGGCGAGGATTATCACCGCGTGATACGTCAGGGATTGCGACGTTTGGAAGGGAGTCTCCGCGAATTCGCCGGCTCGCCCTTCGAATCCAGGATCTGCGTGGACACCGCGCCGCTATTGGAGCGCACCTATGCGCGACTGGCCGGCCTGGGCTGGATCGGCAAGAACACCTGCCTCATCAACCAGCCGCGCGGCTCGTGGTTCTTCCTGGGCGAATTGCTGGTTTCGCTCGAGATCGAGCCGGACGCTCCGCCGCCCGATCGCTGCGGCACCTGCCGCCGCTGCATCGACGCTTGTCCCACCCAAGCCATCGTGCCGTTTGGCGGCCATCACGCGGTCGATTCGCGGTTGTGCATCTCCTATTTGACGATCGAGCTGCGCGGCGGGATTGCCGAAGACCGGCGCGCCGGCAACGGCGGCCACGTCTTCGGCTGCGATATCTGCCAGGACGTGTGCCCGTGGAACGCCCGAGCTCCCGTCACCGGCGATGCGGCGTTTCATCCGCGCCAGGTCGCGCCGCCGCTCGAGCGGCTGGCTGCGTTAAGCGAAGCTGAATTCGGCGAGCTGTTCGGCGATACGCCTGTCTGGCGCGCCCGCTACTCCGGTTTCCTGCGCAACGTGGCCGTGGCCATAGGCAACCGCGGCCTGCCGCAGTTCCGTCCCGCGCTCGAAAAGCTGGTCGCATCCGCGGAACCGATGGTCGCCGAGCATGCGCGCTGGGCGCTGGAGAGACTGGCGGAAGAGGCGGCTGAGAAACTTCGGGAAGGACTCTGAAGCCGCGACCTGTCTAGCCATTTTCCCGTATTATTCTCTTGAGCATGAGCAACCCCGCCGAATGCGAATGCCGGGCCATTCTGGAAGAAATCAGGAAGGCCGGCCGCGAGACGTCCCCGAAGCGCCGTGAGGAATTACGGACTTATTTCGACGGCGTCCGCAAATCATGGCTGAGTCCGAAGAAAGCTTGGATGAACTTCTCGCTAAGCACCCGTTTCGTCCCCAGCGCGCCGGACCGATCAGAATGCCAGAATACCCTCCGGAAATTTGGGCTCTGGGTCGCAAAATGCTTGAACACAGAACTCGCACCGGCCACAAAATCACCGATCTGTTTCGCAAGTAGGCGGGCTAGGCGCAACAATCGCGGGAGCTCTCAGTTCCGCCCCGCGCCGGAAAAGTTGGCAGCATCGGAAAACTCTGTCCCCTGCCATCGAGAGCCCGCGGCGGGGTGCGGCAAACATTTACATCCTCTCGCCTTGTTTTGTCTTATAATCACAACAGTGTCGATGCGTAAGGCAATCGCAGGCATGATGCTGGGGGCGCTCTTCGCCGTTGTGGCGAGTTGCCAGATGTTGGGCTGCGCTCCGCAAGATGCGACGGATCGCGACTGCTGCCCTAAACACGCTACCCATAAAGTCCCGTGCCTGCATGAATTACTTGGGAAAGCCAAGGCGGGCTCGGTGCTGGCGCAGGGCGAATTCGCGGCGCCGGTAGGGCGGGTTTCGATTCACGCGATTTCCGAATCCCTTTCTGCGGTTCAAGCAGGAATGAGGCTGCCGAGTTTGGCGGGCTTGTATTTGCGGAACCGAGTTCTCCTGATCTAGGGACGACCGCGATATCCATTACGGTTCAACCTAATTCCAAAATTCAGATTAAGGAGAAATATCATGAAGAAGATTACTGCGAGCGTGATGACTCTGGCGGCGCTAATGGCGCTGACGCTCTCTCCGAGCCTGGCGACGGCGAAGAGCGACTGCTGCAACAAGGGCGGTGCCTGCTGCAAGGGCGGCGCCTGCTGCCGCACGCATCACGTGAAGTAAAGCGCAACAAACGGGGGGGGGCGGCGGCCGTCGCGCCGCCCACGCTCGGCAGTCACAACGGACCCCTTTTGAGGTACAGGGGCGCTTCCCGCTTTTGCCGCTCTCAACCGAAACGGCCTGCATCCCACCGCCCGCGCCCCCGCCCCGTTCAACAACCTGAAACGCCCGCCGCGATAGGATGAAGGTGTGCGGCTGCTCCTGCTGGCTTCGCTTCTGATATTCACGGCTTGGGCCGAGGATCCACTGGTCGAGCGCGGGTACGTCCACTTTTACAATCTCGAATACGACGAGGCGACCGCCGATTTCAAAGCCGCCATCGCCCTTCATCCCTCCGATCCGGAACTGCACAATCACCTGGCGGAAACCATCGTATTTCAGGAAATGTATCGCGACGGCGCGCTCGAAAGCGAGCTCGTCTCGGGCACCAATTCGTTTCTGCGGCGCCCCAAGCTGAACCCTTCGCCGCAGACCGAGCAATGGTTTCTGAGCGAGGTAACGAAGGCCATGAGCCTCGCCCAGGCGCGCATCGATAAGAACCCCAAGGACACTGCGGCGCTGTACTCCCTGGGCATCTCCTATGGCTTGCGGTCCAACTACTACTGGGTTGTAAAGAAGGCGTGGCGCGATTCTCTCCGGGACGCCACCGCCGCGCGGCGCATGCACGCCCGGGTGGAGGCGCTCGAACCCACCAACGTGGACGCGCGTCTGGTGGAGGGCCTGCACGATTACCTGGTCGGCTGCCTTCCCTGGACCTGGCGCATGCTCGGCTTTCTGGTGGGAATCCATGGCGACAAGGAACTGGGCATCCGCATCGTGCAGGACGTGGCGGCGCACGGGAGCGACAACAAGATCGACGCGGAAGTTTTTCTGGGTGCGCTCTATCGGCGCGAGAACCAGACCCGGCGCGCGGTGCCGATCGTCGAGGATTTGATCCGCCGCTTCCCGCGCAACTACCTGCTGCGGCTCGAGCTTTCCCAGATGTATAGCATGGCGGGCGACAAGACGGATGCGCTGGCGGCGGTTGCGAAAGTGGTGGAGCTCAAGAACCAGCACGCCCCGGGCTATGATCGCGTCCCGTGGGAGAAGATCTACTATCAGCAAGGCACCATCGAGTTCTGGTACGGCGAGCTCGACCACGCACTCGGCCATCTGCAACAGGTCGCTGCCGCCCCTGAGATGGACCTCAATACGGGCGTATATACATACTTGAGGATTGGCCAGATCTATGACTTGCAGCAGCACCGCGCGCAAGCCCTGGAGGCATATCGCAAAGCCATTGCTTATGCGCCAGAAGCCGATGGCGCCGAGGAGGCCAGGAAGTACCTGGAGACACCCTACCGCCGCCGCGCCGGCTAGTCGCGCGCCCCGCTAAGGCTCGTCGATTTCCACCTTGACCGGTTGCTCGATGTACTTGGCGTCCTTGCCCGTGGTCAGCACCATCACCGTCAGCCTCACACCCTGAGGCACCTTGGCGGGAATCTTGAACTTGATCGTGGTGCCCGTCTGTTCGAGCATTTCGCAGGCGATGTCGTTCTTGCCATCGGTGAGGTACAGCTTGGCAACCGCATCTTTCTGGAGGTTCTCTCCGGTCGCGACGATCACGTCCCCCGCCTTTCCGTTCAACGGATCCACCGTGACCATTTTCGGCATGGGCTGCTCAGCCCAGACCGCCATGCCGACAGCGAGCAGCAGTGAGACCAAAACAGATACTTTCATCTGAATATCGCACCCTCGACTCCATGCTATGTCCATTGCAAGGCGAATACAAGGGCATGTGTCGAAATTCACTTCAGGTGGCGCCCAGCTTGCGGTATAATTCGGGTGGAGCGTTCCTGCGAAGCAGGTGTCGGTCCGCCTATTTTGATCCAACACTATCAAAATAGGGGTCCGACTCGATCATAACGCGCTGGTGAGCAAGCTCCTGGCGGTGGCGCCCTACGGTCCCCGCAAGGGAGAAGCCTGAAGGCGCTCGGGGGGCCCTGCCCCGTTTACAAACGTGGGTCAATAACGGGGATCGGCACGGCCGAGCGGTGCGCTCCACACTTCCCGCTCGTCATCCTCCTCCTCGTCCGCCCGCGCCCTTTTGACCGGGCCTGGCCCATTGAGCACCTGAGCTGAGTACTAACACTGCTACAACCTCTACTGAAACCTTCTGTACTGTTCAGATCCGCCCGGTCATGGTACCTTCGGGCAGGTGGGTCTCAAAACAATTCAGCGCAGCGCTTTGGTGTGCGCCATGGCGCTTTTTCTTACCTCTGCCGCTACTGGCGCGAGCATCCTAACCCCTTATAACGTCATCGTCAGCGGCAATTTTAATGACTCAAGCGACGTCGGAGGCGGGCTGGCCGTGGGGGGCTTCGCTACTTTGGGCACCGGCGCCCTCGGAGGTGGACTGGACGGCGAGCCTCTCAGCGCCTTCGTCGATAACACAACGCTAATCGCGGCTGGGGGTGCAAGCGCTGGGATCATGAGCAACACCGGCAACGAGAATTGGTATATCTACGGGACGGATTCCTCGTTCCAGCACGGCAACGACAAGGGCGGCACCGCGGACTCATCCGATCCGATAACCTTCACAGGCCAAGGCGGCGCTTTCACGCAGCCCTCGAACCAGTCCAACTCGTGGGCCGCCATGACCACCAACACCGGGACTGACGCCTGCACCGCAAGCGGCAGCACAACTACGTGTACCGTGAACGCGACGGGACTGAACATCGTTAACGTCCAGGACTCCGCGATTGCGTCGGGCCAGACGCTCCTTCTTACTACCGGCAACGGCATGAGCTGGGGGAAGAGCTGGGTGGTCATCAACGTCACCGGCTCCGCCACCGACCCGTACGGCACGGCCGCCAACCCGCTCACGCTGTCGGGAAGCATGGAGATTGGTGAGGACGGCACGAATTACCTCGGCAACAATGGGGACAGCAGCCCCATCGGGGCAGAAGATGTGGTGTTCAACTTCAACACCGCGCAGTACATCACGATGGGCGGCTCTTCCATGGGCAGCGTGCTGGCTCCCGACGCGGCTGTGACGGGCTGCGTATATGGCTGCCAGTTCGTTGGCTCGCTGGTTGCAGCGTCATTCACGCAGGGCGCCGACAGCGGCACCGAGTTTCACAATTTCATTTTCATGGGAGGCGCGACGCCCGAGCCGGTGCCGCTGGCTTGCGTGGGAGCGGGCTTGATCGCGCTGGCTCTCGTCCGCAAGCGCCGCCGGGGTTGATCCCAAAGTTGTGGGGCGGACGCCCCCGTCCGCGCCGGACCCCCTGGTCCGGCCTTTTCGCGCCACCCATGGATCGTCCCCTTAGACGGCTACTTCGCCGCGGCGCGTAGGGCCGCGCGCCGCGCATAGAAAGTCGCGTGGTCGGCCCTCACCGCGATCTCGGCTGAGCTGTGGCGATCCGCGCAACGAAACTCGAACTTCTGGGCCGGGGTGGCGCTCGAAATGTCGAACATCCAAAGCCACCGCCGGAATGCCGCGTGTTCTTCCACGGCTGGAAATATCCGGGCGTTCCAGAGGGTGCGCTGCGCTTCGGGTGTCTCCTCATCCCAGATGGCGGAAACCGGCGCGCCGGCCTCGAGCAGCCATTCCGCCAGCGCCTTTCCGCAGAAAGTCGCGCCTTCCGCCACCGGGCGTTTGAAGGTGTCGTCGACTCCGCAGCAGCGGATGAAACAGACCTTACGGCCCTCTCGATCCAAGCCCGATGAAACGTCCAGGCAGGCTCCTTCCGGCAGTTCGAGCGGATCGAGAACATCGACGCCCACCACCACGTTGCGGCCCCGCAGGCGCAGCGGTGCGCGCAGGCGGCAACCCTCCACCCAGGCTTCGCTTCCATCGATTCTTCCGCCGGCCTGAACGTCGTTGTCGATGGCGAGTATGGTGGTGGCCGGCGGCGCGCCCAGATCCTGGGCGACGAGTTCCAGGCCGCTCGAAATCAATTGGCTGGTGGACCCGAAATGCAGAAAGCCGCACCCATCGAGCACTTGGACATTCAAGGGAATTGGGTGCAACTCGGCGAACAGGCTGGCCAGGAGCGCTCCGTCCAGCGCCGATCCGCTTCGCCGCACGGTCGTCACATAGTGAGCCAGCGTGGTTTCCGTTCCCAGCGCGCAGCAGATCTCACGATACAGATCGATACCATGAGACAAAATCGTTTCGCGCGCCGGCGGAGTGCGGAACGCCCACAGCAGCCTGGCCGCGGCGCTGCCGTCGAAACTCATCACGCCGGCGTCGAGCACCGCCCGGCCAGCCAGGCCGATGGCGCCCGCTTCGCGCTGCGCGCGCACATCCGGCTTCTGCAAATACAGGCGCACGGAGCCATCGGGGTTGGGGCAGAACACGCCGTGACGAGCCGCTTCTTCCGGAGATGCCGGCGCCCCGAGCGCGGTAATCCCCGGTGCTCCGAATCGAACCGCCGCCGCATCGAAACGAATGAGCGCGTCTCCGGAAGCGATCACCGCCTGACCGGCGCCGGGCACGCCGGTCGGCAGGCGGAGAAAGGCCGGCGCCAGCCGGTCGAACAACGTGGAACCCAGACCGGAATGGGAATCGCCCGGAAGCGGAATGAAGATCTTCCCGCAGGGCGAATACGCGGGCAGGCGCCGCGAGTCGCCGCCGGCGTGGACGATCAGAATGCGCAGGCGGCGCAGGATTGCCTCCGCGGAATGCCGCTCGATGCGGTCTTCGCCCGGCTGCGATTCGCGGCGCAGTACCTCCGCCAGGCACTCGAGCGTGCTGCCGCCGCTGCCCACTCGGCGGCCATCCCGATCCGGGATTGCCAGCGCGTGCTTAACCTGCGGCAATTCTCCCGTCTCGCGGCGGAGCTGAATCTGCGCCTCATACGCCGCTGCCTGGGAGGCATTGGCGGCGGTGACAATGAGGTAATCCCAAGCGTCGGTTCGGTTCGGCATGGCAGGGGCGGAGACGTTTCAGCTAAAGACAATCAAACACAGGGCAAGCTGAAGCACGCCCCACCGTCAGGCGCTCCTTCGCGTGGATTCCCGCGGCACAACCGCCGGCTGGAGCATGATGCTCTTGGGTTGCGGCGAGACCTTGGCTTCGATCAGCGATAGCACCAGTTTCCCGGCGCGCTCGCCGATGGCTCTGCTCTGCTGGTCCACGCTCGACAGGGGCACGCGCAAGGACTTGTCGAAATGAAGATTGCCGCAGCCAATCACGGCGATATCCTGGGGGACGCGCAGCCCGGCATCGAGGATGGCATCGATCGCTCCGATCGCGATCGGGTCGTTGTAACAGAACACGCCGTCGGGGATCGTGTCGAGCCCCAGCAACTTCTTCATTGCCTCGTTACCGCTGATCCAGCTATCCACGTCGGGCGAACGCCCCACCACAACGTAATCCTGGATCTGGCTCAGATCGCTTCCCGCCAGGGCCTGAGTATAACCCTCAAGGCGCCCAACCGCCGTGCTGGTGGCGGGACCGCGAATGTGCGCAATTCTCCGGCAACCCACCGATATCAGGTGTTCGGTTGCCTGGCGGCCCACCACGACATCGTCGACACCGACAAAATTCGCCGGCATTCCCAAAAAACCGCGGTCAATCAGAACATACGGGACCTTTTGCGCTTCAATCCGCCGGAAGCTCTCCACGGTCCACTGCGTGGAAGCGATCATCAGCGCATCCAGGCGGCGGCTGAGCAGCCGCTTGATCTCCTGCCGCTCCAGGTCCGGGTCGCCCTGCGAGGAGGAGATCAGCAGACTGTAGTTTTTGCGGCGCAGCACATCGGAAATGCCGCCAGCCACTTCGGCGAAAAACGGGTGCACCAGGTCCGGAACAATCAGCCCGGCCGAGTAGGTTCGACCCGTGACCAGCGCACGGGCGGCCATATTCGGCTCGTAGTTCAGCTCCTTGATGCGTTTGAGCACGCGTTGCCGCGTCTCGTCTCCAATGTCACTGTGGTTGCGAATGACCTTCGAAACCGTGACCACGGACACGCCGAGTTCGCGGGCGATGTCCTTCATTGTTACAGCCATTGTGTAACTATTATCTACCTTTCCATGGAAGCGGAACTGCATTCGGAAATCGGTATGATTGGGGCTGCTGGAAACGCCCGGTACGATCCCGCTTTTCGGTGAGTCACTCTGCGCCGCGTTCTCGCAGCCCGATATGAAACCCGGCGAACGTCCGGGAAGGTGGAGGGGGATGACGATGATATGCAATTACATGTCCGCGGGCGCCCGCGGGCTTTGCCGAGCTTTCGCGCTCGTATTTCCGCTCGCCGCGCTGGCGGCCGGCGCCAGCGGCGCTGAGTATCCGTTGACGGCGGCCTCTATTTGGGCGCAACAGCAGGAACTGACTGCTCCCGATGCCGCGCCGACCGACCTGTTTGGCGCTTCTGTGTCGGTGAGCGGGACCACGGCGGTGATCGGCACCAGTTCCCACTCTTTTCCCACGCCCGCCTTCAATGGAGCCGCGTATGTGTTCGTCGAGAGCGGCGGAGTATGGGGCCTCCAGCAGGAGCTGCCCGGCACCGATGTCTCGTCTAACGGTACCGAGAACTTCGGCGCGGCCGTGTCGATAGACGGGGACACGGCGGTGGTCGGGGCTTATGGCGAGAACATCCTTCAGGGAGCCGCATTCATTTTTACGCGCAGCGGCGGAATATGGACCCAGCAGGCGGAGCTGACGGCTCCCGATGGCGCGGCGTTCGACACCTTCGGCATCGCCGTTTGCATCAACGGGAACACGGTGGCGATTGGGGCTCCCGGGCACGCCGGCGCGGGAGCCGTATACGTGTTTACGCTCAGCGGCGGAGGATGGAATTTGGTGCAGGAGTTAACTGGCGGCCCGAGCGACGGTTTCGGCGTCTCCGTCGCGGTGAGCGGAAACACGCTGGTGGTGGGGGCCGATACCCACATGGTCAACGCGAACAACGGCCAGGGAGCCGCGTTCGTGTTCGTGCAGAACGCTGGAGCTTGGTACCGGCAGGCGACGCTGATTGCCGCCGATGGCGCGGCGAACGATTATTTCGGCCGGTCGGTTTCGGTGGACGGGACCACGGCGGTGGTCGGGGCGGTTGGGAACGGAGCCGCCTACGTGTATCTTCTGACCAATGGATCCTGGAACCTGCAGCAGGAGTTGACCCCTTCGGGTACTGGTCTCAGCGTGTCGGTGAGCGGCGACACGGCGGTGCTCTCCGGCGGGAACGCGGGCGGAGGAGCGGCCTACGTCTTTGAGCGCAGCGGCGGAGTCTGGACCGAGCAGCAGACACTGGCAGCTTCCGACGAAGCGAACGGCGACGGATTCGGTAGTGCCGTGTCGGTGAGCGGAGGTACGGCGGTGATAGGGGCTTCCAATAAAAGCTTCCCGCATGGGGCCGCTGGCGAGTATACCTCCCAGGGAGCCGCGTACGTGTTTGGCCTGGCGCAGGCCGGGATCACCGGCGTGATCGGCGCAGGGTCGTTCGGCGCTTTTTCCGCCGTGGCGCCAGGGACCTGGGTCGAGATCTACGGGGCGGGCCTGGCGTCCACCACGCTCACCTGGACCCTCGCGAATTTCAACGGCAACATCGCGCCCACTACGCTCGGCGGCGTGCAGGTGGCCGTCGGCGGCGAGCCGGCGTTCATCGACTATGTCTCGCCGGGCCAGGTGAATGCGCAGTTGCCTTCCGGCATCGGCCCCGGCACCTTGCCACTGACGGTTTCCAGCGGGAACGTCGTCGTCGCGACAGCTAACGTCACGGTGAACGCAACCGAGCCGGGCCTGCTCGCTCCGCCGTCGTTCAAGGTTGGAGGAAACCAATATGTGGTGGCCCAGTTGGCGGACGGAACGTATGTGCTGCCGGCCGGCGCGATCGCGGGCGTCACTTCGCGGCCGGCCAAGCCCGGCGAGGAGATCGTGATCTACGGAATTGGTTTCGGATCGGTCGTCCCGAATATACCGTCCGGCGAGATCGCTTCCGGAAGCAATCAGCTCTCCGAGTCACTGCAGTTCCTGTTCGGACAGACCGCGCCGCCGTCGGTGCCGTACGCCGGCCTGTCACCAGGGTCGGTCGGGCTGTATCAGTTCAACATCGTAGTGCCGCAAGTGCCGGACAACAATCTGGTGCCGCTTACTTTCACTCTGGGCGGTGTGCCCGGCACGCAGACGCTCTACACGGCGGTGCATCAGTAAGGGTGAACTGGCGGGCTCCGGAACCGCCGGCGTTGACAGGGATGAACGCTGCCGCACCCGCGCTGGGCGGTATGATTGGGGCTGATATGATAGCCGGAACGGCCGTCCGCGCGCCGCGAGGGAGCGCCATCACGTGCAAGGGCTGGCACCAGGAAGCCGCCTTGCGCATGTTGCACAACAATCTGGATCCCGAGGTCGCCGAAAAGCCGGACCAGTTGATCGTCTATGGCGGCACAGGCCGCGCGGCGCGAAGCTGGGAGGCCTTCCATGCGATTGTGCGCGCGCTTCGTACGCTCGAAAACGACGAAACGCTGCTGGTGCAATCGGGACGGCCGGTGGGCATTTTCCGCACCACTCCAGAAGCGCCGCGAGTGCTGATCGCTAACTCCAACCTGGTGGGTCACTGGTCGAACTGGGACGAATTCAACCGGCTGGAGCGGCTGGGCCTCACCATGTACGGGCAGATGACGGCGGGCTCGTGGATTTATATCGGCAGCCAGGGCATCGTGCAGGGAACCTTCGAGACCTTCGCGGCGGTGGCGCGCCGGCACTTCGGCGGATCGCTCGAGGGCAAGCTGGTGGTGTCGGGCGGCATGGGCGGGATGGGCGGCGCGCAGCCGCTCGCGGCGGTGATGAACGGCGCCTGCTTCCTGGGCATCGATGTCGATCCGGACCGCATCCGCCGCCGGTTGGACACCGGCTACTGCGACCGCATGGAACGCAGCCTGGACGTTGCTCTGGCGGCGCTCGGCGAGGCGCGGGCCCACGGCGAAGCGATTTCGGTTGGGCTGGTGGGCAACTGCGCCGACGTTATTCCGGAGCTGGCGCGGCGCGGCATTGTGCCCGACGTTCTCACCGATCAGACCAGCGCACACGATCCGCTGAATGGCTACGTGCCGCATGGCATGACGCTGGAAGCAGCGGCCGCGCTGCGAAGCGCCGATCCGGCCGGGTATGTCGAGCGCTCGACCGCGTCCATGGGCGTACACGTCGCGGCAATGCTGGAATTGCAGAAACGCGGCGCGGTGACGTTCGATTACGGCAACAACATACGCACCCACGCCAGGAAGGCCGGCGTCGAGCGCGCCTTCGACATCCCCGGCTTCGTGCCCGAATACATACGCCCGCTGTTCTGCCAGGGCCGCGGCCCGTTCCGCTGGGTGGCGCTCTCGGGCGATCCGGCCGATATTCATCGCACCGACCGGCTGGCGCTGGAACTGTTTCCGCGCGACGAGACGCTGGCGCGCTGGCTGCCGCTGGCGCAGAAGCGCATCCAGTTTCAAGGGCTGCCGGCGCGCATCTGCTGGTTGGGCTACGGCGAGCGCGCCGAATTCGGCGTGGCCATCAACCGGCTGGTGCGGTCGGGCGAATTGAAAGCGCCGATCGTGATTGGCCGCGATCATCTGGACGCTGGCTCGGTGGCATCGCCCTTCCGCGAAACGGAAAGCATGCGCGACGGCTCGGACGCGATCGCCGATTGGCCGCTGCTCAACGCGATGGTGAATATCGCCGCCGGGGCGAGTTGGGTGTCGATCCACAACGGCGGCGGCGTCGGCATTGGCTATTCACAACATGCCGGCATGGTGGTGGTGGCGGATGGGACCG
>Ga0326728_10005292_pt1 | contig 36579 bp, 39 predicted proteins | sample MB3enrmetagenome_FD_207602 | JGI IMG/M metagenome (GOLD analysis project Ga0326728, IMG submission 207602) | Lab enriched peat soil microbial communities from McLean, Ithaca, NY, United States - MB31MN | ecosystem: Environmental > Terrestrial > Soil > Wetlands > Peat | place: USA: New York...
GGGTAGGTTAGCTACGTGTTACTCACCCGGTCGCCACTTTACTCATGGAGTTGCCCCCACTTTCTCGTTCGACTTGCATGTGTTAGGCACGCCGCCAGCGTTGATTCTGAGCCAGGATCAAACTCTCATTTGAATTCGGCTCGCGCACAGACTGCCAAACTTTAAGCGCCTGCACGCTAATCTTTTTGAGTTCCCCCTGCCGCGGTTGCGCCGGTTTGCACCAACGAACTCAGCAGAAGATCTCCGTCCATTCTTCGCCAAAAGAACAGACGCCGCTCAGCGATCGATACTAAAACTTCGATTGACGTGGCTTGCTCAACTCAGTTGTCAAAGAGCTAAAGGCCCCGATGTTCTCGGGGTCCCCATTTTGGGGAAGGTTAGCACCCGGCGCCGCTATTCGGAATCCTTACTCGGCGTCCCGACTGCCATTACTCTGAAGAGGATTGGTCTTACAGAGCGATTTACAATATTACGGCTGTATTCACCGTTTGTCAAGAGTTTTGAAAAGTTTTTTTATAGCAGCTAGAGACTTTTCTGCGGACTCTTGCCACCGAACGATCATTATACCAGTTGTGTGGGAATACGCCACAACAATTTAGCAGATCGGATCATCGGCTCATCGGGTCATTGAGCGATTGGGTCATCGGGTCATCGGTTCATCTGGTCATTGAGTGATTTTCGAACTTCCAGTTTCTAGTCTCGACTTTCGAGTTTCGATCATTGGTTTTTTTCGCTAGCCACTAACCACTGAGCACTAACCACTGCTCTTTCACGACCTCGGACTTCGGACGCCGAACTTCGGACCCACCATTTTGATTCATTTGCTCGCGTGGCACAGTCGATATCCGAAGCGGGGGAGTGTGTCACGCGGGGGTTTGGCCGTCGGGCCGGCCCACCTTCCCGCCCTTAGGTTTTGCCCTTTCTCGTCACTCTTCACTCGTCACGGCTCTTAGCACTTGTCACTGCCTTTGTGACCAGCTCATCGGATCGTCGGGTCATTGAACTGGCGATTGAAGATTGCCGATTCTCGATTGCCGATTGGCGTTTGGATGCCGCGGACTCCGCACACCGGACTTTCTTTCGCCACTAGCCACTGAGCACTATCCTTCCGCCCTCGGACTTCGGACGCCGGACTGCCGTTCGCCACTCGTCACTCGCTCTTGGCGCTCGTCACTGCACTTTCTGCCGTTATCTCCTGCACTTTCAATAACATTCTGGCCTTTCGTGATAAGTTATTCATTTTCATGAACTTTCTGGGTTATTCCCTAGGGCCTCATTTGTTTTCGATAACATTCGGGCTTTGAACGTAGCACTCTTTGTATATGCGCTCCCCGCTCTCCATCACAACTTGACAACATATTTAAATTCAACATGATGAGAAATCGGAGGGAGCCCGGAGATTTCCTCGATTCGCACGTAACAGCCTTTATTTTGAGTAACATTCTGGCCTCGATGGGGAGGGACAGGAGGATTCTCATTTCGACCTCTCCCCGACCCCCCCTGGCTCCCAAGTCCTGAGTCCTAAATCCTGCTTCTAGCTTCTGAATCCTGACGCATGTCAGCCATTCCGCGAGGTGCGCCCAGGGCAGAAACGGCCTCGACGCCCACCTTTTGATTCTAGCCTAAAACTTTGGGCTCGTCAAGAAGAGAATGAAGCACGTCGAATGGGGCGCCCGACCGCACCTTAAGGACCGCTTGTTCTGGTGAGATAACCCGGTTAGCGCCCGGAGTCGTTTGCTAACTCAGCCGGTCAGTAAACAGAGTACCGACCATCCCAGGCAGTCGGCGATGACAAATTCTTCTCCCGCAATTCCGCGCGGGTGTAGGGCGTTTTTCGGGTAGGCCGTTGCACGGCCAAGTCGAGAAGAGCGCAGATCCAGACATCCCAGAACCCCGTTTCGGGATAGTTTCCGAGTGGCCGACGATTCAGCCGGAGCCACGGGCGCCACAACCGCGCAGTCGCCCTCCCAGTCAAAATCGGTCGATGGAATAGCGTCCTCAGCGTACGCAAAGGTAGCTGGCTCGCGGCGATGTGTCCCCTTGCCTCGTTAATACGTCATTGTTTTCAGCCGACGTGACCGAGCTTTCCTGACGATTTGTGTACCGGTGTCATCTAATTATACCTCTTAGTCAGGGGCCAAAGATTCTCCAGGGGGATTGAGGACTTTCTACAGATAAGCACCAGCACGTCGCTCTCGTAAGGCATGGAGTAAGGATTCTCGATCTGCGCGGCGATCGTGACCTCGGCAAACATCTTGCGCAGTTCTTCCGGGTTCCCACCCACCACCAGCATAACCTCACCGGTGTAATCGCGCGGCCCCCACAAGTAGTAACTGTTGTGCCCGCAGATGGATTTCGGCAGGCCGTAGCGCTTTCCGAAAAGGTCGATGGATCCCGCCCGGCCATAGTTCGTGGTGTATATGGCGCATTTTGCCCGATCACGGGCGGGGAGGCTGTTGTATACACGGGCCACGGTAGCGACCAAGTTTTCCCATCCGCACATATCCGCGAAGTGTTGCGGGAGCCTGCCCATCTGGTTACGCTCGCCCGAAGGAACGTCCACACCGATGAACCTCGCATAGCGAATGTAGGTTTCGATACGCAGAACGGGCAGCCAGAGAGGCACGAAGACCACCAAAATCAGTGCGACCGTCGCGAGCACCACAGGCTTAAGCGGCGCCCACCGCAGACGATGAACAAGTCCGCCCACTGCGACCCCACCCGCAGCCATCATGAGAGGAAATGCCGGAGCCGTGTAGTAGGGTTTCGATCTCGTGGCGAGGAGCAGGACCAGCACGAAGAGCGACATCACGCCAAGCGCCCGATACGGTCGCGCCTCACGCCCCACCAAGAGATAAGCCAGGCCTGCCATCCATATGGGCAGCGTAACGGGGTTTACACTTAGAGCGGAAAGTTTCAGAAAGCCGAACGGGGAAAGTGGGATGATTTTTTCCGTCGAGGCGTAAGCTATGAACTCACGCGTGGGAAAGCCCGCGCGAATCTCCCAAATCACGTGGGGAAGAAAAATAGCTGCAGCTAGCACTCCGCCCAGCCAGAACCATTTGCACTTAAAATGCTTCCACTCTCTGGCTGTTATCAACCCCACCACCAGGCCCGCTCCCAAAAAGCCCATGGAGTACTTGGTCATCAGCCCCACGCCTGCAATCAGGCCGAAGAGAAGCCAGAGCTTCGGTCGGTCGTGCTTCAGGATTAGGATCAGGACATAAGAAGCCAGCGCCCAGAAAAAATAATCGAACGCGTTCATCGAGAAGATGTGGCCAGTGAAGAGGAATATGGGGGCCAGCGCCACCGCGAGGCTGGCTAGGGCCTGGGCGAATCGGTCCCCGCCCAACTCTTGCGCCATGCGTCCCGTCAGCACTACCACGGCACTTACGGTGAGGGCCGGCAGGATCCGAATGGCCAGCAACGACGTGCCCAGGGTGTTGCGGATGAGAAACGCCGCCAAGGCAATGAAAGGTGGATGATCGACATAGCCCCACTCCAGATGTTCGCCACACGCGAGGATGTAAAACTCGTCGCGGGAATACCCGTACTGCTTGATGAAGAGGAGGTGGAGAATCAGGGGAATGAGGGCAATCCCGACCACCATGGTCGCGTCACTCGCCAGGAATTCTCGGCCGAAGCGACTGGGTTCCATAGAACCTCCCACTGTGGCTGAGACACACGGCACCTAGGTGAAAACTCTCAGCATAGGGGTCATATCGTAGCAAGCTCAAAAGAAATATACAAAAATATGCCGTAGGAGGACATTCTTTGCGGGGGGGGGGCCGTGACCACAATCGATTTTCCTCAAAACCCGGGGGGAAGACGCGCACCCAGGCCAAAGGTGCGGTACGGTCTAATGAACGCGTCGCGCGAAACGGGAGCAAACACCCAGGCTCTGACGACCGGCGAGTAACGGCGTAGTGCTGACCTTTGCCACCGCCGCCGATGTGAGTGACAACTCCCCCACCGCTTAACTACTGGCGTGGTGCCGCACTGAGCCAGCGAGCGTATCACGCGCCACTCGGAAGCTATTCCGGTCCCGAAGCCCCCTTCGGGGAACTTACCGCACCTGCTCGCGACCACTTGGTCGTGTGGTCGCATTACCGGAAGGGTAAGCAAAGGCACTGAAAGTGACAGCGCCGTCAAATCCCAGATTGCCCGTCGAAAGTCACCTGGAGTCTACGAATCGGCTGGGTGGGGATTCAAACTGACCCTCAGCCGAAAACTCAAGCTGCGCCACTGCCAGTACTTTTGGGGGCTCGACGGGAGCTTGCATTCAGTGATGCTGGCGTGTATTCTACCGGTCGGCAGGAACTCCGGAGTGGAGGCTTACAATTCTCCTGCCTTTGCACACTCAGATTCAAATCACAGGCGCGATAGGTCCTCACTACCATATGGCGACAAACGGGGTAGGCTTTTTCAGGGACGGGGAGTTCTCACGGATTCCCTTGCTCAAGACTTCCACACCTAGACGCTGGCTCCTTCTGCTGGCGCTCCTGGTGCTGGCCCTTCCGCCCCTCTGCCCTGCCCAAACGCCGGCCGAAGTCGGCATGCCGGTTCTGCGCAACTACCCTCCTCGGGAATACGGCGGCTACGACCCCAATGCCTGGTGCGTTCTTCAGGACCGCCGCGGCGTCCTCTACTTCGGCGCCGCCAATTTGGTTCTGGAATACGACGGCGTCACCTGGCGAAAAATATCCATCCCCTCAGCCACCGTCCGTTCCCTCACCCTGGACGACCGGGGGAAGATCTGGGTGGGCGCGGTGGGGGACTTCGGCTACCTCGAGCCCGACGCCCAGGGAACTCTGCAATACATGTCCCTGCTGGAGAAGGTGCCGCCCGAGCAGCGCAACTTCAACGATGTTTGGCAGACTCTGATTTCCCCGCAAGGGAACTTCTTTCGAGCCTACGAGCGCCTCTTCCGCTGGGATGGCCGGCGCCTGCACGCCTGGGAAACCCAAACTCGCTTCCAAGCGCTTTCGGAAGTGCGCGGCCGAATCTATACTTCCCAGCTCGGGGTGGGCCTTGAGGAAGTTGTGGGCGATGAATTGCGCCCAGTTCCCGGCGGCGAGGCCTACAAGAACTCCCGCAAGCTCTTTCTACATCCTTACGATGAGCAGCGCATGGTGGTCTCCGCCTGGAACGAAATGCTTACCCTTTATGACGGCAAGAAGGTAACCCCGTTTCCGACCCAAGCGGACAAATACATTCAGAAAAACGCAGCGTACACCTCGGCCTTGCTTCCTGACGGCGGCATCTGCCTGAACACCATACGGGGAGGCTCCGTGATTCTCGAACACGACGGCCGCCTTCGCCGCATCATTAACAAGGATGACGGACTCCAAAATAACAGCGCGTTTTTCGCCTACCCCGATCGCGAGGGCGCCCTGTGGCTGGGATTGGGCAGAGGCATCACCCGCGTCGAAGTTAATTCCCCCATCTCCATCTTCTCCCGGGAAACCGCCACGGGAGTTGCCCGCCATCAAGGCACCCTTTACGTTAGCGACGCGGCCAGCGGCACGCCGTTCTTCCGCCTAGCTCCCAACGGCAAGACCGGCATATCCTCGCTTCAGCCGATCCCCACTCCTTCTATCACGCAAGCCTTCTCCCTGTTTCCCTTCCGCGATCCCACCGGCAAGACTCCTGAGCAACTGCTGGCCGCGACCGCCTTTGGCACCATGAAAATCGATGGCGATACCGTGTCCCCGGCGGTTCCCGGACTCGAAGGTCCCGGCCGGGGGACTTACTATCTGGTGCAGTCCCGGAAATCTCCCAACCGGGTGTTTGTCGGGGGCACGTACGTACTGTCCTCGATGCGCTGGGAAGGCGGCAAATGGATTGACGAGGGCAGTCTTCCCAATTTCAACGGGGGGGGGCAGAATCTGGCCGAACAGTCTGACGGCACGCTTTGGGTTGGAACCAGTAATGGCAGTATTCTGCGCGTTGAAGTCCCTTCCACCGGCATGCGGGACGCAAGGGTCTTGCAGCGCTTTACCGAGAAGGATGGGTTGGGGAAAATCGGGAATGGCGTCGCTTACGCCGCCGGACAGGTCTTTGTCATTCCCTTTCCTGCCAAGAGCATCCTGCGCTGGGATAACGCTGCCCGGCGGCTCGTCCCTGACAATCGCTTTTGGCTCCCTGTGCCCGCTCCCGACGCGCAAGCCAACTTTATTGAGCTCCCCAACGGCGACATCTGGTCCATCAATGAATCCCCCAGCGTGCAACGCCAGGGCATGTTTTGCCGCCAACCCGACGGAACCTATAAGCTCGACGAGGAGTCCTTCCGCCGCTTGTCCCGTTTCGATTGCAGCGCCATCCGGCTGGAGCCCGATGGCACCCTCTGGATTGCGGGCAACGATGGTCTGGTCCGCTTTGACCGGCGAGTGAAATCCTCGGGAGACCAGTCTTTCTCCACCCTGGTGCGCCGCGTCAGCTCCGGCTCCCAGGATATCGTCTTCGGGGGAATCTCTGTGGGCGGAGGCTCCGCCGTCCGCCTCCCTTACAACCGCAACTCGCTGCGCTTTGAATTTGCCGCCCCCACCTACGGCGACGAAAGCGAAACCAGCTATCAATACCGGCTGGAAGGCGCCGAAAAGGACTGGTCTGTCTGGTCCCAGGAGAAGGAGGCCAACTACAGCGGCCTGGGCCCCGGTTCCTATCAATTTCAAGTCCGCGCGCGAAACGTGGACGGCCGCATGGGCGAAGAAGGCGTCTACAGCTTCATCATCCTCCCCCCCTGGTATCGAACGTGGTGGGCGTACGCGCTGTATGTAGTGCTGCTGCTCGCCGTGGGGTACGCGGCAAACCGCATCCAGCGCCGCCGACTGATTGGGCGGGAGCGCGAAAAGTCCCGGTTCCGGGAAGCGGAATTGCGCGCGGAAACGGCCGCCGCCCGGGCGCAGGCGCTTCAAGCGGAGAACGACCGCAAGAAGAACGTCGAGCTGCTCAGCAAGATCGGCAAGGAAATTACCGCCTCACTCGATTTGGACACCATCCTGTTCAAGCTTTATGAGCGCGTCAACCAGATCGTGGACGCCAGCATCTTCGGCGTGGGCCTTTACCGCCCGGAGAAGAACGTCATTGAATATACCCTGGCCATTGAGAACGGCAAGCGCTATGCGCCTTACACCCGCGACACGCGCGACAAGAATCAGTTTGCCATCTGGTGTCTCGACCACCGCCAGCCCATTCTGCTCAACGACGTGGAGACGGAATATCAGAAATATATCCCGTCCTACAAGCACGGGAATCTGCTGCTCGAAGACGGCACCAGCGCCCAGCCGCCCGCCTCGATGATCTACCTTCCCCTTGTCGCGCAGGACCGCGTGCTCGGCGTGATGTCGATTCAAAGCTTCAAGAAGCATGCCTACACCGAGCAGGACCTCAGCCTGCTGCAAAACCTGGCTTCCTACACCACCATCGCACTTGACAATGCCGGCGCCTATCGCGTCATCAACGAGCGCGAGCACGAAATCCGCGAGCAGGCCGCCGAACTGGCCACCATCAACCGCATCACCCAGGCGCTCTCCAGCCAGCTCGATATGGACCGCCTGATTCAACTGGTGGGCGATCAGGTGCGCGACCTCTTTCATGCTCCCATCGCCTACGTCTCCCTGCTCGATCGCTCCACCATGATGCTCAATTTCCCTTACAGCTACGGGGAAGACTCCGAATCGATACCCTTTGGCGAAGGGCTGACGTCGCAGATCGTCCGCACCGGCCAGCCCCTGCTGCTCAACGAAGATGTGGATGGCAGCAGCGAGCGGATGGGAGTCCACCGCGTCGGCCGCCAGGCCGCCTCTTACCTGGGTGTTCCCGTTCCGGCGGGCGGCGAAACCATCGGCGTCATCAGCGTCCAGAGCACCGAGCAGGAAGGCCGCTTCACCGAAGCCGATCAACGCCTGTTGTCCACGGTGGCGTCCGCGGTGGGAGTGGCCATCCACAATGCCCGCCTCTTCGAAGACGCCCGCCAGGCCCGCGCCGCCGCCGAGCAGGCCGACGCCGCCAAGAGTTCCTTCCTTTCCACCGTCAGCCATGAGCTGCGCACGCCGCTTACTTCCGTGCTGGGCTTCGCCAAGATCATCCGCCGCCGCCTGGAAGAACGCATCTTCCCCCTGGTTCCGGAGGAAGAGCGCAAAATCCAACAAACCAAGCGGCAGGTGATGGACAATCTCAATGTGGTGGTGAGCGAAGGCGAACGCCTCACCAAGCTCATCGACGATGTGCTTGACCTGGCCAAGATCGAAGCCGGCAAGCTCACCTGGAACATGGCAACGATCTCCGCCGCCGAGGTGATCGAGCGGGCTGTGGCGGCCACCTCTTCGCTCCTGGTAGCCAAGAAACTCACCTTCGTGCAGAACGTCGAACCCAGCCTGCCCACCATCACGGGCGATCGCGACCGCCTCATTCAGGTGGTGATCAACCTCATCTCGAATGCCGTCAAGTTCACGGACTCCGGTTCCATCAACTGCGCGGCCGGGCTCCGCAACGGCGAGATTGTGGTCAGCGTCACCGACTCGGGCATCGGCATCGCGCCCGCCGATCAGCTCAAGGTCTTCGAGAAGTTCAAGCAGGTGGGCGATACCCTCACGGACCGGCCCAAAGGTACGGGCCTCGGCCTGCCCATCTGCAAGGAAATCGTGGAATACCACGGGGGCCGGATCTGGGTGGAAAGCGAACCCGGCAAGGGCAGCACATTTTTCTTCACCCTTCCGGTACGGGCCGGCGTGCCGGCTGCCCCGCGCTCCCTCGACATCGAATCGCTGGTCCGCCAGTTGCGTGAAAAGGTGGCCAGCCAGCAGCCGCAGGCCAAGTCCATCCTGGTTGTGGATGACGACCCCAACATCCGTTCCCTGCTCCAGCAGGAGTTGACCGAAGCAGGCTATGTTGTTCGCCTCGCCGAAAACGGCCGCCAAGCTCTGGCTCTGGTCCGCGAGGAGACTCCCGGACTTATCATCCTCGACGTGATGATGCCGGAGATGAATGGCTTCGACGTCGCGGCCGTGCTCAAGAACGACCCCGCCACCATGGACATCCCCATCATCATCCTGTCCATCGTGGAGGATAAGGAGCGCGGCTTCCACCTGGGGGTGGACCGTTACCTTACCAAGCCCATCGACACGGCGTCGCTCTTCCGCGAAGTGGGCACCCTGCTGGACCAAGGCAAGTCCCGGAAGAAAGTTATGGTAGTCGATGAGGACGCCCCCACCCTGCGCACCCTCACCGAGGTTCTTGAAGCTCGCGGCTACCAGGTGGTGGAATCCAACGGCTCGGAGCTTGTGTCCAAAGCCGTATCCTGCAAACCGGACATCATTATTCTGAACTCCCTGCTTTCCAGCGACCAGGGAGTGCGCTCGCTCCGGTTCGAGAAAGGCCTGGAGAACGTTCTATTCCTTATTTATCAGTGATGAACAACATGAAGATCCTCATCGTCGATGACGAACCGCATTTGCGCACGCTAATCCAACAAACCCTCGAGGAACTCGAGGACGACGGCGTGGAACTGCTGACCGCCGCGAATGGAGAAGAGGCGCTCGAAACCATCCGCAAGGAACAGCCCAAGCTCGTGTTCCTGGACGTGATGATGCCCAAAAAGAACGGCTTCGACGTCTGCCACGCGGTAAAGAGGGAACTCGGCTTGGGCCAAATCTACATTATCCTGCTCACCGCCAAGGGGCAGGAATTCGACCGCCAGCGCGGCCAGGACGCCGGCGCCGACCTCTACATGACCAAACCATTTGATCCGGACGAATTGCTGGAAAAGGCTCGCTTCGTTTTGGGACTCTGAACGCTCATGGCTGCCGTGACCCTCAAGTCGCTGCTGAGCCCCAAAGGCGGGGCTTCATCCGCGGTCGCCGCCCTCATCGAGGCCGTCGGCAGCACGCTGGGCATCGAAGATGCGTCCGGCCAACTGCTGGTGGGGGCCGCCGCCGGGCCCTCCCGCGTGCCCGTCACCCGGGAAGACACCACCCTGGGTTGGGTGACCGGGCCACCCACCTTAGCGGCTGCCGCCGCTCATCTCCTTACTTACCTTGCGGCCAAGGAGGCTGAGCGCCGCGCCCTGGCCGGGGAAGTCCTTCACCTCTATCGCGAGGTGCACCTGATTGAGCACCTCTCCGAACAACTGACCGCTTTGCTGGACCTCTCCACCGTGGGGCAGTCCGCCCTCGATCAGGCCCGGCGCCTCATCGCCGCCTCGCACGGCGGCATCCTGGTGATGGAAGAGCCCGGCGGCCCCCTCCGTTCTGTCGCCTCCTTTGGGACCTTTGGCGACGGACAGGTTGTCCCGCTCCCCCCCGCCTCCCGGTTCGCCGCCTCCATCGTCGAGCGCGGTATCGCCGAGATTGTGAACGACTGTGCCGCCGATCCCCGCGCCCTGGAGGCGGAACGCTCCCTGCGCTCGCTGATCTGCGCTCCGCTCCGCGCCAAGCAGCGCACCGTCGGCGTCATTGCCCTGGCCAATACCAGCGGGACTCCCTACTCCGCGGCCGATCTCAAGCTGCTCAATACCATTGCTCTCCAAACCGCCGCGGCGATCGAAAACTCGCTCCTTTGCTCGGAAATGGTGGTGGCCGCTCGCGACCGCGCGCAGCTCGCCGCCATTCAGAATGAGCTCGACACCGCGCGCACCATTCAGCACTTGCTGGTTCCGCGCACCTTCCCGCCCTTCCCGGACCGCCGGGACTTTGATATTCATGCGCAAATGACCTCGGCCAGGGCCGTGGGCGGCGACTTCTTCGACTTTTTCCTCCTGGGTGAGCACCGTCTCGGCGTGGTGATTGGCGACGTTTCGGGCAAAGGCATCCCGGCGGCTCTCTACATGGCGGTTACGCGCACCCAGATCAAGACCACGGCTCTACAGGGCATGCGCCCCGAGGAATGCCTTCTGGATGTGAATCGGGTTCTGGTTCGCGAAAATGTCGGCGAATTGTTCGCCACCTGCTTCTACGCCATCCTGGACACCCGGACCGGCGAGCTTTGTTACTGTAGTGCCGGCCATAATCCGCCCTATCTGCTCCGCGCCACCGGCGCCGTGGAACCTCTTTCCGAGGTCGGGGGCATTCCCCTCGGTCTCTTCGACTACATGGGGTACACGGGCAATCGCACGCAGCTTGAGCCCGGCGACGCACTCTTTCTTTATACCGATGGCGTGCCGGAAGCCAACAACGCCGCGGACGAAGAATTCACGTACGAGCGCCTCGCCTCGAGCCTCCGCGACGGCATGTCTCTCCCTTGCCGGGAAATGATCGGCCACCTCACCCGCGACGTGTTGGCCTTCACTGCCGGCGCCCCCCAATCCGACGACATCACCATGCTCTGCATTCGCAGGGGACAGTGACCCGCGTTCCAGAGAATGCCGGAGTATAAGGGAGGAAATTGGGTGAGCCACCCGTGGCAAGCGCTCGCGCATCTCGACCTGGGACGCGCGTGGGGCAGTACTTTTTGGGGGCTTGCATTTTGTCTCAAATCGGCGTATGAAGGAGGTATGCTGACGGAAGGAGCTAAGACTCCGCCGGGCACGCAGAGGTAAGTCGGTTAATCACACCGCTCTTGCGGTGCGCACCGCTGGCATCGCCCCGCGGACGCTGCCACGGCATTAACGACGAGTACCGGAGACGGGGAGTCCGTACGATGACGGATTCCCCGTTCTCGTTTTTGGGCCCTCGAATCCCCCCCGTCCTTCGTCCTTGATCCGCTGGAAGGCTGAGGTGCTTCGTTGGCGGCGATTGAGGGAATGGAACTGCACAGGCTGATCCTCCGCCGCCCTGCGCCCGGTTTTCGCCTGCCTGGGCCACGCACGACCCGCAGTGCCGCATTTAGAAGAGCATGGGACGTCCAGCTTGAAGCGATAAAACAATCTATGTATTATTTGACCCGAAGTTAAGCTCCAATTCGAGGTTGCCGCACAGAGAAGTAATCTGCAGCAGGTGTAAACTTTCTTCTGAGGAGGGTGAGATGCGAATCTTGATCAGCAAACCAAGAGTCTGGGCGTGGTTCTTTGTGGTCGCACTTGTAGGGGTGATGGCAATTATCGCCATCCGGCTCAGCGAAACCCCAGTTTATGGGCAATTCACGCCTGCCTACGACGTTTCCGGTGTATGGAGGTGCAAAGATCCCGGTTTGGCAGACTACTATCAAAATGGAATCGAGGTAAGGGCTGTCATTGTAAACAGAGGGTTTGCACACCTCATGAGCGGGAAGTATGTGAATCCCACCACCATCGAGGGGGTGCTAGTCCGGCGAAACCGCTCCAATGGTTGTGTGACCCAGATGTCTTTCACCTTTACGCTGACCTCCGCCGACTCCATGCACGGTGAGTTTGCGGGCAGAGACGCTAACTGCGACATTCCCGCGGGGTCCAGAAGTTCCACGGATTACACTCGCGACAAGGCGCTGTCAGATGCCTGGTACTAGCCCTTGATCCGCTGGAAGGCTGAGGTGCTTCGTTGGCGGCGATTGAGGGAATGGAACTGTATAGGCTGATCCTCCGCCGCCCTGCGCCCGATTTTCGCCTGCCTGCGCCACGCACAACCCGCAGTGCCGCATTTAGAAGAGCATGGGGCATGCAGCTTGAAGCGACAAAACAATCTATGTATTATTTGACCCGAAGTTAGGCTCAAAATCGAAGTTGCCGCACGGAGAAGCAATCTGCCGCAGGTGTAAACTTTCTTCTGAGGAGGGTGAGATGCGAATCCTGATCAGCAAACCTAGAGTCTGGGCGCGGTTCTTTGTGGTCGCATTTGTAGCGGTGGTGGCAATTATCGCCATCCGGCTTAGCGAAACCCCTGTTTCTGCGCAATTCAGGCCGGCCTACGACATTTCCGGCGTGTGGAAGTCCAAAGATCCCGGTCCGCAAGTGTATTATCAGAATGGCATCGAGGTTAAGGGTACGTATGCCAACCGAGGGTTTGTACAATTCATCACCGGGAAATATGTGAATCCCACCACCATCGTGGGGGTAGTCTTCAGGCGAAACCGTTCCAATGGATGTGTGACCCAGATCTCCTTTACCAACACGGTGACCTCCGCCGACTCCATGCACAGTGAGGCTGTGGGCAGGGACGCCAATTGTGACATTCCCGCAGGATGGAGAGGATCCGGGGATACGACCCGCGACAAGGCGCTGTCGGATATCTGGTACTAGCGCGTATATCTCACCACGCAAAGCGTTTTGGGGAGGCTGCCGGGAGGGCGGGGCTGAAGCCACGCCCTTCCAAACCCGAGGTGAGAAGTCCGGCTTAATCCGCGCGCTCATCCATTTGCTTTGCCAACGCCTTCACTTTTTCCGCCAAGGCGTCAAGCCGGGCCATGCGGGCGATGGTTTTCTTGAATTCGCTCATGGGTCGGCTGGGGGTTCCCCAGATAATCGATCCGGAGCGAACGATCTTGCCCGGAAGCACTCCCGCCTGGCCGCCGATGACGACGCGATCCTCGATGCGCACATGGTCGCCGATGCCCACTTGTCCGGCCATCACCACATAGTCGCCCACCTCGGTGCTGCCGGAAATCCCGGTCTGGGAAACAATGATGCAGTGGCGGCCGATCTTCACGTTGTGGGCGATTTGCACCAGGTTGTCGATTTTCGTGCCCTGCCCGATGACGGTCGAGCCCAGTGAGCCTCGGTCCAGGGCGGTGTTGCTGCCGATCTCCACATCGTCCTCAATTACGATCTTTCCCAATTGAGGGAACTTCACCTGCCGCCCCTCGGCAAAGACGTATCCGAAACCATCCGACCCGACCACCACGCCCGCGTGGAGAATGACGCGATCACCAATTTGCGCTCCGGGGTAGACGGTGACGCGGGGGTGCAAGACGCACTGCGCCCCCACGCGCACGCCGGCGCCGAGGAACACTCCCGGGGCAAGCCGCGTCCCCGCGCCGACGGTGACTCCACCTTCGATCACCACGTTCGGCCCCACCGAGCAATCCGCAGCCAGTTGCGCGTCCGGGGCCACCACCGCCGCGGGATGAATCCCTGCCGCAGGAGCGGGAGGCGAATGCAAAGCCTCGGCCGCGCGAACGAGCGCCAGCTTGGGATAGGAAACGGCAATGGTGGTGTGCCCTGGCAGGGATACGCCCTCCGGCACCAACAAGCATCCGGCGCGCGAAGCCGCAGCCGCTTCCAGGGCGCGAGGGCTCTCCACATATGCCAACTCTTCCGGCCCGGCGGCTTCGAGGGCGGCCACGCCGTAAATCTCGCGTCCGGCATCCCCCGCAGGAATTCCTCGCAGCAATTCGGCAATCTCAGAGACTTTCATAGTTGACCTCTGTTACGGGAAAACGGAAATGGAAATTGGAAACTGGATATTCAAAAGCCGACATTTGGGATTCACCGCGATTTTCGAGTTTCGATTTTCGAGGTTCCAATTTCGGCCTCTTGCGGCTAGAACGGATACAACGGCGGTTCACCGGGGGGCCGGGTTTTCCAACGCCGGTGCACCCAGAGCCATTGGTCGGGATAGCGGCGCGCATATTCTTCGATCAGGCGGGTGAAGTTCGCCGTGTTGGCCAGGATCTCTTCCTCGGGGTCGTCGCGCTTGATCCATTCCACGGGGTCGAAGCGCAGGCGGTATTTCTTCAGCTTCGCATCCCAGATCACCAACCCCAAAACGATGGGGACGCCGGTTCTCCGCGCCACGCGCGCCGGGCCTGTGGTGGTACAAGCCGGTAGCCCGAAGAAGTCCACGAAGACGCCTTCGTGCGGCAGCATGTTCTGATCGGTAAGCACGCCCACCGCGTGTCCTTGGGCAAAGGCCCGCAGAACTCCCCGCGCAAATTCGCTTTTGTCGATCGACGTGCCGCCGCTCTGGCAGCGATAGCGATTTACGAGCCGATCGATCAGGGGATTGTCCATTTCGCGCACGACGAAGTGGCAGGGATATCCGTACACTCCATGGGCAAACGAACCCAGTTCCCAGTTGCCGAAGTGCGCTGTGAGGAAAAGCACGCCCCGGCCTTGGCTTTGGGCGCGCGCGTAGTTCTCAAACCCGTCGTAGATAATCAGCTTTTCAATGTTGTCGCGATTCCAGTAGGGAAAATGGGCGTAGTCGGCCAGCATGCGCCCGAAACTCTGGAAGAGACCGTAAATCACCCGGCGCCGCTGCCGCTCCGTCCACTCCGGAAACGCCAGGCGCAGATTGAACAATCCCACCCGCCGCAGGCGAGGCCAAAGCCAATAGCTCACTGCCGCCAAGAGGGCGCACAGGCCGCGCGCCAGCTTGTGGGGAAGCCAACCGAGCGTCTTGAGAACCGCCAGCACGGCCCAGTATTGCAGCCGGTGATTGAAAGTCACCTGCGATCCGTTTGTGGCCGGGTCTGCCGGGGCGGGAATTTGAGGACTGTTGTTAATCAACGCCGGTTTCATTTGCAGCTCAGATACCAGGGAGACACTGTGAGCCCTTACTCATCCTATCTGCCTACGCGCTAACACGTTGTTTGCATGCAAGCGTTAGTTGGCGCGGAGAGAGAGTGTCTGGAGGAAGAAATTGAGGACCTGATTCGCATATTCCTTTTTCTCTGCCTCGGATGCCATTCCGGACACCGAGTGCTCCATCACCAGCAATTGCTTGGGTTGGGGCGCTTGGTTATAAAGCGCCTCGGTCATCGCCGCTAGACGGCGATCGTCGCGCCCGGAAATAAAAAGTTTGGGGACGTCGGTGAGCTTGGGCAGGTTGGCAGGCAGCGAGTAGGAGCCACTTCCTATCGAGACAAGGTGAAACTCCGCCTTCGTGAGAATGCGGAAGAGCCCGCTGGAACCTCCCAACAGACGGTCCATCTGCGATTCAAACATCGCGTCAGGAGTCGAGTAGGTCGTATCAACCACCAGCGCCTTCACTTTGGGATCCAACTCCGCCGCCACCAGCGCGGCGTAGCCACCCACGGACGTTCCGAACAATCCCACCCGATTGGGATTGACATCGGGTTGCGTGGTTACGGTCTCAATCGCCGCAGTCAAATCGGATGCCTGCCGGGGGCCAAGGTTCGAGACGCTTTCCCTGGCTTTGGGTCCCTGAAAATTGAAAAGGTACACGTTGAAATGGTTATCACGCAATATTGTTCCCAGCGACAATAGATCAGAGCGATTCGAATTGTAACCGTGACAGAGAATGATGGCGGGCGCGCCACGCAATCCGAGCAGCAGCCAGCCCTCATGTTCCCCCCCGGAGCGGTCAGTGAAGTTCAACGGAATGTAGCTGTTTAGAAGATAACTTTGGGGATTGACCGCTTCCTGCGTGTTGCTTGCCGTGGTAACGTGGTAAGTCAGACCCGCCCCTACTCCAGCCACGGCCAGAAAAATAACAACCGCCAGGATTAATATCCCCAGGATTAATCGGGCGACAAATTCCCCCCAGTTTCGGAAGGGACCAGCAGCACCAATAACTCTTCGCCGTGCCATACCTGTGACTCTTCTCCGCTCGTTGATTCCGCGCCCAGGCAGTCAAAGGGATCGCAGACTCGAAATGCTATCACAACCGTTTTTTCTCACCACAAGAACTTTTGTTGAGGGGATGTTTTTTCCCGGTCGCCCGTTCTGGAATAGGGGAGAGAATTTCCCTTACTCTCATGGCAGTATGCCCCCTCCATAAGGCGGGAGCAAGCCTGCTTCATGTCGCTTACTGCTTACTGCGTGTGGTTTTCTACCTGCTGCTTATGCGCGTTATAAATTCAATGGATTTGACGATACAGGGGACTTTCCCGTAACCTGTATATTGCTATGGGATATCTACTAAGAGATCCGATCCGGCCCCCTGAGTCCTTTTTCCGCCGCCGCGGTGCGATTCGGCAGAGAGTTGCCGCGTACGCTCGCCACGGGAATATGGCATCGACCAGATAATCGCTCCGACATCAAATCTTCATTGCATCTGAACATGGGCCGTAGCCTTGAGGTCCCATACTACGGAAGCGGGAGGATACTTATGCAAGCCCCAATACCATTGGTCAAGCAGTATCTGCTGGCAAGCGACTTCGATCAGACGTTGAGTTTCAATGATTCCGGCCTGGTCCTCAGCGAATTGGTGGGAATCCCGGCCAAGATTTTTGAAGCCAAAGTCTCGACGTTGGCGGTACAAAACCTGGTGCAGCAAGGCGGCGAATTGACCTACCTCCTGCTCCATGACCCCGAGTATCGCGCTCGCGTCCGCAAAGGGCACTTGCTGCAGGCAGGAAAAGGTGTGCGTCTGAAGAAAAACATCCGGCAGCTCTCGGAGTCGCTCGCCAAGGCCATCCCGGGTTACCGCTTCGACTTCCACGTCATTTCCGCCGCCCCGCAGGAGGTTATTGAATCGGCGCTCAAGGATATTATTCCCGCCGATCACATCCACGGGACACAACTGCAGTACGACAGCTCCGGGCAGGTGGAATCCATCATCCGGGTCAACGCCGGCTACGGCAAGGTGGCGGTGTTGAACGATTTACAGAAGAAGTTTCAGGTTGGACCGGAACGCATCCTCTACGTTGGAGATGGCGGGTCCGACATTCATGTGATGATGCACGTGAATAGGCGGGAAGGCTTCACGATTGCCGTTTCGCAGTCCCGGCACATCGCTCCCATTGCCACGCGCACCGTCTTGAGCGACGACGCCCTGAGCATTATGGTCCCCATCCTGGAGGAAATCGCCGGTTGGGACAGCACTCGCATCCGCACCTTCTTTGAGGCGCAAGGCCTGTTCATCCAGGAATGGGACCGCGTGCGCGCCGACTGGCTTACCATTACCCCGCAGCCTTCACCGGTAAGAATCCGGCCGGAGCAGTAAAGCAGTAGGCAGTCGGCGGAAGGCAGAAAACCTAAGCGAGTAGCACACTGCCGCACAGCCGTAAATGCAAGGCAAAAGGCAAATAGCAAAACCGGTAGTGGGCTACTTTGGATTTTGTCGAAGCTGATCCATCCCAAACCGCATCGACTTGCACTTTTCCCGTTTGACTTATCAATCTGCCTACAGCGGACTGCCTACTGCTTAGTTCCCCCCGGTGGCAGGCGGTCCTGCTCCGTCTTGATTCGGACCAGGCTATAGGGACGCTGTTTCAGCGTGTCGGTGAATTGCTTGAGGTTCTGACTGGTGGTGCGGAGGTTTTCCAGCGTTTCGTCCAGGTTGCCCCGGTTCGCTCCCAGGGTACCGTCCAGGTCGTTGATCATCCGCTCGGCGTCGGCGAGGGAGGCTTGCAGGCGCAGAAGAGTATTGCGGATTTCCTTGCGGTTTTCCACCACCAGGGCGTCCATGTGGTCGGTCAGCTTGTCAGCCTTATCGATGGTACCGTTGAGGTTGTCCAAGGTTGGCGCCATCTTGCCGCTTGCGGTCTCCAGATTATCCAGGGTCTTTTCCACGCGCGGGCGCGATTCCTTCAACATCGCGTCGGCGTTGGCCAAAGCCGAGTCGACATGCTCCTTGTTCTCCGGGCTCACCACCTCGTTCAGGTTTTTGATCAGCAGGTTGGTGTTATCGGATAGCGCCAGGACGCGGTCGTCAAGGTCGTTAACTAGTTTAGTTGCATTTAAGGTGATAGTATTCACATTATTAAATACGTCCGCCAGTTGGACGATTTCGACGCTGGGGATCTCATTCCCGGGAGGCAGCGGCGCCGCATCGCGAGTGCCGGCGGAAATCTCCAGATAGTTCTCCCCCAGGAAACCAAGAGAGGCCACACGCGCCTTGGAGTTGGTCCGCACCGGCGTGCCGGGATTGACCTGCAAAATAACTCGCACACGGGTGGTATCCTCACGATCAAGGGCCGTGGACCTGATGGTTCCCACTTTGAAGCCGCCGAAGCGGACGATGCTGCCAGGTTCCAGCCCGCCGGCGAATTTGAAGTAGGTGGTATATTCCACTCTCTTCTTGCGCAGCAGGTTCACTCCCCCCACAAAGACCAGCGCGGTCAGAAACAGCAGCGCGGCCACGGCCACCACAATTCCGACTTTAATCTCCTCGTTGGTACGCGCCATAGTCATCACCTCTCGATTCGGGACACGGGACACGGGACACGGGACACGGGATACGGGACTCGCGATTCGGGGGTTCCGGCGAAATTCCAATTTTAGGAGTTCGATGGTCTGATGTGCGCCGAACCGCTAATCGGACCCAGCCCCGAGTCCTTAATCCCGAATCGCAAGCCTCGTGTCCCCTATCCCGTGTCCTGAAACCTAGTTCTGGGTCAGCGAGCGCAGGTACTCCTGCGCGTCCGCGTGCTCGCCCTCGGGGATCCGGTTCATAAATTGCAGCACGCGTGGGTGCTGGCAGTTGCGGATCTCTTCCGGGATTCCCGTAGCGATCACCTCGCCTCGGTCCATCACGGTGATGCGGTCTGCAATCGCAAAGGCGCTGGCGAGTTCGTGGGTCACCACGATGATGGTCATGCGAAAGGCGAGTTTCAGTTTAAGAATCAGCGCATCGATTCCCGCCGCGGTAATGGGGTCGAGTCCTGCCGACGGCTCATCGAAAAGGAGTATTTCCGGGTCCATCGCCAGCGCTCTTGCCAGGCCGGCGCGTTTTTTCATGCCCCCACTCAACTCCGAGGGCATGTAGTTTTCAAATCCACTCAACCCCACCAAGTCCAGTTTGATGCGCGTCATGATGCGAATGGTGGAATCTTCCAGGTGCGTAAGCTCGCGTAAGGGCAGTGCCACGTTTTCTTCAATGGTCATGGAGTTAAAGAGCGCGGCGCTTTGGAACAACATGCCAATTTTGCGGCGTAGCTGGTTGAAGCGCTCTTCCGGCATGGAGCAGATATCCTTGTCCTTGATGAGGATGCGGCCGGAGGTAGGGTGCTCCAGGCGCATGATGTGGCGCAACAGGGTGCTCTTGCCGGTGCCGCTTCCCCCCAGGATCACCATGGTCTCGCCCGTGGGAAAATCCAGATTCACGTGGTTCAGGATAAGCCGCTCACCGTAGTGGGTGACCAGGTCTTCCACGCGAATCATCGGGCCGGCAAAATCATTCGCCATGTTTAACTCGTGTAGTAAAAAATCGCGGTAAAGATCACGTCCGCAAAAATAATCAAAAAAATCGAAATCACCACGGAGGAAGTTGTCGCCTTGCCCACCCCCTCCGCGCCACCCTTGACCGAGAAGCCTTCATAGCATCCGATGGTGGTGATGATGAGACCGAACACTACACTTTTGATAAGGCCCGTGGTGATGTCGCGCATCAATAGCGAGTCGCGGGTGGCCCACAGGCACATCGCAAAGGTCTTATCGAGCTGCGCCATCTCAAAGGCGGCGCCACCCAGGATGCCCGCGACGTCGGAAATCAGGGTGAGGCAAGGCATCATGACCAGCATGGCGAGGTACTTGGGCACTACGAGGTAACGGACGCTATCGAGTCCCATGGCCTCCAGCGCGTCAATTTCCTCGGAAACCTTCATGGTGCCAAGCTCGGCGGCAAACGCCGACCCCGAGCGCCCGGCGATGACAATGGCGGTAATCAGCGGCCCCAGCTCCCGCGTCATGGACACGCCCACCAGCGCGGTAACAAAGTACGTTGCCCCGAACTTGGCAAGCTGATAAGCGCCCTGCAAACCCAGTACGATGCCGATAAAAAAGGAAATCAGCGCGACGATGGGGATGGAATCCACTCCCGCCACCACCATCTGGTGGACGGCATTCCCCCACTTCACGTGTCGGCCCTTGAACGGTTGAACGAAGGCCCAATTCGCGGCCTTGCCGCCCAGGTCGTAGATCCCGCCCAGGTAGCGGAGGAAACCCAGCGTATTGCGTCCAAGGAAAGCCAGAACGCCGGTCATAGCCTCACTTCAATGATGAGTGAAGAGTGACGAGTGATGAGTGACGAGCAGCAAGACCAGCTCGCTCGCTCTCGCTCGTCACTCGTCACTTGTCACTCGTCACTGTTCCTTTCACACCCCGTGGAAGGGTTCAACCGAACCGATCTTTTCCACGCCTTCCGCTTCACTGGCAAAGATCGTGAAGACCTTGTGCAGCCGCGCCAGCTCCAATACCGACCGGGCATTGGGCCGCAGTCCAAAGAGGCCAAAGCGCGTCTTAGTCTGCCGGGAGAGTTGCAAGCCTTCCACCAGCGTGGCGATGCCGGAGCTATCGATATAAACCACTCCCGACATATTAACCAGGACGCTGGGACCGTCCGCCTTGATTTCCGCCAACAGGGCATCGCGTAAAAGTGGCGAAGAGTACAAATCGACGTCACCCGAGCAGTCGAGAATGGCGATCTTATCCAGATTCCTGACTTGAACCTTCATTGTGGCCAGCACCCTTTCCTGACAGAAACTTGACCAACTTCAGGCGATTACCTTCTTTGAAATCCTGGTCGAAGGAGCACTCGTCCATAAAAGTATAGATGAAAAATGTGCCCAGGCCGCCCGGCCTCAACTCATCCAGGGGACGGGGGCGGATCAGCTCCTCGCACACCTTGGGACCCCAATCCTCCACAACGAACTCCAAGCGGTCGGGCAGACTGCGGACTTCCAAGGCCATGTGCGCGTCAGGGCGGCCGCCATAAGTGTGACGAATAACGTTGGCGGCGGCCTCATCGACAGCCAGGGCCAGATACTCGGCATCGGTTTTGGACAATCCGGCTTCTTGAGCGCGGAATTCCACGACCCCGCGCAGGATATTCAGCAGTCGCGGCTCGCTGCCGATGACAATTCTCAACATGTCCTAACACCCCTGCCGGGAGAAGTTCACAGGTAAATCCCAGCACCGTCAAACCTGCTCTTGGGTTTTGTAGTCGCATGCCTCCCGGCAGTCTAAACAGTAGTACTGGCCGTCCTCGGTGAGGCGAAGTCTGTAATCAGACAGGCAAATCGCGCAATACTTGACGCACGTGCACAACTTTTCGGGCTGGTCGCAAACCTGGCAACGAAACTCTTTTTTGACCATTGCCAACGCCTCACATTCAGAACTGGAATGCTATTAATTTAACGCATTCTCCCGCCCAGCGCCGACAAAATCAAACCGCGGCTGGGGCGAAGCCGAAATCAGGGGTGCGCAGCAGGCCAAGTCGCACTTGTGGAGGGCATAGACCGCCGGTTTTTGGCGTCCGCACCGGCCAGCCCGCTTTTATGTTTTGCCGTAGGACTTTCGGGCGTCAAAGAATAGAATAGAGGGATGAAGCTGGTCTTCAACAAGTTCCGAACTTTCCGCGAGGCGGATATAGCCACGCGCGATTACTACCGCCGCCTTTCGCCAGCGGAACGGTTGGAGATTCTATTCCAGCTACGGGCCATGGCGCACAAGGAGACCGATGCCACTTCCGGAAGACTGGCGCGCGTTTATCGAATCACTCAACTCCCACGGGGTTGAGTATGTCGTGGTAGGCGCGGTGGCTCTGGCCCACCACGGATTCCCGCGTTACACCGGCGACCTTGACGTCCTGGTCCGCAACTCCCCTGACAACGCCCAACGGTTGGAGTCGGCTTTGGCGGCATTTGGTTTCACCGACCTCGGTCTGAAAGCCGCTGATTTTGTGGTTTCCTACCGCGTGATCCAGTTGGGTTTTCCGCCGAGCCGGATCGACCTGCTCACCTCCCTCACCGGGGTGACCTTTGATGAGGCATGGGCTGGCCGAGTCGAGGCCGTGCTAGGAGATACTCGGGTGAACTTTATCGGTAAGGAAGCGCTGATTCTCAATAAGAGGATGACTGGGCGGGCGAAGGACAAAGCCGACCTCGAAACCCTGGGCGCAAGCGAAGAGCCATAGCGGCCGGCGGGCTGGCGTGGATGGCCGATTTCTAGCGTCCGTGCCAGCCCAAACGCACCCCCAATCTACACGCTGTAGAAAAACGCCTCAGCGTTTTACAGAATCGGATTATAGGTCATGCCAAGAAATAAAAAGCAATCAGCCAAACGACGGAAGCCCCCAAAAAAGGAAGAAAAAATGGGGATGCCAAAACCAAGGCTTCACGCAAGGATTCTCTATTGGACACTCGGAATTGCAACCCTGCTTGGCAGTACAGGATTCCTCTTTTTACAGCCGAGGCTTTCTGTAAGCGCATCGGAGCCTCTTCATCCTAGCGACCCATTTACTGCTGCTTTCACGATTACCAACACCAACATTGTTCCCTTGCACGATGTGTGTGCATCTATGGGCATGATAGAATTCGAATCGATTCCCCTGCCATTTGACGAAAGGCGTAGGCCACCAATTGACGCGAGCCATATTGGCAGCATTACTCTTCCCGAATGGAATCACCATAGGCTGGACATAGACGAAAAATTCACAATCTATGGAAATGCCATTGCCCCAGCCCCTGGAGCAGCCGCTGCCGGAGGTGATATTGCAATCATTGTTAAATACAGACCATGGATTCTCCCACTCGAAAATCAGAAAGTCTTCAGGTTTGTCACCCACTCTCACGGGGACGGAACCTTTTCGTGGTTTTCCTTTCCGGTCAAGTAAAGGAAACTACTCCTCGGTTAATGAGGTACATTAGTGCCCTGATAGCTGCGCGGTCACAGAGTATGCCGCTTACCGGCAAGAGGTTCCACAAGGCGGTAGTGGTGCACTTTGATGTAGAGGCGGCTTTACGCCGCCAATTGTCGAAGTAAACTCGCCGCTACAACATCAAACTGAACTACTACTACCCACAACTTGCCCAGTTCTTCGGCGGGCCGTGACTAAAGAAGTTGTGAAGAATTGCGACCTTCACCACCGGGCCCCTGAGACGGAGAGCAAAGAAGGTTTCAGGTTGCAAGTGCCAGGTGCTCGTAAAACCCTAGCACCTGGCACCTGATACCTGGCACCGATTCCGCGCCTTCGCGTTTCCGGCGAGAAAGATTCCAAGGGATTATTTCACTGATCTTCACTGCGTGGGCAGGTAGGTGAATAAATTCACTTGCGAGATCTTTGCGCCGACCATCACCAAGGCCTGCTGGGTGGTTTCGGTTTGGGTCAGGTCAGTGACCGCGGTGGCCATGTTGGCGTCGAGCGTGCTGCCCTCGGTTTCCGACAATTGCATTTGTTCCTGGGTAAGAAACGTCTGGGCGTTATTCAGCCGGTCCACGGAGTTTCCGTAAAAGGTCTGTTGGGAGCTCACATAGGTTAGAGCGTTCTGGACTTCCGTGGTGGCACCGCTGACATCCCCATTGGTATTCAGCGCGGCATACAGATCCTGGAGGGATTGAAAGACGCTGGCGGTAGCGCTGCTAAACAATTGGCTTCCGGGCAAGTTGATGGGCATTGCCTGGCCCTCAGAAATCTCCACGCTGTTGGTCTTATTGTCTCCATTGTAGGTCACACCGGAAGGGGCGGAGGCGTCTGCCGCGTAGGGTTGTGTGGTCGTCGCCGTACCGGAAAACAGATACTGGCCGTCATAAGCAGTGTTCGCCAAACCCATTATTTCCTGTTGGATGCCTTGGACTTGCTGGGCCATGGCTTGCCGGTCCTGGGCGTTGACCGTTCCATTCGCTCCCTCCACCCCCACGGATTGCGCGGTCGTCAAAGCCTCCACAACGGAACTGATGGCCGAGTCGGCAACATTCAAAGACCCTGTCAAGGACGTGATGTTCTGCAAGTATTGGGTGTCGGAGCCTGACTGCATCCGTTGGTGCACCAGGCTTGCTGCCGCGGAGGGGTTGTCGGAAAGGGAATTCAGCTTTTGCCCGGTGGAAACCTGCTGCAAGGCCTGATCCTGCTGTTGCGCATTCGTCTGCAATCCACTCAGGATGACGCTGTAAAGATCGGGATCAACTCGCATGCTCATGTTTAGCTCGGTGTAAACATATTGATGGTCGCATTATTGAGTTCATCGGCGACGGAAATGACCCGCGCCGCAGCTTCGTAAGCCTGCTGGTACATGACTAAGTGGGTGGCTTCCTCGTCCAGGGAGACCCCGGAAATGGACCCCTGCTGGGTGGTAAGCTGCTGCAGCACCAGACCGACGGCTTCCTGCTCCGAGGAAGCGTTGGAAACGTCGTTGCCAACCTGGTCGATCAGGTTGGAATAATAATCTCCCGCCGTTTGGCCGGCAACGATCGGCTCATTTTGAATGTTGGCCAACGCCGTGGCGTTGGAGTTGTCTCCGGAGACGCCATCCAAACTCGCCGCGATTTGGCTGGGATCGGTGAGCGACACGGTCATGGTGGCCGCGGCGCCGGCATTGGAACCTGCGGTAGAGGGTGTAAACGGCGTAAAGAAGTCCTCCCCTCGCCCGCCACTCAGGTCGTAGCCGGCAGTTTGTTGCGTGTTTACGGCCGTGATCAGCCCGGCGGCCAGATTGTCGAGGGAAGATTGCGCCGCAGGAATGCTGGAGTCGCGGGCACTGATGAGACCTTGAAGCTGACCGCCGGCAATGTTGGAAGTAATGTCGGTCCCCTGGGAAAACACATCGTTCATTCCCGTTGAACTATTGACCTGAGTGCTCAAGGCATCGCTTTGATTGCCGGCTACAAGGGCCGTGCCATGGGTGGTGGTTACGGACACGCTACCATTATTGGAATAAATGACCGCCGTGTCGATCAGGTTGGAGAGATTCGTCAGGTCTTCATCGCGCTGATCCTCGAGTGAGCCGGGATTATCCCCGGAAATGGAAACAGACTGGATTTGCTGATTCAGGTTGGCCACCTGGGCGGTGAGTTGGTTAACTTGACTCACCGTCTGCACCACGGATTGGTCCAGGCCCTGTTGGATGGTCGACATGTTCTGGCTGGTTTGGTTGAATGCGCCGGCGAGGTCCTGGCCGGCGGTGATGGTCGCTTGGCGCAGGGAGGAGCTTGTCGGGTCAGTGGCGAGGGACTGAAAACTGTTGAAGAAATTGCTCAAATCGGTTTGCAAGCCGGTGCCCTGGGTCTCGTTGAAAAGGGCCTGCACCTGGTTCATCGAATCCACGTAGGAACTCAAGCTGGATTGCTGAGAGGTTTCCTGGTCGATGCGAAGGTTCAGGATGTTGTCCCTGACGCTCTGCACACTGGCCATGGTCACGCCGGTCCCCACCAGAGTATTCCCGCTGAGAAGGGGAGGGGTCTCTTCCATCACCGCTACTTCGCGCGAATAACCCGGGGTATTGACGTTGGCGACATTGTTGGCGACCACTTCCATGGCGCTTTGCTGCGCCATCAAGGACTGCAGGGCGACGGACATGGTTCCAAAAAGGCTAGACATAAACTACTTCCCCATCGAGGCGTAAGGCATCACCTTGGATCGAGTAATCGGGAGCGGGTACTTGCCCGAATAGTGTGCCAGGAAATTCAGCAGGACGTTTACGGTTCGCCGGGAACGCCGGAGCAGTTCCGAGTGGACGCGGCTTAGCCTGCGCACGTCGGCCTGAATGGCTTTGAGTCCCCCCAGCAATAAGTGCAGTTGGCGCGCCGACATGGGGTCGAGCTGGGCCTCGAGTTCTCCCAGAGTGGAAGGCATTTCGCCTGCCGCCGCCAAGCCGCGAAGTTTCTCTTTCATACCTTGCAGCTCAGTGTCCAGAAGACGAATTTCCGTGCAAAGGTTCTCCTGCCGCGCGATGTGCTGGTGCATCAGCCGCAAGTCGAGCGTGACGTAGGCCGACCGGCTCTCATCGAGATCAGTGGCGAGCAAACGAAGGGTTGCCAAACGCCGCTCGAGCAATTCCAGGTATTGCTGCACTTCACGTTGCATAGTTAAGCCAAAACGTCGAGGTCGTGGTCTGATTCCGGTTCGGGCGCGAGCTCAAGTTCCGGACCCTGGGTCTCGACAGGCGCGGGCCGCACCTTCCTTACGGCCTTCCTTCGCGCCGCGAGGTTTTCTTCCAGCGTCCGCCCTCCGTCATCGGAAATTCTTGGTGCCGGGGCAGGAGCCAAATCACCCATGACTCCTCACTCCTATCATCAGGCAATCGGATGATCCGGTGATCCGATGATCGGATGAACTAAGAACCCTGCATACGGATTTTGCGTTATTCTCACCCGATCACCCGATCTCCCGATCATCCGATCATCCGATTCAAAAGGTCGGAGCCAATGGCGTCACTCAGTTGCTGATCGGAAATCTGATAATTGCCACTGCTCACCGCCTGGCTGAGAGCGTTTACGCGCTCTTGCCGTACCTCCGGCACTTGCGAGAGGGCGGCTTGCAACTGCTGAACCTTGCTGCTATCAGCAGACAGTTGAGCCTGATCCTGGCCTGGACTTACGGCGGAGGAACTGCTCCGCTGGGATGGGGAGCCTGAGCGTCCCACCTTTCCAGGCTGCAGATTCTCGGGAATGGGAAGAGCGCCATCTATTCGCATATACTTCCTCCTAAAAACATCAACTACCCTATCGACGGTTTGGAAGGAAACTTTAGCCCTCTGATGCCGTTTTAATCTTTCCCCCTTCCTGATTATGCTGACTGCGGTTCAGAGTCGGCTCGAGCTGGTGAACCAGCATTTGCCCAATTCCCAACCCTCCTCGGCGGGCCAAAGCTGCCGATAACGCCTGAATTGCCAATGTGTTCAAGGTATCCGACCCTGCCAGTGGGGTATCCCCGGTGAGCGACGAAGAACCCATCTTGAAATCCCCCAGAAGCTGCGAGATAAGAATGCCCTCAAATTCCTGGGCAGCTTTGCGCAGCTTCTTGTGGGCAGCAGTTTCCGCCGGGCTCCCTGCCGAATTGACCCCTTGACGGGTGGTGAGTGTCTGTAACCCGGCGTTCACAGGGCCGAGCGTCATATGATTTCCAATTCCGCCTGCAAAGCTCCCACGGCGCGAACCGCCTCCAGGATGGCAACAATATCGCGCGGTGTGGCGCCAATGGCCTGGAGGCCGTTGATCAAATCGTCGACGCTGGCGCCCTCGCGCAGTTCAATCCGATGGACGGGGCTTTCCGTAGCTTTTACCGTGGTTTGGGGCACCACCTGGGTCGTGCCTTGGGAGTAAGGCAAAGGCTGCGAAATCTTGAATTCCGTGGTGATCACCACGGAGAGATTGCCGTGCAGGATCGAGCAAGCCCCCAGGCTCACTTGCTGGCCCATGACAATGGTTCCCGTCCGTTCATTGACGACGACTTTGGCTTGGGGGTGGACCGTCACCATTAAGATTTCCACCCTCGCCAAGAGGCCGGAAGCCACTTCCGCGCCTGGAGCGGGAACCCGAATCTCTATGCGACGGCTATCAACGGCCCGCGCCGAGCCTTTTCCCAATTCGCGCTCAATGACCGCCGCCGCTTCCGTGGCCGTCTGGAAATCCGGGTCACGCAGCAATAAGCAGAGCTGGGTGAGGTGGCTGAGGTCCATCGCCGCATCCCGCTCGACAGTCCCGCCGGCCGGTATGCGCGAGGTCGTGGGGTGATTGATCTGAACCGAGGTTCCTCTCCCCCCGGCGGAGTAACCACCGTTGACCAAGGGCCCTTGCGCCGTGGCCCACATTTGGCCGTCAGGACCATGCAGCGTGGTGAAAAGGAGTATTCCGCCATCGAGGTTTTTGGCGTCCCCTATCGAGGCGACGGTGACATCAATCGGCGTGCCCGGGCGGGCAAAGGGCGGAAGCGTGGCGGTCACAAAAACACCGGCGACGTTCTTGACCACCACCGCCGAGGCCGTGAACTGAACTCCCATCTTTTGCAAGAGATTGGCCAGGGTCTGAACCGAAAACACCGTCTGCTGGCTGTCGCCGGTGCCGTGCAGGCCCACCACCATTCCATACCCAATCAGCAAGTTGTCGCGCACACCCTCGACCGTGCTCACGTCACCCAGGCGAACCTGCCGGGGTGCCTCGTCCTTGCCCGCCAGCGTGACGGGCAGCATAAGCATCTGCAGGCCGAGAATGCCAACCCAAAACTTGGATCGCATGATGTCAGAACCCCGTCAGTTTCAAGATCCATTGCACCAATTTGTTGGGAGGCGCCACGCCATCACTGATGACGCCCTTCCCTTTCAGCTCCACTTCCAGGTTGCTGATGGAGGTCGAGGCCACGGCGTTGCTGGAATTAATGTCCCCCGGACGCACCACGCCGTGAATGATGACCGTCTGGTGCTGGTTGTTCATGAACATTTGGCGCACCGCTTCAATCACCAGGAATCCGTTGGGCAAGACGTCCACCACGCGGCCCGAGAGGCTGGTGGTCAGGGCGGAATTGGAGGACGTTTGCCCCTGCCCATTCAGCGTCCGCGAGGAACTCGGTGAGAAGATGTTCTGTATGCCGGCGGCAGCGCCAGGCGTGCCCATCAATCCGCTAATCCCCGAACTGGCCGAGAACGTGCGCGCCGTTTTCACCGCTCCATCCTCTGCTGCCGTGGTCGATTCCACCACTTGAATCACGATCAGGTCATTTACATTCCTGGCTTTGTAGTCGCTCGCCATGTCGGAGTATGGGCTCTGCGGAGTCCAAAAACTCCCCGTGCTCGGCGTCGAGGGCTTCATCGCCTTGGCACGCTCGATATATGCCGCCAAATAGTCTTTCGTCGATTGACCCTTTTTCTTGAATTCGATCCCGTAACCGGGTAGGGCAAAAAGGCAGACCATTAGGACGAGCATGAGCCGAGATCCGAAACTGGAAACTCGAACCTCGAAGTTCGCAACCCGATTTCCGAAACTCGAAGGTCGAAACTCGAAACTCGCAGCCGGGGTTTCGACTGTCGATTTTCTACTTTCGATTTTCGAATTCATCGCCAACTCCGTATTAAAAACTGGTCCGCAAAAGCCCTGCGTCCACCACTTCCGCCGTCATCACCCGCGCCGTGTCCGGATCGCGCACGAGAATGGATTGGCCCTTGATTCCCGGCTGCAAGGGAATCACGGTGGTCGTAATCCGCACATTTTGTCCCAACATAACCAGCGTTGCAGGCCTTCCCGGTTTGACCAACACCGGGAGCTTGGAGCGAGCCTGGGGCACCTCGTGGCCGGTCGCAGGGCTTTCAGTCCGAAATTCGTGGGATAGGCCACCAGCATCCTCCGGCTTCCCTGCGGAAAGCGAAGTTAACCCCAAGCTTTGCGGATCGCGGCGCGTGGTGACATCAAAGGGAAGATATTGCGGCTCCTGAGAGGTCCAGAGTTCGAACACAACTTCGCGGCGTATGGGATCATACCGGACTCTCTTAACCTCCAGCCCCATGTCAGCCTTGAGGGAGGGGACGGAAGATTGAATGTTCAAGTCCTCCGGCCGCAGCCCCCGGCGAGTCCAGGTTCCACTTTGGGCCAGACCGCTTTGAACCGCTTGGAAGATTTCCTGGCGCCAAAGCGGGCGGGCCTCGCGTTGCGGGCTCCCATCATTCTCCAGCGAGGGCACCGCCAGCACCTTGGTTAGCAGGGCATCAGCTGGACGCGCATCCGCCAGCGGCGCCAACATCAGTGCAAGCAAGCAAGCGCTTATGAACAGGCTTTTAACGATTCTCAGCATGAAGTTGCGCGCTCCACTAGTGGGACATGTTATTAACGTCCTGCAACATCTGATCCGCCGCCTGCACCACCTTCGAGTTCGACTCATAGGCGCGTTGCGTCACGATCATCTGGATGAATTGATCCACCACGTTGACGTTGGAGTCTTCCAACATTCCTTGCTGCAAAGTGCCTAAGCCTTCGGAGCCCCCCGGCGTACCCACAATGGGATCACCCGAAGCCGTGGTGGGAGTAAACAGACCGCTGCCATTGCTCAAAAGGCCCCCTGGATTGGGGAAGGTGGCCAGTTGAATGACGCCCACTTGCTGAGAGGTCGTTTGCCCCGGCATGGTTACCGTCACCGTTCCGTCTGTCCCCACGCTGATGGCGGTGGCGGCGGCAGGAATGGCGATCGCCGGCTCCAGGGGATTACCATTGGCGGTGACGACATTTCCCGACTGGTCCAATTGGAAGCTTCCGGCGCGGGTATAGGCGATTTCACCATTCGTCTGCTTCACCTGGAAGAAACCCGCGCCTTGAATCGCCAGATCCAAAGAGTTTCCGGTGTTGTTATACTCGCCCTGAATCTGCAAGACCTCGGAAGATGCGGCGCGGGTGCCCAAACCGATTTGCAACCCCGCCGACACGGTCGTCTGTTGGGTGGCCGCTGATCCGGGCACGACCATCTCCTGATAAATCAAATCCTGAAACTGCAGCCGGGAGCCGCGGAAGCCCACCGTACTGGCATTCGCCAGGTTGTTGGCAATGGTATCAAGATTGAGCTGCTGGGCGAGCATGCCGCTTGCGGCCGTGTATAAAGCTCGGAACATGTTCTCTCCTTAGGACGGTGGCTAGTGGTTGGTGCCTGGTGCCTGGTTGCTGGTGGCTACTAAGCACGAGCCACTATCCGCTGCTTCTAACTCACGCGCGAAAGATCCTGCGCCGGCGCGTTGTTAAACACCGTATGAAATAGCGACAACGCCTGTTCCAAAAGCTGGGCGTGGCGCTGAAGGGTCATCAAGCTGATGGCGCCCGACACCGCATTCATATTGGAACTTTCCAGCATTCCTTGCGACAAGCGCGGATCGTCAGCGGGTTGGTCCGACTTCTCCGGCGCCGAATAGTAGGAATTCCCCTCCGCCGCGAGAGACGTTCCCGGCCTAAAGGTGACAAGCTTCATGGTGGCCACCACCGCGCCCTGCTGCGAAATCGTGCCATCGGAGCTGAAGGTAATCTCCCCGCCGGGAAGCTCCAAGGGACCTTGATCACCCATTACCTGGTCGCCGGTGGCCGTCAAGAGGTGACCGTCGGCGTCGGTGTGGAAGTTTCCGTTGCGGGTATAGCGCAGTCCCGCCGCGGTTTTGACCACGAAGAAGCCCGAGCCTTCCAGCGCCAGGTCGAGGTCGTTCCCGGTCTTCCCGAATTCCCCGGTCTTCATATCCAATGCCGCTCCCCCCAACACCCCATAGTCGTTCACGGCTTGGTTGAGAGAGCTGAGGCGGTGCTTGCCCATGCTGGCCTCGAGTGAACTGTAGAACTCGAGCTGCGCTTTGTAGCCGGGCGTGCTCACGTTGGCCAGATTCCCGGCGGTCAAATCCAGGGCGTTGGTTTGGGCAATCAGACCGGTGCAGGCGGCGTAAAACCCACTGTCCATTTCATGGCTCCTGGTGTTGTCTTATGCAGGACGCGCGCCATCCCCGGCGAATCGGGCTTTATCGATTTAATGGGTTAAGGATGAATAGCTTGATGAGGCGGAGGGGGAAAAGAAGGGGAGATCGCGGAGAGAAGATTCTGCCGAGCCGGGTGGGCGGGGTGGGCAAGATGTTCCCAAAGTCGAATTTGAACGACGGATTCCCTATGCGGCGACCGAAAGGCAACTGTGGTTATTCCACAGATCCTAGCTTGTCCCCACTGGTCCCGGGCAGGAGCCCGCCTCGCTTCGACCGATAAAGGGACATTATGTCTGTATTACCCACCCCTACCCGCCTTCCATACCTCCTACGACCTACCACCTCCCCCCTACCCCACGCCTGAGAAGCGGTGAAAAAATGCCATTTTCACCGCGGAGGCGCTGAGACGCAGAGAAATGACCCTTGTTTTCAAACCTCTGCGCCTCCGCCTCTCCGAAGGTGTGAAGGAATAACCTTCGGTGTTGGTTGTTTGAATATCGGCGATAGTTTTCATGGTCTGGATTGTCCCTGGCGAAGCAGCTTAGGGTGACGGCACTCGATAACCTCCCTGGGGTTAGGCCTTTTGGCCCCGCGTTTTCCCCGCCGCGCTCAAGCGGAAGCCGGGAGCAGGCGAACTTTCCAGCGCAGGCGGAACCATTGTCGAATATTGTAGGTCAGGCACGCCCACAGCACCTCGCAACGGGCTTTCTGCAAGCCGCGCACGCAGAACTGCCGCAGTCCGAATTTAGCCTTGCGCCAAAGGTTGCTGCACTCGGCCACCGGCGCGCGCCGGCGGTAAGCGGCGCGGGCCGCTTCCGTCTGCATCTTGGCGACGTAGGCGGCGACGGTGGGAACATTCTCCTGCCGCACGATCATGCGTCCGTTCTTACCCGGCTGGCAGGCCTGACGCAGCGCGCAATCGCGGCAGTCGGCGGCGCGCGCCTGATAGTAGTGACGCTCCACTCCCATGCGGGCGTGCTCGGGTGGTGATTGGTATTTCCGTTTGTGAAGCTCGGCAGGAAGAGCCGCAGACCGCAAACGCGGCGCTACCAGCTTCACCCCGCGCTATAGAGGGTTGCAGCAGCCGGAGCGTTGCAGCGTGGTTAAACGTGGTTAAACGTAGTTGATAGCGTGAGGCAATGAAGCTATAGTCTGAACTTGATCGGAGGCGACACGATGGCCGGAAAAAAGAGGTTGTCGAAGCACGAGTTTGTACGCCGGTTCGCCAATATCGCGGAAAAGTCACTGGGCAGCCTGCCCGCCGAAGAGCAGGAGCGAAGGATCGCTGCCTTTGAGCGGGCCGTTTCTAGGGTATGCGGCAGCGAGAATTCCAAGCCTTCAGGCAATCATCAAACTCCTTCGATCCCTCTCTATACCCGAGCTCGCGAATAGTTTCCAAGAACTCTTCTCTGGAGCAGTTGCTTTCGGCAAGCATCTGCGCGGCACGCTCGATGCGCCTTTTGCGTTCGCTCGTCATCAGCCGTTTGGGTTGGCGCCGCCCCCGGCTGGGTTCTTCTGCCCTTACATCCGCAATTTCGCGATCTTCGTCCACCTGATTCTCCTCCCCATTGGGCGGGCAAGTAGCGCGGACCTCTGCCTTTGCGGTCCGCGTCTTTTCGGTGGTCGTCGGCCCCACGGTTGGGTATTCTACCGCCATGTCGAAGCTGCGGTGTCGATTTCTTTCCTCAAAAGAAAGAAGGGGCTGAGAGGGGCGCAGACTTTGTGCCGTTCAAAGTCTGCGGTTCTTGACATGGTAAACGTCCACTTTGTGTGGACATGCGGCTGCCGCAATCAAAGCCCAGAACCGCGGGTCGTGGCAGGGGGAAGGCCGCAGACTCTCTGAGATGCGAAAGTCGCTACTCTGCTCCTCCTGACCTTTCTCCCTACATGGAATTCCTCCAGCGGAAGGGGTTCCTCACTCCCCGTGCAATGGTCGAGTGTCACCATCGGGAATTGCTACAATTCCCAGATAAAAAAGAGGGGGACGAGTAGCGATTAAGCCTTTGTGGAAGAGTCCTCAAACGACTGTGTGCAGTGCGAAAATGACCTGAATTGTCGCCCCGGTTTGACAAAAAGGGGCAATCCCTTCATAACAAAGGTGTTGACACAGTTTAACATACCGAAATCCAATTTTAATCCATTGTCAAGAAAGGCAAAATCAAAACGGCGTTCTGGGAGATGGAGTGGCAACTTGGCAGGCAAATTGCCCGTTCCAGGGACAGGCATCGCATGGAATTTCCAACTGATAACTCAAATTGCCAGAGGAGTATTTAGTTGAGAAACTGTACCAAGGGCTTCTCGCTTACCGAGCTTTTGATTGCGGTCGTAATTATCCTTCTTATTGCCGCCATCGTAATTCCCAACCTACTGCGGTCACGCATTGTGGGAGACGGGGTCTCCTCCGTGGGTTGTTTACGCACTCTGAACACTGCTGAGGCTACCTATTCTTCCACGTACGGCGTTGGCTACAGTCTGACCTTGAGTGATCTGGCTCCAGGCCCTCCTGGCAGCAGCCCAACGTCCACTGCTGCGGGCCTGATTGACAGCGTTTTGGCGGGCGGGAGCAAGAGCGGATACAGCTTCACGTATTCGCCTGGCACCCCTGACTCCACCGGTTGCATCAAAGTTTACCAAATTACGGCTGTTCCTATCACCAACTCGACTGGCACAAACTATTACTACACTGACCAATCGGGAGTAATCCGCCAGAATTCTACCACCACGGCTGCCTCCACAGACTCGCCCATAGCGGGCTGAGCTTCTGGGACATCGCAAGAGGTTGATGAAGGGGGGAAGGTGTCAGGGGGGAAACGTGTCAGGAACCGTCTTTCGCCCCCAAAGATGAATGTTAAGAACCGGCGGAGCAGCGCCGTCAGGGTTCGTGCGGTTTCCCCAGCCAGCGCCATACTCCACCAAGAACTTCGGCAAAAGCTGGAAGATCTCCGAGGCGGTGGAGAACGCGAATCGTGGAGAACGTGGTCACTCCCGGCACGAGAAAATCGCCGGGCTTCAGAAAGGAAGGAGGTACTGCCAGTTCGATTGCAGTCCAGAGCGAACCGACTCTTCGCGCTCTCCGCGCGAATACAGGGGCATTCCCGGGTTTCCGAGTTTTTTGCATTTTAGTTCGCCAAGGACGAATGTTGCGGTACACTAGGCAGGTGAACATGAAAAAGATTATCCAAGTGCGCATCTCGAAGGGGGAAGAGCAGTATGTGGCGGAGTGCCTTGATCTTCCCGTCGTAACCCAGGGGAGAACCCTGGACGATCTGGCACGAAATCTCCAAGAAGCGCTGGCTCTTCACCTCGAGGGCGAAGATCTGTCGCAGTTCGACCTCGCTCCGAACCCGTCCGTCCTCGCCAGCTTCGAACTTGAGCCGTTCGCCCATGCCAAAGCTTAAGCGGGGTAGCGCAAAGGTGTGCGCAATCTGTGCTCCTTTGCGACCGTTCCCCGATTCCCTGCGGGCTCATGTGGGCGTGCCCTGGTGGTGATGGGCATTTCCGTTGGAAGAGCCGAGGAGGAGCGCTGAAGGGCGCGCACCTCCTCGCTACCTGCTAAGAAGTGCCCGTCGCCGCATCCACCCGCAGGAGCTGTGGAAGGGCGTCGAAGTGGCGGTCGCGGTCGTACAAGGAGAGTGAATGTTGAAGAACGAGTGCGGCGATCCACATGTCGTTTGTCGGGATGGGGGTTCCCTGTTTCCGCAGTTGCCGGTAAACCGAGGCGTAATGGTAGGTTGTCTGCTCGTCGGCGTAAAGGATTCCGACTCCCGGTTTCAAGAGAAACCGTCGCAGCACCGCTTCGTTCCGGGGTCCCTGGCTCCCGGCGGCAAATCCCGCCCGCAACTCGCCCACGACTACGAACGGCAGCCAGATCGCGTCGGCCGCCTCAACAATCTCCACCGCCCGCGCGTTCCCGCGACAAAGATCCGCGTAGCGATTGGTGTCGAGCGCGAGCGTCACCGCCACAACTCCGCCTCGATCGCTTCATGCGCCGCGCGGACGCGGTCGAAGCCGCGGTCTTCCCGCCAGGTTCCGGCGATGTCGTGAAGGTCGCGCTGTCGTACCGTGCGCCCCGTGATGCCGGCGCCACGAGCCATGGCTTCGATGGCCACTTCGTTGAGGCTCTTGCCTTGCTCCCGAGCCCAGCGGCGTAGAACCGTATCGAGGGTGCTCGAAATTTTTCGAATGGTGTATTGCATGCAACTATTGTAGGCAATGCAGGCACAAAATGCAAGCACCGTCGATCTCTGCCGGAATAATACTCTCCTTCTAGTTTACGAGGTTGAACTCGAGGGCGCGCGGTTCCTGCATGGGCAGGGTAGCGCAGACTTTGTGCCGTTCAAAGTTTGCGGTTCTTAGCATGGTAAACGTCCACTTTTTGAGAACATGCGACTACGGCGATCAAAGCCCAGAACCACGGGTCGTGGCAGGGGGAAAGCCGCAGACTCTCTGAGATGCGGGAGTCTGCGCTACCCTGCTCCTTTGCGGCCGTTCCCCGATTCCCTGCGGGCTCATGTGGGCGTGCCCTGGTGGTGATGGGCATTTCCGCTTGAAGAGCCGGTAGAGTAGGGGAGGAACGATGCCGAGGCACGATTGCCTCCCCCCTCCTCAAACCGGACGTGAGGATTTCCCTCATCCGGCTTTCACGCAAACTCTCGCTGCCCAGCAGTACGTCAGCCGGAA
>Ga0326728_10005294_pt1 | contig 36550 bp, 22 predicted proteins | sample MB3enrmetagenome_FD_207602 | JGI IMG/M metagenome (GOLD analysis project Ga0326728, IMG submission 207602) | Lab enriched peat soil microbial communities from McLean, Ithaca, NY, United States - MB31MN | ecosystem: Environmental > Terrestrial > Soil > Wetlands > Peat | place: USA: New York...
AGCGCGGAGTGAATGACAGTCAAACAAAGAATGAACGACAGTCAAACAAAACTGGAATTGACAGCAAGCCGCAAAAGTCGCGCTTATTTTCAGCGCTCCGTGGTCTAAAGGATGGGGTCCACCTCAGCGGCAAGTCTCTTGCGCCGCGGAATTTGCGCATCGTAAACGGCCAGGCTTCACACTCTGGGTATTGTTTTATTATCTTTGTTTCCTCCTGCCGGCTTTTACTTGCATACGGCTCGGAATTGTCCGTCCGGAAACAGGACTCGGCGCGGCGGTAATCCTGATCATTTTTTTCTGCTGGCGCACGTGGCATCGCGTTTCGCCTGTCTGCCCCAATTGCAAGCAAAATATTGTGGCTTGTTCTGCTGATTATTGCCATCTTTGCGGCGAAATTCTGCATGACAAACGATGTCAGGCTTGCAATGTGGACGCTTCTTGGACGCGCGTCGTAAGACCATTCGGAAGCGCTGGAAATTCACGATGGATCATCTTCTGTCCTGGCTGCGGCGTCTTGTTGGAGACCAGGATTCCGCGCTGGCGACCTATTTTCCGAAAAGCATTCTAGCTGGGCGGCATCTCAGAGGACAGATGGCAATCATTCTGCATTTTTGTTCCTGGCGGAATGTTTGCGCGGAATTTTGTAAACGACTTTTTGAGGATGTTTAGCAAGCTCTTTGTATTCCCACAGCACCGCACAAAGCGCCTCATCTGGAATCGGCCGGCCATTAAACTCAAATCGCACTTCACGAATTGGCCGGAATTCTTTTCCAAACTGCTCGATGATTCGTTCGCACGAACCTCTCTTTTTCAGCATCTCGACGGGCGTATACGGACTGACGTATTTCCAAAACACTAGCGCCAGTTGAATTCGCATCCAACTCTCCGGGACCGTGCAAATTTGCCTGAATAAAGCCGCCGAAGACTCAGATGATTGGATAAACTGGCCGAACAGAACAAGAACCGGTTTATACAACTCACAGAGTTGCGGTAAAATGTCAGGGTAGAATTCGCCTGTGGCGAGCGTGATCCACTTGTGAGCATCCTCCTTGTAGTCGCAAAAATTGCTCGCGACAGTTTTATTCTTTAGAGCGAATTTCAATTCTCTCCGCGCCTCACTGAAAAATCGTTTCCTCGCTCTCGAGAAAGCCTTGCAGGTGGCGCAGACGGGTCGGGTGGCGCATCTTGCGCAGGGCCTTGGCTTCGATCTGCCGGATGCGCTCGCGCGTGACGTTGTACTGGCGGCCGATCTCTTCCAGCGTCCGCTCGTAACCGTCCACCAGGCCGAAGCGCATCTCCACGATCTTGCGCTCCCGCTCGGTCAAGGTCGCCAGCACGTCGCTCAAGGTGTCCTTGAGCAGGCTGTAACTGGTCACGTCGGACGGATTGGCCGCCTTCTTGTCCTCGATGAAATCGCCCACGCTGGCGTCGTCGCCGTCGCCCACCGGGGCCTGGAGCGAGACGGATTGCTGTGCCATTTTAAGGATCGAACGGACGCGCTCGACGGGGAGATTCAACTCGTCGGCGATCTCCTCCGGCTCGGCTTCGCGGCCCAACTCCTGCATGAGGCGCTTTTGCACCCGCATGAGGCGGTTGATGACTTCGATCATGTGGACGGGGATGCGCACGGTGCGGGCCTGGTCGGCCACCGCGCGGGTGATGGCCTGGCGAATCCACCAGATGGCGTAAGTGGAAAACTTGTAGCCGCGCTGGTATTCGAATTTTTCGACGCCTTTCATCAGGCCCATGTTGCCTTCCTGGATGAGGTCCAGGAAAGAGAGGCCGCGGTTGGTGTGTTTCTTGGCGATGGAAATGACCAGGCGCAAATTGGCCGCCGCCATTTCGCATTTGGCCTCGTCGGCCCGTGCGGCGGCTTTCTTCATGGCGGCGTGGGCGCCCAAAAATCCTTCCCGCGGCAGGCGGACGAATTTTTCCAGGGCGAAGAGCTTGTTGCGCTCGGCGGCCAACTGGGTGTTGACGGAGGCCGACTTGCGGCGCTGCTCCAATTGCTCGATGATCCGGAGAGTGGACTTGATCTGGTCGGCCACGTTGTCGGAGACGACCATGATTTCCTCGGCCACTTTGGGTTTGTAGTAAAATTTCGGGAAGACCGCCTGCAGGGCCTTGTCCAGCCTCTGATAATTAGCCGTCAGGCGCGGGACGGTGGGCTTGCCGTTGGCCTGGCGAATCTGGTCATAAGCCTTGTCCAGCTTCTGGTCCAGTTCGCGCGCGCGCTTGACCAGCCGGCGCAGGACGGTCAAATGGCTGGCCCGGCTTTCCACTTTCTTGTCCACAATGACCCGGTCGAACCGCTCGCGGGGCGGATCGCTGAGCAGTTTCTCGGCCAGAGCGATGTGCTCCTTGCCGGTGAAGCCGAAGCCGAAAAGGATGCGCCGGGCTTCCGTTTCGCCTTCTTCAATGCGTTTGCAAATCTGCACTTCCTGCTCGCGGGTCAGCAGGGGGACTTTGCCCATTTGGCGCAGGTACATCTGCACCGGGTCGTCCAGAATATCCAGCCGGCTCTCGTCCTCCTCTTCCGGCTCGGCCTGCGTCTGCTGCTTGTGCCGCTCCAGGTCGGGCGCTTCGACGATCTCCACTTCGGAACTGCGCAGCCGGGAATAGATGTTGTCCAGAATTTCGGGCGTGACGAACTCATCCGGCAGGGCGTCGTTGATGTCGTCGTAAGTCAGGTAGCCCTGGTCCTGGGCCAGGCGCAGCAACTCCTTGACCTTCTCGACAATGACCGGGGAATCCAGGGAGACAGGTTGATGGACCGAGGCGACAGCCGGGGTGGCCGGTTGCGGCGGCTGCAGCGTGCCTTTGGAACCCGGCAGGCCCTTGTTCTGGGAACCGTCCTTGCCACTGGATTGAAGGGTGAATCGCGCCTCCTTGGCGTTGCCGTTCTTTCCAGGCGTGGCTGCCGGGTTGACCCTTCGAATGTTGCCCCGGCAGAATCTCTTTCGCAGCATATTAAGTGGACACCTTTTCAGTACTTCGGTTCATTTACGGTTGCAGCCTCTTGGCCGCGTAAGTTTGCCATGCGGGGCCTTTCCAGCCTCTCGGTGCTTCTTCGGAGCGAGTCACAATTAAGAAGACCACGCCGCTACAGAATACATAATTAAGGCATTCTGTCAAAGAAAGACCGCTACATTTTGTAACATTTTTGTCGAATAAATTCTAAATTCCTTGTCATCAGGCATTTGCAAATGCACTTTTTTCGCCACCAAACCCACTTTCATGCTGTGCCAAATTGTCCCAGTATGGGTATCCGCAGTTTTTTCCGCTCGACTCTGTCCCTGATTGGCACTTCAATGGGTTTTATGATCATAAGAACGCCTTTTGCTCATTTTCGCTCTTTCTGCCAAACCCGGCGTGAATTCCTGCGCCAGACAGCCTTTGTCGTGGCAGCCGCTGCCATTGAACCGGTTGCAACGGCGCCGGGTGAAGCGGCGGAAAGCTCCACCGGAACAGCCAGGAAAACCCTCGTCGGCTCCAATATTTACGGCTGGGGCCAATATGCGCAACGGGATCATAAAGACCTTGATGTCCAGGAGGTGATCTCCGCTTTGCGCGACACGGGCTATGACTATCTGGAGAACTTCCTGGACGTCGGGCGCCCGGACGAAAACGGCCGCTTTGCGGACCAGCTCAGGGCCAAGGGCCTCCAACCGGTCAGCCTTTACACAGGAGCGCGGCTGCATGAAGCCGCGACGGCCAAGGAAGTCGTGGCGAAGGTGCTCGTTGCGGCCAAGGTCTGTCAGCAAGCCGGCTTTGTTGTCCTGAGTTGCAACGCCGATCCAATCGGCCGCGAGAAGACTGACGAAGAACTGAAAACCCAGGCTGGCGCCCTGACCGATCTGGGCGAGGGTTTGAAAGCGCTGGGGATGAAACTGGGCGTTCATCAGCATTTGCCCGAAATGGCCAACCACGCCCGGGAGTTTCATTATGATTTTCGCCACACCAATCCCCAAGTGGTGGGCTGGTGCTATGACGTTCACTGGGTCTGGAAAGGCGGGATCATGCCCCTGGACGGACTCAAAGAATACGGCCAGCGGGTGGTCACCTGGCACCTGCGCCAAAGCCGCGATGGCATCTGGTGGGAAGAGCTTGACAGCGGGGACATTGATTACGCGGCGGTGGCTGATTACGCCAGGGAACATAAACTGGCCCGGCGATTTTCCGTTGAACTGGCGCTGGAGCCCGGCACCAAAATAACCCGCTCGGTCGTCGAAAACCACCGCCGAAGCAGGGAGTTCGTCCGCCGCGTCTTTGAGAGCCGGGACTGACCCTGCGGTTTTCGCGGTCAATGTGTTGTCGGTGCGATAGTCTTGACGGAAGGGGCGGCGCATTTCGCCGGCGGGGTCTGGCCGTGGGGCGGCGGCGCGATTCTGGCGGCGCGTTCTTCGATGCCTTCCCGGAAGGCGCGCACCAGTTTGTCCTGGTTGTCGCGCCACAACAGGCCGAGCGGGATGGCGGGAAAATCAGGCAATTCGATGGCGCGCACTTTGGGCGGCAGTGTCGCGCCGGGAATTCGCACTGACAAGCCGATGCCGTAACCTTCCTGCACGTAACGGGCGACCAGGGCCAGGGAACCGACTTCCATGCCGGGCCGCCATTGGATTCCCATTCGTTTGAGGGTTTGCTGGAATTGCCGGCAGATCATTTCCTCGGGCGCCAGACAGATCAACGGCACATGGATTTGCGGCTGTGCCCACAGTTGGCCGGCTGAAAGGAGTTTGTGCTCTTTGGGCGCCAGCAGAACCAATGGCAATTGATGGAGCGGCCTGCCGAAAATCTTCCCCGGCAATTGGTCCGGCAGCAGCGTGATGGCAAGGTCAATCTCACCCCGTTCGATCTTTTGCAGCAACTGCGGCTGGTTGGATTCGCACAGAACCAGATGCAGATTCGGGAAGGCCTTCCGCACCTGCCGTTCAACCGCCGGCAGATGATCCGTCAAAAAAACGGGGGACGCTCCGATGCGGATCAAATCGCCGCCTCGGACCTGCTGTTCGAGCCGGGGAAGGTCTCGGAAAAAAGGCTCAATGGCGCGAAAAAGCGTCTCCCCCTTCTCAGTCAACCGGAAGGGCCGGCGATGATAGAGTTTGGCGCAAAGAGAATCTTCCAGCTCGTTGATTTGCTTGCTGAGGGTGGGCTGTTCCTTTTCCAACGCGCGCGCCGCCGCGCTGACGCCCTGATTGAGGACGACATGGAAAAAAAGCTCCAACTGGTGAACGTTCATTTGATCCTGCCGCAGTGTATTCTTAATCCTAATCTTAATCTTAATCGTAATCTCCTCATTCGGATTAAGATCAAGATTAGGATTAGGAGCCAGCAAACGCGACCCAAAAAGAAATTCACCCCTCATGCGCAATCCGTCACGGGAAGGCCCCTCCATAGCTTTTTTCTATGGACGTATGCCGGCGACAGAGGCGGGCGGGTGGGCGAAGATTGGAGCGATGAATGAATTGCCTGATCCCAAATCGTTGAAAATTCTTCTGGTGCTTCCAGCCGGTGAAAATGTGCGCGTCAGCCCGGAGCGGCCCAAAGTGCCGCGCCGCGCCATGTTGCGCTTCAGCGTGCTGCCGCTGACCGTGGTGGCGGCCCTGACTCCGCCCGGTCACCAGGTGCGGATTATTGACGAGAATGTCGAGCCGCTGGACTTTGAGGCGGAATGCGATGTTGTGGGAATCACATTCATGACCGCCCTGGCCCCGAGAGCCTGCCAGATAGCGGATGCTTTCCGCCGACGCGGCAAAATCGTCGTGGCCGGCGGCTATCATCCGACGCTGCTGCCGGAAGATTGCGCGCCGCACTTTGACGCGCTGGTCATCGGCGACGCGGAGGGATTGTGGCAACAGTTCCTGACCGATGCGCAGAATGGCACGGTCAAAAAGGTGTATCAGCGGACCCTCCTGCCGGCCCAGAACCTGGAAACGCCTGCGCCGCGACGGGAATTGTTGAGTAGCAATGCGCGCCATTATGCGACGATCAACGCCGTCCAGGCAGGGCGCGGTTGCCGCCACAATTGCCGCTATTGCTCGGTGAGCGTCTTTCACGCCCGCACCTATCGTCACCGTCCCGTGGCGGATGTCATTGCTGAACTGCAAAGTTTTCGCGGCGACTTCATTTTTGTGGATGACAACATCATCGCGGACCAGCCTTACGCCCTGGAGTTGTTCGAGGCGATGGCGCCCTTGGGCAAACACTGGGTCAGCCAATGTTCGGCGCTCATCGCCGACGATCCCGCGCTGCTGGAGGGCGCGCGCGCCGCCGGCTGTTGCGGGCTGTTCATCGGGCTGGAAACGGCCAACCCGGTGAATCTTGCCCTGATGAATAAGAACTTCAATCATGCCGAAAGCTACGCGGCGCGATTGCGCGCCATTCACCGGGCGGGCATGGGCGTCGTGGCCGGCATGATCGTGGGGATGGACCGCGACGACACGACCGTGTTCCAAGAAACGCTGCGATTTCTGAGGGAGACGGAGATTGACGCCGTGCAGTTGAATATCCTGACGCCCCTGCCGGGAACGCCGCTCCATGAGGAGATGCTGGCGGCCGGACGAGTCACGGACCGGGACTGGAGTCATTACGATTACCGGCACGTGACCTTTCGTCCGGCGCGGATGTCCGCCGAGGAATTGCAGGCGGGAGCGGATTGGATTTACGCGCAATTCTATCGCCTGGATCGGATCGTGGCGCGCTTTGCGCGGGCGCTTTTGCGCGTCGGCTGGCGGCCGGCGTGGCTGGGATTGAAATTGGGTTTGACTTATCGCCTTGACAATCGGAGAGAAGGCATTCACGGGCGCAACCCTGCGGAGGCAAAAGGGCGAGAAAGGGCCGGATGGGTCGGGAGACCCGATTGGGCGCATATCACTTTCCAATTGTTTCCAATCTTACTTCTAATCTTCTTTGAATAAAAGAAACTAGTGGCGTTTTTATACCAGGAACCAACGCGTTTAGAGTGTCGTCGAGTCGTTCGTCCCCATCCATTGGTTTTCGACGTGGACTGTCATAATTCTAGGACTGACCCTTTGGCCCTTTCGGACTGACCCTTTGGCCCTTTCCGGTAATGGTCTCTCAGCCAGCCGTATGTCACCTGATGCTTACAAATAATTGCCGGCAACCAGATCAAACAATGCAAAAAAGAAAACAATACTGCCCACATGAATATAATCCAAGCAGCGTCAAAAATATGTGCTGAAAAAAAGGCGAACATATTGAGAACGTCATCCCAATGGTAGCCTAGCCAAGCATAGTAAGCAATCGTGGCAGTTTTGGAAACCATGCGGATTTGACGCACATGGAGGTTAGCCGCTACAACTAGAACGGGCCAGGAGAACAAGTATATATAAAACGGTCCGCAAACGGATACAAATGGAAAAGAGGGCCCGTGACCTACTCCAATCATCACGCCACTTAAATGCCAAATCGCACAATCTATTAAAATGCTGGTGATTAATAGCGCCACATAATATATCATTCGCCAAGCATTCCTAGTTACCAGAATCGAATTTGTGATCATATTGGTGGTCTGAATACCATACGTTGTCACCAAACCTTGTTCTAATCATCTGTTGTGCAGCAATGGAGCGATCGTGGTCAGCGGAAATAGGGTCAGTCCTATAATTGTGACAGTTTTCATTTTTCATTTTTCATTTTTCATTCAATGGCAACGGCTTGACAAGCTCGATCTTTGCCGAGGTCGTCACCGGGGCGCAAGGCCGTGTCGCAGAATACCCCATGGTGCCACCCTGTCAAACGGGAATGCAGCGATGTTATCGAGTGAGGCGCATGAGAAAAATCTTCACTCCGATCCGTGACCAAAACAACGACCGCAGGCATGGTAATCAAGCCACGGCTCGACGGGAGTCTCGCCCTACCGATTTTGAGTATTGACATAGGATCAGGATTCCAGGGGGCGGCGGGTGACGCCGAGGCGGTTTTGCAGTTTGAGGCCGCGCCGAGTTTGCGATTTACGAAGCGATGGTCGGTGCCATAAGCTGGGAGGGCGTGGAATTTTCGATTGCACAGTTGCGTTCGTTCATGGGCCGGAGCCTCGCGCCGGAAAATCCGGAGATGGAATTCAACGGCCTGGCGCTGGCGCTCTTCGCGGCGCAATGGCAAGCCGTGCCGATCTACCGGGCGCTGTGTGACCGGAGAAACATCCGGCCCGGCTCCATCGAGCATTGGCGGCGGATTCCGGCCCTGCCCACCCGCGCTTTCAAGGAATATGAGGTTTCCAGCATTCCACCCGGGGACCGCACGCGCGTTTTTCATTCCAGCGGCACGGGCGGCCACAAGCCCAGCCGCCATTATCACAATGCCGAATCGTTGTCCGTTTATGAAGCTTCGCTGCTGCCGTGGTTCAAACGCCATTTTGCGGGCGGGCAGGAGGCGCGGATGAAATTTATATTCTTGACGCCTGAGAACGCGCCCAATTCCTCCCTCGTCCACATGTTCACGGCCGTGCGGCGGGCCTTTGGCACACCCGATTCCGCCTTCACGGGCCGGCTCAACGCGGACGGCTCCTGGGGGCTGGACGTGGAGCAGACGCTGGCCGCCGTGCGCGAAGCGGTGGGAGAAAACACCCCTCTGGGCCTGCTGGGGACGGCCTTTTCGTTCGTCCATCTGCTCGATCACCTGGAAGGGGCCGGAAAGCGATTTGCGTTGCCCAAAGGTTCGCGCGTGCTGGAAACCGGCGGCTACAAGGGCCGCTCGCGAGAGATGCCCAAAGCCCGTTTGCGCCTGATGCTCTCCAGGTTCCTGGGAGTGCCTGCCGCCCATGTCGTCGGCGAATACGGCATGAGCGAATTGAGTTCCCAGGCCTACGAGGACGCCGGCGGTGTGTTCCGTTTTCCGCCCTGGGCGCGCGTCCTCGTCATTTCTCCGGAGACCGGCGCCGAGGTTGGCGAAGGGGAAACAGGATTGCTTCGCGTTTTCGATCTGGCCAATATCGCATCGGTCCTGGCGGTACAAACGGAGGATTTGGCCGCCCGGCGCGGCGAGGGCTTCGAGCTGCTCGGACGGGCGGGGGCGTCCGAACCGCGGGGCTGCTCGCTGCTGCCAGGACCCTAGCAAATGAATTTGCCCAATTACTTCCTGGCGGATTTGCCGCCCGAAGCCGAGTTGACCGCCGTGCTGATCACCGAGGCGTGCCAGACGCTGAAACGCAATCGCGAGCGCTTTCTGGAAGGACGCGCGACCGAGAACATCCTCGGCCTGCTGGACCGGCTGGGCCGGGAATGGCTCTCGGACAGTTCCCCCTTTCGCCAAGCCGTCCTGCAAGCCTGCCCGGCCCAGACGGGCTTTTCCGCCCAGGTGCTGGCGGCGGGCCTGGACCAGTTTTTCAAGCAACTGACAGTGGCAAACCTGGAGTCCTTGCTCCGCCAGGAATTGGGGCATCCCAGCCGCCTGGACAGTTTTTTCCCCGATGAGGACCAAGGCCGCCCATCCCGTGTGGCGATGGCTTATGGCCCGCCCTTGCTGGCCCACATCGCGCCCGGAAACCTCCCCGCGCCCATCCTTACAGAAATGGCGCTGGGCTTGCTCACCCGCTCGGCGCAATTCGTCAAATGCGCCTCCGGCGCCGCCTTGGTGCCGCGGATGTTCGCCCATTCCCTCTACGAGGCGGACCGCAAGCTGGGCGCCTGCCTGGAACTCGCCGTCTGGCCGGGCGGCTCCCATGCCCTGGAATCGGCCCTGTTCGCCGAAGCCGATTGCATTGTCGCCACGGGCAGTGATGAAACGCTGGCCGCCATCCGCCACAAAGCGCCGCCCGGAGCGCGTTTCATCGGCCACGGCTCCAAGGTCAGTTTCGGATACGTCACCAGCCAGGCCCTGGATCGGGAGCCTGAGAGTGTGGTGGAAGACGCGGCGGCCGACGTGACGGCGTGGAACCAGCGCGGCTGCCTTTCCCCTCACGTCATCTACGTCGAAGACAAAGGCGGCGGGAGCGCCGCGGAATTCGCCGAGCTGCTGGCCGGGAAGCTGGAGGCGCTGGAAATGACTCATCCGCGCGGCCCGTTGAGCGCGGGCGAAGCGGCAGCCATCGCCACGCGCCGGTCCCTTTACGAAGTGCGCGCCGCCCACTCGCCCGAAACCAAAATGTGGGCCAGCCGCGACTCCACGGCGTGGACGGTCGTTTTGGAGAACGATCCGCTTTTTCAAATCTCCTGCCAAAACCGGTTCATCTATGTCAAGATCACCGCCGATCTGGCCCAGGCCTTGCAAGGCGCAGAATTGGTGCGCGACAACGTTTCCACCGTCGGCCTGGCCTGCGCCCCGGCGCAATCGGCCGAACTGGCGCGCCGGCTGGCCCGGTGGGGCGCCAAGAGAATTTGTCCGCTGGGCCAAATGCAGCGCCCCCCGCTGGGCTGGCGGCATGACGGCGGGCCGCCGCTGGGCCAGTTGGTCAGTTGGGCCGAGTGGGAAATGCCCTGAGACCCGATGGAATTGCGCAAAACATTTCAATTTGAGGCGGCCCACCTGTTGCCGCACCTGCCCCCCACGCACAAGTGCCGCCGCCTCCACGGCCACAGTTTCAAGGTCGAAGTCGCCATCGAAGGCCCCTGCGACGCCGCCTTGGGCTGGGTGATGGATTACGCCGACATCGCCGCGGCGTTCGAGCCGATATGGGAGAAGCTGGACCATGTTTATTTGAACGACATCACCGGCCTGGAAAATCCGACCAGCGAACACATCGCCCTCTGGATTTGGGAGCGATTGAAGCCGCGGCTGCCGCTGCTGACGGAGATCGTGGTGGCCGAGACCTGCGCGGCCCGCTGCATTTATCGCGGTCCCTCCGCCGCGAGTTAGTGGCTGGTGGTTAGCGGCGAGTGACCAGTGCATGTTCGTGGTTGGCAGAGATTCTTTTATTTTTTTTTGGTAATCCGTCAGTGAAGGTTGGTAGGGCGCGCACTCCGTGCGCGCCGCGGCGGGCAACGGAGTGCCCGCCCCACCCTCCTTTCCTGCCGTCACTGACCCATTACTTTTTTTGGTTCAATTAAGTGCAATTAGGTTCGATTGAGTGCCATCGGCCCCGATGAGTTTGCAACCCCGAAAACTTTCGGGGCAAGGGTCCACACCGCGAAGCACAGGAAAGGTGGCAGTCCCGATGGATCGGGACCGCTGTTCTTTCACGGTGAAGCGGCGGGACGCCTGTTTCACTTTACAGGCAAAAAGATGGGGACAAAAAGATCGGAGCAGGGCATTTTTCAATCCCCATTTTTCTGCCTCTCGCCCTGTCTTCCAGTTGTTGTCGGGTATCCGGGACGACGCGTCTGCGGCCACTTTCCCATCCAGGTGCGAATTCCGGCGACTGCCTCCCCGCACTCACGGCGAACTGATGCGGTAAAAGCGCCCGGAATAATTCGTCCACTGCGGATCGCTGAAATAGAACGATCCGTTGGTGAGTTTGAGGGATCGGAGCACCGTCCATACGGGGCTGGCCAGATTGGTGCAGGCTTCCACCACGATGGGGATATTGGCCGTGCCGGTGACGTTGAACCCAAATTGATTGTTCGACACGCCAAAGCTGCCGTCCCTGGTTGGGAATTGTCTGATTTTAGGCACGATTCTTTTGGAGCGGTTGGACTGCCGCTTGCGGTTGAAAATCAATCGTTTGCAAAGGGGAAAATGGATTTTTGCTGACAATGGGAGCGTTCGCCTGGTAATTCCGTCAAATTAGCGTGAACTTGATCGCCTGTGAGCCAGTCCGCGGCAATGGAGTGTTTGCTGCCATGAATTCGTTGAAGTCCCTTTCACACGGCAAAGTGTGGCTGGTGATTTTGGCGCTTCTGGCGGCCTTGCAGCCCTCTTTCTGCGCCGCTGAGGTTGTCGCGGTTTCGGACCAATTCGCCATCACTTCCATTTCGGTGCGGGGAACCAACTTGGTTTTGAGCGCCTATGTTCCTCCCGGCATGGATTTGGTGGCGTTGCAGGAGCGATCGGCGCTCGATGCTCCGTGGGAGGAAACAGCGCAGTGGAGTGTGCCGGAAAATGGCGGTGAAATGACGTTTGCTTTTCCGCAGAGGGCGGATGTGGCGCGTTTCTTCCGGCTGCGAGCCAGACCGGTTCTTCCGGCTTCCCCGCTGGTCTCCGCTGAAGTGGCGTTCGTCACGACCGCGTCTTTATGCACCCGCATGTCGAACGGGAATGCGGTGTTCCATTTCAAGGGAAGAGTGGATGGTTCGGATAAGATTTTCATTACCCGTGAGGGAGCGACGTGGGAACACGTCAACTGGGGCTACCCGCCGGAACCCGTTTCGATCAACGACACGCAATGGAATCCGGCGGAGAAAAGCTATTTGACCACCATCGGGCCGGTGAAGTTTCTGCCCGAATCGTTTTCGCTGGACTCGGTGGATTTGGAAGTGATCGAAGGGCGGGATGTTGTCGCGCTGGAGCGGACGAACGATGGATTGATGGTTTATCTGGATGACACGCCGGGCGGGCCGGGCCAATACGATTTCAAGATCAACTTTCACCCTGCCGTGCCGAAACCGACCCGAGCGCGCCCATCCGCCGTCGCGCGCTTGAAGATTGCGGCCCAAGTTGACGGAAGTGACTGCATCAAGATCACACCGCAGGAAGCGGTCTTGGAACACAAAACTTTTGCTCTTCCCTCTAACCTCAGCGTCAACGGCATTCCCTGGGACGCGGGCCAACAGAGCGTGTTGAAGAATGAAGGGGCGACCGCGTTCCTGCCTGACGGCGTGGATTTTTCCACCGCCAGGATTGTCAGCCGCAAGGGCCGGGATTTGGCGACGGCATGGGGTGAGCCGGATGCCTTATGGGTTCGCTTCGCGGACAATCCCAATGGGAGCGATTGGTACGAGATCGAGATCGCCTTCGGGCCGGAATAACCCAGCGCGGCAAGCCGCAACCAAAAAAGAGGGTTCGGACAGGATGAACCCGCCTTCGCCAGGGCTACGGCGGGGCAGGCAGGATTTACAGGATAAAATCCTTCGGAGGCTGCTTTTCGCGATCGGTCCGGCTTTTGCGCTTGAATTCCAAGCGTCGGGCGCCGAAGTTCATCCGATTTCAATGCCCGTCGCCGACAAGAGATAGCGCCGCGTATTGGCATACATCGGGTCGTCGGCCCTGACTGCGCCCAGCCAACTGCAACGGCGGGCATGAGAGAATCTTTCCGGCCGGCGGGGTTATCTTTGGACATAAAGCCGGCCCAATGGAATTACTGCCGCCCGCCGGGAAAATCCGCGGCACTTAATTCTTTACTCTTATGGATATTTGGAGCAACATCAGTCTGATCCATGAGCCGGCCGAGAACATTCTGCCCAAAGAGTTCAGGAAAGGGCGTTGCTGATCACGGGGTGAAAATACTCCCCGCCGGATGGCCCGCGGCATCCACCGCGCCCACTGAGACGCTGCTCACGCAGAAATATCGCGAAGTGGTCCGCCAACACCTGGACAGGCTGCTGGACAAACTTTTCACGCGTGTCACCGGCCTCCGTATTCATATTGCTTGGAGGCCGGCTGGGCCGCAGGAGTGGGAGTCCCGGATGTTGCCAATGGCCTCGTCCGTCTGTTGCCGGTTGAGCGGCTCCCCAGGACCGCCGGATTGCCGCGCGTGCGGGCCAACGCACCTTGCCCGCGCGCTCAGGGCCGACCGATACGGCCACCACTTCACCTGTCGGCTCGGAGTTCACAATTTCTGGTTTCCCATCCGGGTTCGCGGTGAGACGGTGGGCCTTGCCTACGTGCAGGCCTTGGACCGCTCCACGGCCAGGCATGCTGGCCGGAAGCGTTCGGACCGCCTGGCGCTGCATCGCCGGCATCCGGTGGATGCAAGAGTGATGGGCCGGGCGGAATTTACCGGGGCCGCCCGGTTCCTGCGGCACGTCGTTTCGCACCTGCAGACGGCCAGTTTGGCTGACTTGCAGCAAGAGGACCTGGGCAGATTTGAGCAGGCGCTGTGCGCCTTTGAGAATATCCAAACGCGCCTGCGGAAGGAGCTTCATGATGTTTTGCCGGCGCTCCGCAAGACTTCCCCGGTTCGGCAATCGCAATCGCGCACTGAACGGATTGTGTGCGCGGTGCTGGATCGTGTTCAACAGCACTACGCGCAGCCGCTGACGCTCCAGAAGTGTGCGGGCGACCTGCGAGTGAACGCCGCCTACCTGTCTCATCTCTTTTCCCACCTAATTGGCCTGCCATTCAAAACGTGTCTCACCGAGGTGCGCGTGGAGAAGGCGCGGGAACTGCTGGGCGATTCGGCCAAAAACATCTCCCAGGTCGCCAGCGCCGTCGGTTATGCCAGTGCCAACCGCTTCCGCCTCGCCTTCAAGAACGTCACCGGCCTTTCGCCCAGAATGTGGCGCGAGACGCTGCAGATGAATCCGCCGCCGACGGGTTCCTCGACCTGAATTCAAACGCCGTGGCCGCCGTTTTTCGCCCGTTTGAGGGCCGAAATCCAAAGAAACGTCGGATAATCCAAACTTCCGCACTCTATGCAGATTGCAGTTGAGGGTTCATAATCAGCACTCGGTAAAAAAAGGTACGATGGCCGTGACGACTTTGGAGGCCAACCCGATGGTCCGGCCGCCAATCGGATCAATGTCCGCAACCTGAAAGACTGACGTTATGAAAATCAAACCGCATTCTTCCTTCTGTCTTCTGCCTTCTTCCATCGCTCTGCTGGCGGCCTTGGCCTTGTGTTTCACCGCCCCGGCGGCGCGCGCGCAGACCAACTGGGGCTACGCCCTGTCATTCAACGGTCTGGATAACTACGTCAACGTGCCGCAGGAGGAGGCTCTGAACGCCTACCCGCTGACCATCTCGGCATGGATGCAAACCACTCAAAACACCGCTTCCGGCGGCGGCCTCATCAACAAATACGTCAGCTCATCGTATAATGGCTATCAACTCTTCCTGGCGAACGGGGATGTTCATGCTTGGTATTTTCAAGGGGGGGCCCCGGCCAGTTATCGGGGAGTTTTTGGCGGCGGCAACGGCCTGGATGGCGGATTTGTCGCCGATGGCGCCTGGCACCACATCGCCTTTGTGGTGGCCACCAACGGTGGTTCCCTTTACGTGGATGGCACGCTCAAGGCCTCCCTGCCGTGGACGGGCGCCCCTGGCGCAACGACCACCACCGAACCGATAAGCTTGGGCTTGTATCCATCCTCCTCTTGGTTCAGTGGTCTCCTTGACGAAGTCAGCATCTGGAACGTGGCCCGCAGCGCGGCGGACATCCAGGCCGACATGCTGCAGCGGTTGACCGGGACCGAACCCGGCCTGCTGGCCTATTGGCGGTTGGACGAGGGCACGGGCACCACGGCCTACGACGCCACCACCAACCACTTCGACGGCACCCTCGAAAATGGAACAGCGTGGGTTCCTTCCACCCTGCCCTATTTGGTGACCCTGGCGGCAGGCAGTTTCACGCCCACCGGCACCACGCTGAATGGCTTGGCCAACCCCGATGGCGTGGACACCACGGCTTGGTTCCAATGGGGCGCCGACACCAACTACGGCAACACGACGGCGATGACCGACCTGGGCAGCGGCACCAACGCGGCGCCAGTGAGCGCGGTGCTTGCGGGATTGACCACCAACGTGACCTATCATTACCGCGTCGCCAGTTCCAGCAGCCTGGGCGTTGCTTACGGGGCCGACAGCAGCTTCACCATTTTGACGGCAACCTCTACGGCGGACAGCGGCGCAGGCTCGTTGCGGCAGACGATTGCCAGTGCGGCATCCGGGGCGACGATCGTGCTGACCAACACCGGCACCATCAGCCTCACCAGCGGGGAACTGCTGATCAACAAGAATCTCAACATCGTGGGGCCGGGAGCGACGAATCTGGCCATCAGCGGCAATAACAGCAGCCCCGTGTTCTACGTCACCAATGCCGCGGTCAACATCTCCGGTCTGACCATACGGAATGGCAAGAGCGCCGACGGCGGGGCCGGCGCCGCCGGCTGGCCGGGAGGCGGTATTTACAACGCTGGCGTGCTGACTTTGAGCGATTGTATTGTGACCAATAATCGCGCCGGCAATGGCGGCACCGGCAATAATGGCAGCGGCGCCGGAGCCGGCGGCGGAGCCGGCGGCGGAATTTACAACGCCGGCACGGGTGTATTGTGGCTCGACAGATGCACCATCAGTGGCAATGCCAGCGGAAACGGCGGTCTGGGGGGAACAGGCGCCACGGGGGCCATTACCTTCTATGATACAGGTGGCGTTGGCGGCGATGGTGGTACGGGCGGCAATGGCGGGGCGGGCGCCGGCGTTTCCAGCGCCGGCCAACTGACGATGAATGACTGCACGGTGGCAGCCAACAACAATGGCATGGGCGGCGCGGGAGGCCTTGCCGGCACTGGGGGCTTTTCTTATTTTAATTTGGGCGGCAACGGAGGCACCGGCGGAGCCGGCGGAGTGGGCGGTTGCGGCGGGGGCGTTGATGGCGAGTTAAAGACGGCTCAGATCAATTGCACGGTCAGTGGCAATGCCAATGGCCAAGGCGGCGTCGGCGGCGTCGGCGGCAATGGTGGGAGTGGGATCGCCACGGGGCAGGGGGGCGCCGGCGGCAACGGCGGCAACGGCGGCAGCGGCGGTGGCATTTACAACAACGGCCTGCTGGCGCTGATCGCCTGCACGATAGCCTCCGACACCACCGGAACTGGCGGAACCGGCGGGGCGGTCGGCGGCGGCAGATCACCCGTCGGACCGGCCGGCGCCACCGGCGCCGTTGGCACTGGCGGCGGAGTCTGCAACGGGGGCGCCGCACAACCGCCTGCGCTGGTCAACACCATCGTGGCACTGAACAACGAGCCGGGCAGCATCTCCGACGACGTTGGAGGCGCATTTTCGTCCCTGGGCCACAATCTCATCGGCAATACCAACGGCGGCAGCGGCTTTGCTTCGAGTGATTTGCTCAACATCAATCCCGTGCTCGGCTCCCTGGCGGATAATGGCGGGCCGACCCTGACGCAAACGCCGCTGCCGGGCAGCCCGGCCATTGACGCCGGAGACAACACCTACGCGTCGGCCACCGACCAGCGGGGCTTGCCGCGCATTGTGGATGGAACGGTGGATATTGGCGCGGTGGAGTTTCAATACTGGCCCGTGGTCACCACGCTGCCGGCCAGCGACGTGAGCGGCACCAACGCCGTCGCCAGCGCCACCTTGAACGGCACCGTGAATCCGGACGGACCCATCCCCACCACGGCGTGGTTTGAGTGGCTGGACGGCAGTGGGAGCCATCAGACAACTCCAATCTTGGTGGGAACCGGGACGACGAACGTTGCCGTCAGCGCCGAGGTAACCGGCCTGACGGCGGGCCTGACTTACCGCTTCCGCCTGGTGGCCACCAATGCCATTGGATTCGACTACGGCCACGAGTTGCGCTTCTGCGCGCCGGTGGTAACGGCCACTCCGCTGACTTGGACCTGCCATGACGTCTGGGTGGAACCTGGCGCAACCGTTAGCGGCTCTCCAATCACCCTGGCGGCGGGCTATCGCCACGGTCTGGCGCTCAAGGCCGACGGCACGGTCGTCGGCTGGGGATACAACGGCTACGGCCAGATCAGCATTCCCACGGGCTTGAGCAACGTGGTGGCCATTGCGGGGGGCTATTACTACAGTCTGGCGCTCCAGGCCGATGGCACGGTCGTCGGCTGGGGATACAACGACGACGGCGAGACCAATGTTCCCACCGGCTTGAACAACGTGGTGGCCATTGCGGCGGGGCCTTTCCACGGTCTGGCGCTCCAGGCCGATGGCAGGGTCGTCGGCTGGGGATTGAACAGTTCGGGCCAGATCAACATTCCTGCCAGCTTGAGCAACGTAGTGGCGATTGCGGCGGGCACTTACCACAGTCTGGCGCTCAAGGCCGACGGCACGGTCGCCGGCTGGGGAGACAACACTTGGGGCCAGAGCAGCATTCCTGCCGGCTTGAACAGCGTGGTGGCGATTGCGGCGGGCGACCTCCACAGTCTGGCGCTCAAGGCCGACGGCATGGTCGCCGGCTGGGGAGACAACAGCGAGGGCCAGACCAACATTCCCACCAGCTTGAGCAACGTAGTGGCGATTGCGGCGGGCGACTTCCACAATCTGGCGCTCGAGGCCGATGGCACGGTCGCCGGCTGGGGAGACAACAGCCTAGGCGAGACTAGCATTCCTGCCGGCTTGACCAACGCGGTGGCGATTGCGGCAGGCGGCTGGTACAGTCTGGCGCTCCAGGCCGACGGCACGGTCGCCGGCTGGGGATTCAACGAGTACGGGCAGACCAACATTCCCCCCGGCTTGGACCTTCTCAACGATTCGGTCGGCATCACCGGCACGGTGGATGTCAATGTGCCGGGGTCCTACGTGTTGACCTACACCACGACCAACGCCTTCGGAGGCGTGGGCCTGACCACGCGCACGGTGACGGTGATTCCGGCCACCCCGCTGGTCACCACGCAACCGGCCACAGGCGTCGGCTCCGCTACGGCCACCGTGCAGGGCATCATCACCCCCCGGGGCGCGGAAACGCTGGCATGGTTCGAGTATGGCCTGACGACGAAGTACGGCGGCACCACCGCGGCCACCGATCTGGGCAGCTATCCTTACGACATTGGCATCAGCAATTCCCTCACCGGCCTGCTGCCGTGGATGACCTACCACTACCGGGCAGCGGCCTCCAACAGCGTGGGCCTGATTGATGGAGCGGATATGACCTTCACCTTGTCAAGTCCCTTCGGCGCCGCGCCGGCCTTGGCCGGATTGAGCGACCTCACCCTGGCGCAAGGGAGCAGCACACAGGTCTGGTTCACGGCCTCCCCGGCGGGATTGGACGTGGAGGCCGGCTGCAACAACCCGGTGCTGCTGCCCAGCGGCGGCTTGGTGCTGGGCGGCTCGGGAACTTCCCGCAGCCTCACCATCACGCCGGACCCCAATCAATCGGGGTCCGCACAGATCACCGTGACGGCCAGCGACGGCATGCACGCGGCCACGAGCACGTTTACGCTGACGGTGACGCCGCTGTATAGCAATTCGTTTCTGTACTTGACCGATTCGCGGATGGTGGCCACGGAGGCCTGGCAATTCCGCATTTACGACTTCGGCACCGCCTCCAGCAACTATGTGGTGCAATATCGGCCCAACTTGGACCCGACCAACGTGTGGGTGGAGGTGACCAATGTCACCTGGCCCAGCAATGATACCGTCGAGGTCAACACCGGACCGCCCCAGGGCAATACCGGCTTCTACCGGGTGGAAGGCCTGCGCTGGCTGACGGCCGGGTTGAGCAGCCCAGCCTCCACCGTGTACGAAGGCACGGCCGGGGGCGCGGTCGTGGCCTTCAACGGGCTTTACACCGGCACCCTGAGCTACACCTGGGGCGGCACGGAGGGCACCAACACGGGCACGGTGCAGGTCAACGGCACGACAGCGATCATCCCCATCCCGGCCTCGTTCATGACCGACAACGGCGTCATTGGCCAATTGCAATACCTGACCCTCCAGTTGGAGGCCGGGAGCGGCTTTGCGCTGGCCGGCAAGACCCAAAGCAGCATCATCGTGGAGCAGAACAATGCCGCCTGGGAGGGCACATTGATCTTCGCCAACGGCCTGGCCGGCACCGGCACGTCCATGCTGACCAACTCCTCTGGCAGCGGCTACACCAATGTCACTCTGCCCCAGAACGCCAACATGACCATAGGCTTTACGCTGGAGATTTTGCAGAGCAGCAGCGGTTTCCAGGGCCAGATCGAAAGCGACGGCTATGGGTTTTTCCCGACCAACGCCTTGGTGCAGCTAACCTTCACGACGGACACTTTCAGCGCCGTGAGTACGAATATCCCGCTGCCGGCGCTGACGGACAGCCCGCTGTTCAGCGGGCCAAACCATATTGACCTGCGCCTGGATGCGGACAACAGCCAAACCAACCAGAGCGTCAGCCCCACGGAAATTTCCGGGGTGGCCACACTGGTGAGCGTGGTGCCGGGCCAGCCCTATCTGGACACCGCGCTCTCGGGCACCTTCGTGCTGCTGAAACCGGCCGCGGCGCCCTCGACCAACAACGTGCCGCTGATCCCCGTGCAGTAACGCGCAAAGGAGAACGACCATGAACACTTTGAATCTTCAAGCCATTATGAAAACGCAAAATCGTTTCAGCACGGACGGTTCGTCACCCCTTCAGGCCGCTTCGGCCCGCCGCGCTCAACGGAGGCCGCAACGCGGCTTCCGCGCCTTCCGCCGCTGGCCAGTGAGAAGCAGCGGCGGGCTGGCGCTTCTGCTTTGCCTTGCCTGGCTCGCCTTGCCCCGCGCCGGGCGGGCCCAGCCGGCCAACTACACGAACGAAACGGTGGTTGCAAACTACGTCAACGGTCTTCTTTATTGGCAGGACGCCGCTCCCACCAACCAGAACATCGCCGCCTTCCGCTACAAGGTTCTGCTTTACACCAACGACAACGGCATCCTGCCCGACTTCGACAACATGGCCAGCCTCTACGGCGCCAACGAACGGACCCGTTCGCAACTGGCCGAGGCGGAACTGCAGTGCGGACTGACCAACAATCCCGACAGCGCCCTCCTGAGCGGCCTGATGCTGGACATCTACTATGACCGCGCAGAAGCCGAAGCCATCTTTGCCGGGCTGGCCTTGCAGCAGGCGCAATGCGCCCACTTCGGTCCCCCCATCGCCAACCCCGCCCCGACGAACGGATTCATCATAGACAACGAGATCGCGGCCTACGAAGAGGCCTTGGCGTCCAACCAAGTGGCGCTGGCCGCTTATTGCGCGCTGTTGACCAACTCCCTGGGCGTGCCCGACGTGGCCGACACACCGCTGGGTTACCGTATCTTCCAGGAAGATGTGCCTGGACGCGCATTGGACCCGGCCAGCTACCTTGGCAGCAACGGTGTGTTGGACTGCGTCATCCCCTGCACCAACGCGCTGTTCACCGGCTACAAGGACCTGGTGCTGCTCTACCAATTGTTGAGCGCCCAGGGCAGCACGGCAGCCACCCTGGCTAATCTCTATTTCCTGCGCAATGGCGCGGGGGACGAGAGCGCGGGGCAGGACACGATCACCGCGGCGCAACGCTCCCTGTTCCTGCACACGGAGTTGCTGCGGACGGCGTTCCCGGACCTGAATCTCAATGATGCCGCGCTGACCAATTCGGGCGTCGCCGCCGCCCTGGCGGGCGTGAGCGACAGCCTGGCCGATCTGGACAAAGTCAAACAAGCGCAGCGCGGCGGGCTGAATCCGTTGGGCTTTGATACCAACTTCCTGGTGCTGCTGGATAGCGGTTTTTCGGGTGAGGGCACCTATCCGGACACCTACGACGCCTTGTTAGTGCATCTGGCCTCGCCCAACAGCACCCTGGGAGTGGCCACCAACGCCCTGGCGGCGGCCGGGGCCTCGTATGCCAGTTACCGCGGCTATCACGACCAGTTGGCCACTGAATCGGACAGCTCCAGCAGCAGCTATGCGGCCAGCCTGCAGCAGATCGTCGGGGTGGCTCCGTCCGACCCCACCTACGTCACTTACCCCATGGGGGCGCCCGGCAGCCAACTGAGCAACCAGTTCCTCAACGTCTCGTCCGCCGAGTTGGCCATCAGCAACATCTCCGTGCAAATGGACGCTGTGTATCAGACCGTCGCCATTGATCTGGCCGAGAGCGGCGCTGAGAGCAACGCCTACATCAATTACGGCACCCAAGAGGCCACCGTACAGGAGGAGATCGGCAAGACCAAGGCAATCCAGGCGGCGGCCAACGCCATCGCCAGCGGCATATCAGACGCGGTGGACTCTTTTGGCGTCTCCGTGGGCGCGCAGGCGCTCAACGCGGAGGCCCAGTATCTGTGCGAAGACGAGGTCGGCGATGAACAGGCGGATCTCGCAAACCTATCGGCCATGCAGTCGGCCACCATTGAGGGCATACAAAACGCGGCCCAGGTCAAGACCACGCTGCTGCAATTGGGCACGCTGGCGGTGGATATGCAAGAGGCCCAGGTCAACCTTGAACAGCAAGTCAATACGCTGGTGGGCCTTCAACGGCAGAAAAGCGACTTGGAGCAAAGCCTGGCCCAGTGCAGCAGCAACCTGACGGACCGCTACTTTGCCGATCCAGTGCATCAGTTGGCCATGCAGGCGGACATGGTCACGGCCGACGCTGCCTTCCAGCAGGCGCAGGAATGGCTCTTCTTCATGGCCCGGGCCCTGGAATACAAATGGGACGAGTCGTTACAGGTGGTTGGACCCAACGGAGTGACTTACGAGATGGCTGACCTGTTCAAGCTGCGCAACGCCAACGAGCTGGAAAACATGTATAATGCCATGAAGTCCTTCGATGATCTTGAAGTGATGTCCGCGCTGGGCAACACCCGCTTTGACTGGTTCTCCGTGCGGGATGATTTCCTTGGCTACGCGCCCACCAACGATCTGGGCCAGGAGAATTTCTATGTGGACCCGGTCACCGGCCAAACCAATGATGGCATCGCCGAGTTCCGCCTCTACCTGAGCCGTCAGGTCACCAATGGATCGATCGTATTGAACTTAAACACGGTGCGCCAGATCGTCAACGAGACGTTTTTCACCGGCCCGACTTATCTACCCGACGGCAGTGTTGATTCCAGCGAGCCGGGATGTTACCTGGACAAGATCACCCGGATGATGATTCGCCTGCCGGGCGGTTTTGCCACCGATACGCAGGTGGCCGGCTATCTGCTTTACGGAGGCACCAGCTATATCCGCAATCGCACCTATGGCACCAACGATCCGCTACACCCCGACCGGATCATCGGCGAGATGACGCCCTACAGCACGCGCCACTGGGACTACGACGCCGCCAATAACAACTGGGTGTTCACCGACGGCCTGAGCGCGCAGATTGCGATGATGATGGCTCCGCGCACCGAACCGCGCCTGAACGGCAGTACGAACAACCCCGACGTGCTGCCCTCGCAGTATGAAATAGGCGAATTCCAGGAGCGCTCCGTCGCCACAACCGGATGGGTTCTGCAAATTCCGGTGACTGGCGCGAACAGCGTGACGCTCTCGAACTTGGATGATATCGAGATTTATTTCTATCACTATTCCTTTGATAGGCAGGATTAGGAATTCAATCCAGCAGCCGCGGCCGTTCCTGGAAGGTCTTCCACACCAGCTCGCCGAAAATCGTGTTGGCCCACGCGAACCACGAGCGCGTGAATTTTTTCGGGTCGTCCTTGTTGAAGGCCTCGTGCATGAACCCTGTGCCGGCATGGGTCCGCTGCAGCGTCTCCAGGCAGGAGCGGATTTCGCCGTCCTCCGTGCTGGTCAAGGCCCGCGTTATGATGCCCAGCGGCCAGATCATATCCATCCCCACGTGCGGGCCGCCCGGCCCTTGGGCCGCCTTGCCGATGCAGTAATAAGGATTGCTCGCCGACAAAACATAGCGCCGCGTGTTGAGATACATCGGGTCGCCGACGCCGACCGCGCCCAGATACGGCAAGGAAAGCAGGCTCGGAATGTTGCCGTCGTCAATGCAGTAAGAGTTGCCGTAAGCGTCAATCTCATACGGGTAAATGTTTCCGAAACCCAGAGGATCGGCCACGGCGTACCGGCGCAAGGCCCCTTTGACTTCCCCCGCCAGCCCCCGCGCGGCGGCCGCCCCACTCTGGTCGTGTTGGATTTGTTCCAGCATCTCCGCCGCCTGGTGCAGACTCACGACGGCGAAAAAATTCGACGGCACTAGGAACGGAAATACCGTGGCGTCATCGCTGGGGCGGAACATCGAAAAAATCAACCCGACCGGCTGGGCGGGGTTGCCGTAACCTCTGCCCGGCAGACTGTCGGTGGGCGTTTCGGTCCGCCGCTGGAAACGATAGGGACCGCGGCCGGTCTTGCGTTGCTGCTCCCGAAAGGTCTGCATGATGCGCAACACGGCCTCGTGCCACTTCTCGTCGAAAGGCCCGGTGTCGCCCGTCGCTTTCCAATAGCCGTGCGCCAGCCGGATGGTGTAACAGAGTGAATCCACCTCCCATTTGCGCTCGTGGACGCCCGGTTTCATTTCGGTTGCATCGCTCTTCCAATCGCTGATTTTTTTCTCATCCTTGTAGAAGGCGTTGGCGTAGGGGTCCAGCAGCACGCACCGCGTTTGCCGGTTGATCACCCCGGCGATGAGTTGCCGTAGGGCCTGGTCCTCCCTCATCAGCGCCAGATAGGGCCACACCTGCGCCGAGCTGTCCCGCAGCCACATCGCGTCAATGTCCCCCGTGATGACGTACGTGTCGGGCCGGCCGTCCACCACTTCAAAATCCACCGTCGTGTCCAGCGTGTTGGGAAAACAATTCCCGAACATCCACGCCAATTCCTTGTTCCCGATGGACGATTGGACCCGCCGGATGGCGTCCTCGACGGCCGCGCTCTTGAACCGCCGCCGGCCCTCCGGCGGGCGCACGACGGGAAACTCCGTCTCCGCGGCGCCGGCGGCGCAGCCCAGCATGGCGGTGGAGGCGATGAGGGAAGTGTTGCGGATGAATTCTCTTCGGTTCACAAACAACGCTCCATTTTACATTTGATCCAGTTTGCGCAACGCAAAGGCGCAGGCGCCGATGGCCACCGCCTCACTGGTGCCCAGGCGCGACAACCCCACGCCCACCCGCGGCAACGGATCGTATTTGACCTTGCGCCGGCTGCCGGGCACCGTCACCTCGCGCCTCTGGCCGGCGAGAAATCTCTTCAATTGCCCCGGATCTTCCAGGTTGAATGCCTCGGTGCTGAGCCGCCGAAAACGATTCCCACCCGGTCCCGTGTAGTAGCTGTTCAACTCCGCCGTCAGCGCCGGCAGAAACAGCGGCGCCGCGCCGGACAATCCCCCGCCCACCACCGCCAGCCCGTCCACCAGCGTCAGCGCGTTGCCCAGCGCGTCCCCGACCACTTCGCCCAGCCGGCGGAAGGCCTCCAGCGCGGCCGCTTTGTCCCCCGGCGCTTTGCCCTGGCCGATGTCGAAAATTTCCTTGGGTTCGGGCGCCTGCTCAAAAGGCACGCCGGCCTTCTCCGCATAGACCCGGCGCACGGCGCGGATGCTCGCCCCTTCCTCGGCGTTCATCCCCGGCTGCAATTTGTTGCGCAGCAGCCAGACTTCCCCCGCCATTGAATTGTCCCCGATGAACAATTCTCCCTTGCGCACGATGCCCCCGCCGAAGCCCGTGCCCAGTGTGACGCCGAAGAGATTGTCGTAACGCTTGGGGCTGCCCGCCTTTTTGAGCAGGCCGTTGATGTATGGCAGAAAACCCGCGATGGCCTCCCCGTACACGAACAAGTCCCCGTCGTTGTTGAGGAACACCGGAATGCCGAACTTCTCCCGCAACATCGGCCCCAGCGCCACGCCGCCCCGGAATCCGGGCAGATTGCCCAGGTCGCCGATGATCCCGCTGGGATAATCGGCCGGCCCCGGAAAGGCGAAACTGATGGCCACGGGCGGCTTCGGGCATTTCTTCTTGACTTGCGCAAACCCTTCCACGATGTTGCCCAGGCACCGCTCCAAATGGTCCCCGTTGGAGGGCAGGACGACCGTCTCGGTCACCGCTTTGTGGCCGCGCATGGCGGCGAAACGGAAGTTGGTTCCCCCGGCGTCGAGGGTCATGACGATTCGTTGGTCGCTGGTTGTGCTCATAAATGACCTTACGCTTGGGCGGCGGGTGGGGAAGTTTTGGCCGCTGCGCCCGCCTTGCCTCCTCCTTTGAGGGAGAGCAGCAGCAGATACGCGAAACAGACCGCCGGAACAACAAAAGCCAGGGCGCCGGCGTTCATATCCAGCAATTTGCCCATAACCAAGGGCACCAACGCGCCCCCGGAAATGGCCATGCACATCAGCCCGCTCAACTCATTGGCCCGCTCGGGCCTTTCTTCCACCGTGATCGAAAAGAGCATCGGCCAGATGTTGGCGAATCCCAGCCCGGCGGCGAAAACACCCGCAATCGCCAGCGCCGTGGACCCGGTCATTAGGGCGCCCGCCCCGATCAATCCCAACAGCGCCGAAAGGCGGAAGCACGTGCGCGGACTCATGACCGTCAGCACCGCCCCGCCCAAAAGCCGGCCTATTGTCAACAATAAAAAGAACAGCGCCGGACCGAACTTGCTCGCTGTCTTCTCGTCCATGCCGATGCTCTTCATGGAAGGAAACAAAAACCGGCCCATGCACGATTCCGCACCCACGTAAAGGAAAATTCCCAGCACCGCCAGCGCGAAGATCGGTTCTCCCAATAGCGCCACCGAAGCGCCGATGCCCGGCGGCACGTCCACCTTGGTCTCCTCGACCTTCAGCACGGCCACCGACACGAAGGCCAGGGCCATCAGGACAAAAAACAGCGGAAAGGCCCCGCGCCATCCCATGCCCGCAAAAATCGCCAGTGATGTGATGGTCGTCACCAGCCAGGTAGAAGCGGTGCTGCCCAGCCCCTTGATGCCCTGGGCCAGACTCAGATTGCGGCTGTAGGCCCCCTCCGGGCTGACATCGCGCATGATCGGGTTGCCCGCCACCTGCAGGAACGTCGTCCCGACGCCCAGCAGGAAGATGCACGCCAGCAGCAGCGCAAATCCTGGCGCCATCAAACTGGGCACTGCCATCGCCACCGCGTTGATGCCCAATCCCAGCAGCAGCAACTTCTTTTTCCCGATCCGCGTCGCCAGCAAGCCCCCCGGCACGCTGAACACCGCAAAGGCGATGAAGACGAAAAAGGGCAGCAGGCTGGCCAGCACGTTACTGAGTTTGTATTCAGTCTTGACTGCGTCGGACATCGGCCCCATCGCATCGGCCACGCCCATCAGCAGGAACACCAGGAAGATTGGAAGTGTTTTCAGTTTCATAGTCAGTATGTCTCTGTTCCAGGTTGTGGATTCTTTCCAGGGCCTGGGCGGCTAATCTAGCGGCTCCAAAAACCGACGCCAGCCCAAAATGCACCCCTCTCACTTTTCTTCTCTTGGTAGGGTCGCCCCGCCGGGGCGACCGTGGACGGCTCGGCGAGCCGTCCCCGTGAAGAATTTTGTCTCACACCCTCACTTGAGATACATTTCATTTCTTTGAGTAATCATCCCTAATCTTAATCTTAATCAGCCAAAGACATTTGAGATTTGGGCGTTGCCGCAGCAACGCCCTACCCAAGGACGGTGGGGCGGCGCTGCTGCGCCGTCCAATTGTGAGAGACAATTCGACGGGATTTTGAAATTAAGAATCTAATCTTCTTCGTGCAATCTGCCGCGGCGGGTTTACGCTGGCGCCATGTTCAAGAACTCCTTTGCCCTCCTCTTCGCCGCCGCTCTGGTCCTCCAATCCCGTGCCGCGGACGACGACAACAAGCTCCTCCTCTGGTTTCAACAGCCGGCCATTCAGCCCATGAACGAGGCCCTGCCCATCGGCAACGGCCGCATGGGCGCGCTGGTCTTTGGCGCGCCGCAAAAAGAGCGCCTCTCCGTCAACGAAAGCAGCCTCTGGACCGGCGGCGAAAACCCCGACGGCAATTACGACACCATGGGCGCTTACCAGGTCTTTGGGAACATCTTCGTCACCCTTCCCGGCCACCAAGCCGCCGCCAACTACCGCCGCGATCTCGACATCGGTGATGCCGTGGCCGGCGTCAGTTATCAATTCAACGGCGCGCAGTTTCACCGCGAATTCTTTTGCAGCCATCCCGCCGGCGTGCTCGTCGCCCGCTTCACCGCCGGCCAACGTGGCCGTTACACGGGCAGCGTCGAGATGAAAGATTCGCACAACGCCAAAACGACTGTTTCCGCCAATCGCATGACCGTCTCCGGCCAATTGGACAACGGCCTCAAATACGAGTGGCAAATGATCCTCTTGCACGACGGCGGCACCCTTGCCGCCAACGGCGACAGCCTCCAGTTCAACGATTGCGACAGCCTCACCCTCCTGATCGCCGCCGGCACCGATTACGCCATGGATTACGGCCGACATTATCGCGGCGAAGACCCGCACGCCCGCCTGACGGCGCAATTGGACGCCGCCGCCCGAAAGAGTTACCGCGAACTCAAGGCCGGGCACGTCAAAGACTTCCAGTCCCTTTTCAATCGCGTCTCCCTTGACCTCGGCGAATCCTCTCCGGCCCAGCGGGCGTTGCCTACCGATCAACGCAAGTTGGCCGCCTTCCAGACCAGCGATCCCGAACTGGAGCAACTGCTCTTTCAATATGGCCGCTATCTGTTGATTTCCTGCTCGCGGCCCGGCGGCCTGCCGGCCAATTTGCAGGGCCTCTGGAACGACAACAACAGCCCGCCCTGGCACTGCGATTATCACGCCAACATCAACGTCCAGATGAATTACTGGCCCGCCGAAACCGCCAATCTCCCCGAATGCCACGAGCCGTTTTTCGATCTGGTCCGCAGCCAGCTCCCCGCCTGGCGCCAAGCCACCGCCCTCTCTCCCGATTTCCAGACCTCCTCCAGCCAGCGCGTTCGCCGCGGCTTCGCCCTTCGCACCTCCCACAACATCTCCGGCGGCATGGGCTGGAAATGGGACAAAACGGCCAACGCCTGGTACGCCCGCCATTTCTGGGAACACTATGCCTTTGGCCTCGACACCGCTTTCCTGCGCGACACCGCTTATCCCTTCATCAAGGAAACCTGCCTCTTTTGGCAGGACCATCTCAAAACCCTCCCCGATGGCCGGTTGGTTGTCCCTCGCGGCTGGTCCCCGGAACACGGCCCGGAGGAGGACGGCGTCAGTTACAACCAGGAAATCCTCTGGGATTTGTTCAACAACTGCGTCCAGGCCGCCGACGCCTTGGGCGTGGACAAGGATTGCCGCGGCCAAATCGCCGCCCTGCGCGACAAGCTCGCAGCCCCTGGCATAGGAAGCTGGGGCCAACTGCTGGAATGGATGGCCGAGAAGAAAGGTCCCAACGCCGATCCCGGCAGTCCCGAACTGGACACCCCTGCCGATCATCACCGCCACACCTCCCATTTGTTCGCCCTTTATCCCGGCTGCCAGATCGGCCCCGGCCTTACGCCCGCGCTGGCCGGCGCCGCCAAAGTTTCCCTCGACGCCCGCGGCATTGACCCCGCCAGCGACGTGCGCGAATGGTCCTTCGCCTGGCGCGCCGCCCTTTACGCCCGCCTGCTCGACGGCCAGGACGCCCACCGCATGCTCCAACAACTTTTCTCCGACCGGAACACCTGTCCCAATCTTTTCGGCCTCCATCCGCCCATGCAAATTGACGGCAATTTTGGCATCACCGCCGCCATTGCCGAGATGCTCGTGCAGAGCCAGACCGGCCAAATCCACCTTCTGCCCGCCCTCCCTGCGGCCTGGCCCGACGGCAGCGTCAAGGGCCTTCGCGCTCGCGGCGGCTTCGAAGTGGACATGGCTTGGGCCGGCGGCAAGCTCACGCGCGCCGCCATCCGCAGTTCAAAAGGCAGCCCCTGTCAGGTCCGTTACGGCGACACGGTCGCTGATCTAAAAATCCCCGCCGGCCAGACCCGCCGCCTGAACCCCCAACTTCAATAATCTTCTCCACCGCGGCCGGCAGGGCAACTCCGTGCCGCCCCGCTTATTGAGTCGTGACGCGCACGAAACCTTCCCTGGACGGGCTGAAGATAGAAAGGGGAACAGGAATGGTCTTCAATGTTCCATCGCCGGTGACGTTGGAATAAGTCAGCCAGTTGGTTGCGGCGAGATTGGTTTGGTAAAGAACGCCGTGCGTGAACCCGGCCTGCGAAAGGAATTGGAACTGGAAGTTCGTGCCGGCCCTTTGCGGATTGAGCAGAGTGACGGGCATTGCCGGCGCCTCTTCGGTGATTTTCGCCAGCAGTCCGCCCGGAGTGGAGAGGAACGCGACGCCCTGCCCGTAGTAATACAAGTAACCGTCGCTGTAAACAACGTTGGTGCCGAATTGCGCGGGAAGAACCAAGTCGGCGATTTCGACGGTGCCGCTGGCCCAGACACCGTCGGAACTGGTCGCGATGCCGCGGAAGTTGGCCAAGAGGGACGACACGCCGTTGCGCGCCCACAGCGCGTTGCCGTCGCGGTCAAACTTGGCCACAAAGGGCTGGGTGAAGTAATCGGAGCCAAGGTAGCTTGGAGCGTACTCTGGAGCGGCGATGAGATAGTCGCCGAAGTAAGAGTAATAGTCAAAATCGCCGCTGACATAGACGCCGGAGGCGTTGGCGGTTGAAGCCCAGGGCATGGTCGTGGGGCTGCCAAAGCCGGTGGCCACCAGAGCGTTGCCGTTGGTGTCGTAACGGGCGAAGTATTGCCCGCGTCCGCCTGTCACGGCAACGGTGAGGCCGCCGAACACCGCGTTGGAGCCATAAGCGGTGCCGGTGAGAAACACATCCGATCCCGCAATAGAAATCAGCGGAATATCGTCATTAAGTCCGCCGGCTTTTGCGCCGGACTGTTCGCCCACGCCGCGCAGCCAGAGCGCCTGGCCATTGGTGGCGTTGACGGCGGCCAGTCCGTAGGCCCGGTCCGTGATGTTGGAAAGACTTCCGAGGCTGATGCTCGTCACGCTGCCGGACGTGGTGGAAGAAATGGAAACGTAAATCTGTCCGCCACCTTCAGCCAGATTCAGCGGGGACCCGGCAAAGGCCTGTGCCCAAAGCGCCGCGCCATTCGAATTGTATTGAACCAGGAATCCACCCAAACCCGCAGGCGCCGTAAGATTGGTTCCGCCGAAATCAACGGTTCCACTAAAGACGCCGGCGGCGGTGACATTGCCCGAAGCATCCGCAACAAGGTCGTTGTAAACGGTGAATACGGTGTTGCTTTGGCCTATGAACCGCGACCAGATGTTGCTGCCGTTGGCATCAAAGCGCGACAGCAGCAGGGAGAAGCTCCCATTGTTGGTGAATCCGTTGGTCCCCAGCCAATTGGTGCCGACGAGATCCGACGCCAGATAAGCGCCGTTTCCAGGAGCCAGGGCGACACCGACGCCATAGCTGTAGCTGACAGGATCGTTGTTGGTCAGGCCGACGGCCCAGAGCACGTGGCCGGTGGGGTCGCTCTTGGCCAGCGCGGCTCCGCCGTAGCCTCCAACCGCCGTCAGTGTATTCAGGGTTACAAAGTTGCTCTCGACGATCACATCTCCAACGTACTGATCGGCGGCATAGACATTTCCCGCCGCATCCACCGCGCAGCCGGCATAGTAATCGCGGATCACGTTTGTGCCAAACCCGGCGGAAAAGGGAGACTTGACTGCCACCGACCAATCGGGCGGCAACGGCGCGCTGACGAAAGTGACCGCGGCCGTCAGCGTGGTCGCCGAGCCGGCCACATTGCTGGCGATGGCGTAATAACTTCCAGCCACCCCGGCGGCGCCGGCGTTGGTGGGAATGTAGTAGTTGGTCGTCGCGTCGGCGATCGCGCCAACTCCCACTTCGTACCATTGCCAGGTTGGCGCGGGATTGCCGGCGGCGTTGGCGGAAAGCCAGACCGGGTATCCCGGATAGTTGGTCTGGCTGAAAGGATTCACTGTGATGAGCGGCGGCGTGTCGGGGATATAACTCACTTCATCCAAATACGCCGCTTCCGTGGGATCTGTGTCACCGTTGGCGAACACCGCCCATCCCACCGTGTGCTGGCCTGCGGGAATTGCGAAAGGCTGGCTTTGAGACCACGAATTACCGCCGCAGCAAAGGTCAGCCATATCGTTATTAGTGGTGTCAACATAAAACTCACAGTCGAAGCCTCCATTAGTGTCGTTGGCGATGTCCGACCAATAAAACGTAATCGTTCCAGGCCCGGTGACGGTGGCTGCGAGAACCGAAATTTGATCATTGGTCACCCTGCCGCTTTGCGCGGCCGCAACATTGGTCGAGTACGTGTTGGTGGTTTCCACGAACCAATCTGTGTCACCGCCGACGGACCAACTCAGATTGCTGCTGCCCAGGGCCGCGTTGAGGGCGCCGCTGATATCCGAACCGGTCGTGTCCGCGACGTTGGTTCCCGGGTGGCTGTACAAAAATGCCACATCGCCGGCGGAGAGCACGCCCGAATAAATCTGAATCTCATCCACGAGGCCGATGTAACCCGCCGCGAACGTGGTGTTCATGCCGATAAAAAGGTTGGGACTCGAAGCCGAGTTTAACTGGCCGGCAGCGCCAATATCGGAAGAGTCCTTATTGCCGTTGACATAAATTGTCTTTATTCCTGTTCCCCGGTCGCGAGTCACGACGAGGTGGACGTAACTTCCCGTGTTGATGGTATGGGTTGAATGCAGTGTGTCCGGGTTGCCGCCGCCGGTGAGAAACGCCAGTTTGCTTCCGGTCTGCGCCAGGGGAATCACCTGATCGGCATTCGCGGCCAGCAGGCCGGCCCCGGCATCGCCCGTGTCGGAATCATTGCCGGGATTGTTTGTTGTGGCGGCCCAAAGCGAAACCGAAAAGCTTTCCGCCAGCGCGGCGACCAGGTTGGTCGGCGGGTTGAGCCAGCCTGAGCCGGTAAAGGCGCACGCATAGGACCCCGCCACTGCATCATTGGTGATGTAGGGAAGAGACGAAAAGTACGAAGCACCGTCAATGCTATTGCCATGCCCTGAAAAATCGTAAGCATAAATACTGTCGTCCTCGAAAGAGTAGTAGGCAATGTTCGTGTGGCCGGTGCCGACGCCGACGCTGCTCAGATTGGTCGTCAGCGTGAAGTGAACGCCATCCCCATCCGCATCCGTGCCGTTGTTTTCGGTCAGGTTCAAAGTCGAGGTCGCAGACCATCCCCCGGGGACCGCCTGTCCGTTGGTGGTCAGAGGCTGGGAAATGGCCAGATAATTCGTCCCGCTGGTTTCATAATTGACATCGAAATAAAAATTGGTATCGCCGTTCACCACCTCCAACCCCGTTCCGTAATTCATTGCGAAATTCCAACTGGAATAAAACGCCGGATCAATGCCCACGCCCTCATAAAAGCTGTAATCGGTATTATGGAGAGTCAATCCAAGCGCTGTATAGAAGGTCGGGCCGTTCGCCCAGGTGAACGTCACATTCGTGCTGGTGACGGCCTCCTCCGGCATCGGATAGGTCACCTGGAAGCCCGGCATGACATTGCTGGTGAAGTCCGTGGCGGTGACTTGAAAGGAATAGGTTTGCTGGGAGGACGTTCCCGCGTCGGTGATAAACAGCCAATTGCCGTTGGTCACCGCGTTGGCCAGGTCGCTGAACCGGGTGATGGTGGCAAAGGTGTCAGAAGAGATGACCCCGTTCGAGTCGAGAGAGGCCATAAAATTGGTCCGCGGGCTGATGACTTCGTCATAGGTTAATATGGCATTTGTGGTGGTGATGGGCGCCTGGATGTAATAACTGCTCTCTCCAGGGTACGTATTGTAGTAGATATTAATGCTGACGGAGACTTGGGCCGGTGACGTGAAAGGCCAAAAAGTCAAAAAAATCAGCGCCATCCGGCGGACGGTCTTGGATAAAAAGCTCTCGGTTTGGTTTCTCATGATATTCCTCTATTGATGTTTCAGCACGTTTCAGGCTTCTCCACCTATGAGCGCAACGATAAGGGTTTGCAGGCCGGGTGGCAAGCCATAAATGTTGTATTTCCGGCTTAAAGAAGCCGCACCCCGTTTCCGTTCTCTTCGGCGATGAATTCCAAGCCCAGCCGCTTGGAGGTCATTACAGGTTTGTCAAAATCCCATACACCCCGATGGCCAGCGCCGCCAGCGCGTCCCCGGCGATCAATCCTCCCCCCACCAGCGACATCGTGCTCATGTCCGCGGGCAATTCACCCTCCGCGGCCTTGGCGCGGGGAAACAGCCGGGCCTCGGCCAGCTCGAAGAGCGAGGCGGTGACGCCGCCGAGGGCCCACCAGCCAATCCAACTTAACTCGACAAATCCGCCGAAGGCAAAGGCGTAGGGGCTGGGCAAAAAAACAGCGTCAAGAAGAAACGAAACGGCACGGCCGGTGCGCGATCCGGCGGCGAACGCCTTGAAACGCGGGCGGTTCTTGATCAGCTTGCGGATGATTTCCATCACCAGGCCGATGATGATGCCCAGGCGCAAGGCCTGCATGACGCGCGGATTGTATTCCACGATCCCGCGCAGCGCGCCGACCATTTTGTAGGTGAAGGCCGACTGCCAATGTGCGGCCGCGGGGAGATTCTTGAAGGTGCGTTGGTCCACGTTGAGAACCGGATACGAGTGCATGAACAGCCGGGCCAAAGCCACCATCAGGACCGCCCCCATGGCAATGCCGATGACCTGATAGCGGAATTGCACGGTGCGATTGGTGCCCAGGCGCCAGCCGGTGGAGCGATCCTGCTGCATGTCGCCTCCCTCGCTGGTGGAAATGGCCAAAATGGCCGCGCAGAACAAACCGACCCCCGGATTGGTCAAGCCCACGGCCGCCATGATTAAGACCGACATGACGAAGGCGGCGGAGATGGGGTTGAAATCCGAAATGCCCAAGGCGATGCCATTGACAAGCACAAAAACAAAGCAAAGGCAAATCGCCAGCAGCAGGAACGAGACCGGTTGATGCAGCACTTGATTGCCCGTCAGCACCGTGCCTGCGCCCCAAAAGACCACCCACATAATCAGGCGCATCATGTTGACCCGTTTCCAATCCGGCGCGGGTTGCGCCGCCGCCGTGCCGGTCGCCCGAAAGCGCCGCACCGCCTGCACCAGGATGAGGGCCACGTCGAGCATCGCCGCTCCCATGATCGCGCCCAGCGAAATGATGAAGCCGATGGCGCGGTAATGATCGCCCTTGTCCAGCCATCCGATTCGGAGCAAGTGCGGCGTCTGCCAATAGCCGATCAGTCCCACCCACAAGGCTGGCAGCGCGATGCGCGCCCCGACAATCATCCCGGCGCCGACGGTCGAGACGGAAAGATTCCCCAGTCCGCCCAAAGCTGGGATTTTCGCCGCCGCCAGTGAAACGCCAAAGGCGCCAGCCATGCTGCCGCCCAGCTTGAAAATGGAGCGTTTCAGCAATTGCTTGTCCGTCAAGGCGCGCAGGATGTTCGCCACCGCCAGGCCCGACGGATACGTCAATTGCAAGCGGTCCACCAGGATGGGGGTGTAAAGCATGCCCAACCCGACGCCAAACATCCCGATGCACATGAAGTAGAGCACCATTACCCAGAAGGGGGGTTGCGGCAGTCCCAGCCAGACCATCGCCTGCACCAGGGCCGACATAGCGCACATGCCGGCCACGGAGGCGGCCATGGTTTGCATGTAATTGGCGCCGTGTTTGCCCTCCGGTCCGTAGGGCAGGGTCACCGCGCTTCCCAGAATCCCCGCCAGCACCTGCCCGCCCACGAAGAAACCGATGGAGAAGTTCATGAACGCGGCGGAAACCCCGCCCATCGGGCCGAGAATCAGAATGGCCACCGCGGCGAGCATCACGTGGTACGCCGGCGAGCCGATGCGCGGCAGCCAGCGCCGCGGCGGGGTGGGACTGGGGGCCGCCGGGTGTGCGGCGCTCGGAGCCTCGTCCATCATAATGCGATCAAATTGGTGCGCATGGTTTGAACCGCCTGGAATGTGCGTTTGAAATGGCAATCCGGTCAAGCACCGCGATTTAAAAAGAGACAACCGCAGACCACGCAGAATACGCGGAAAGGCCATTGCAGAATTCTTTCCCTGTTCCATTTCTGTATTCTGCGTGGTCTGCGGTCAATTCGGTTTCCGTGGTCAATCCCGCGCCTCCACTCCGTAATCATAACAGCCTGTGGTGGCGCAGAAAAGCAATTGCAGAATTCTTTCCCTGTTCCGTTTCTGTGTATTCTGCGTGGTCTGCGGTCAATTCGATTTCCGTGGTCATCCCCGCGCCTCCGCTCCGTAATCATAACGGCCTGTGGTGGCGCAGAAAAGCAATTGCAGAATTCTTTCCCTGTTCCATTTCTGTGTATTCTGCGTGGTCTGCGGTCAATTCGATTTCCGTGGTCATCCCCGTGCCTCCGCTCCGTAATCATAACGGCCTGTGGTGGCCGCAATGCGCTCGATCTCCGCTTTGGGAAAATGGCCGAAGTTCACCAGCAGCCCGACCTTCAGCCCGGTGGCTTTTAAGTAATTCTGCACCTGCGCACGATGTTCGTCCGCCAGTTCCTTCACCGCCTTGAGTTCGACGACAATGTGATCGAAGCAGATAAGATCGGGCTCGTATTTCGTCCTCAGAATCCGTCCTTTGTATTCCAAAGCCAGCGGTTTCTTCGCCACAAAGGCGATTCCTTGCAAGCCAAGTTCCATCTCCAGGCATTCCTGATAAACCGATTCGAGAAAACCACAGCCCTTTTCCCGGTAAACCTCGAAACACGCGCCGATGATTTTGTAGCTCTCTTCCTTGAAGGGAAATTCAGTATTCATGGCCATGAGGCTAACCAGAACCATTCACGCTCGCATCACAAATTCATGGAGAAATCAGAAAACCGCAGACCACGCAGAATACGCAGAAAAGCAAATACGCAGAAAAGCACTTGCAGAATTCTTTCCCCCGCTCCATTTCTGTGTATTCTGCGTGGTCTGCGGTCAATTCAATCTCCGTGGTCATCCCCGTGCCTCCGCTCCGTAATCATAACGGCCTGTGGTGGCGCAGAAAAGCAATTGCAGAATTCTTTTCCTGTTCCGTTTCCGTGTATTCTGCGTGGTCTGCGGTCAATTCAA
>Ga0326728_10005295_pt1 | contig 36542 bp, 36 predicted proteins | sample MB3enrmetagenome_FD_207602 | JGI IMG/M metagenome (GOLD analysis project Ga0326728, IMG submission 207602) | Lab enriched peat soil microbial communities from McLean, Ithaca, NY, United States - MB31MN | ecosystem: Environmental > Terrestrial > Soil > Wetlands > Peat | place: USA: New York...
TGCTCGCGCGCGCGTAGTTGAAGTTTGGGTGCGTGGAAGTGTGCGACTGCACGTCGACCAGCCCCGACTTCGTCATCTCGTCGATCTCACCCCAGGTCAGCTCGGCGCTCTCCATGGAAACGACGTGGGCGACGACGAACAGCGTCACCGGGACCCCGTGGCGCAGGATGATCGGAAACATCTCGGTATATTGCGAGCGCCAGCTGTCGTCGACGGTGATGACGACCGCGCGCGGGTCGATCCGCCCGCCGCTGCGCAACGCGTCGACCACCTCGCCGAGCCGCGCGACCTTGTAGCCGTGGTCGGCGAGCCAGTTCAGCTGCTGCTCGAAGACCGGCGTCGTCACTGCCATCGCCGAGCCGGCGCGGCTCGCGTCGAAGCGGTGATAGAGCAGGATCGGCACGCTCGCGTCGGCGGCGCGGGCGGCAATCGCGCTCGCCGCCCAGCCGACCGCCGCCGCGGCGATGAGCGCCGCCGCCATTCCGACCCGCTTCATCATGGCGCTGGCCCCCACGGCCGCGACGCTCGAACCGTCCGCTCCGTTGGAGCGCCGGTCCGGGCGCAGCGGCTTGATCACGATCATCGCTGCGACGTTCTGACGCGGGAGCGGGCCGACGAAGGCGCCGTCGCCGACTGCGGCGCCGAGAGGCGCTACGCCTTGCGCGGCGCCTCGGTGGGGAAGCGGGAAAGGATGGCGGCGACCTCCTCGTCCGTCACCTGGCGGAAATCGGCGTAGAAGGCGCCGACGGCGTCGAAGCGTCGCGGCGCCTCGAGGCAAACCAGCGCGTCGACTTCGCCGCGCAAGTCTTCGATCGTATCGCGGGCGGCGACGGGAACGGCGAGGACCAGCTCGCTCGGCCCGCGCTTGCGGATCGCCCGCAGGGCGGCGCGGGCGGTCGCGCCGGTGGCGACGCCGTCGTCGACGACGATCGCGGCGCGCCCGGCGATTTCGACGCGCCGTCGCTCCCCGAGGAAGCGCCGCCGCCGGCGCTCGATCTCGGCGAGCTCGCGCGCGCACGCGGCGGAGAACTCGCGCTCGCCGACCCCGGCGGCGGCGATCACCTCTTCGTTGCGAACCACGATGGGCTCATCGCCGTCCACCACCGCGCCCATCGCGAGTTCGGGCTGGCCGGGCGCGCCGACCTTGCGCACCAGAACGATGTCGAGCGGCGCCTCGAGCGCCGCCGCGATCTCCGCCCCGATCGGCGCGCCGCCGCGCGGCAGCGCGAGCACCACCGGATCGCGATCCTTGTACGAGGCCAGCGCTCGCGCCAGCTTGCGTCCGGCCTGCGCGCGATCGGAAAAGGGCATCGCCTGGGTCCCCCGGTTGCCGACGTCCGGCTCGGCGGCGCGCCGGCCCTCGACTCCCCGGCGCCCTCATGACGGGAGGGCGCTGCTCGTGGCCGGCGAAGCGAAGCCGCCGGTCGAGCCCGAGGGATCGGCGCCATCAGCGCCCGCCGCGCTCGATTCGTCAATGCGCCGCCGGACGCCGCCATTCGCCGTCGATCTCTTGGACGCGAAAATTCCGATTGAAACGGGCTGTCAAGGGCGCGCCCAAAGGGCGCGCCGCCTCCGGCGGTCAGGGCAACGAATCCAAGGTAACAAAAGCGCGCCGGTTAAGGTGGAATGACTTCTGGAGGTTGCACCTCGCGGTCAGGAGACTCGCGGGACGCGCAATTCAGCGGCCTTGGCAGTGCGAACGCGAGGCGCTTGTGAGCTTCGACGCCATCGAAACAGGCGCAAGCGCTGCATTTCGCCTCCGCCGTTAACCCGAGTTCGGAGCCCTGCTCCGGCGGTCGAGACCCTTGACAGCCCATTTCAATCGGAAAAGGGTCTCGTCAAGAGATCGACGGCGAATGGCGGCGGCCGGCGAGGGCGGCATTACGGCGAGAGCGCGCTTATCTTGCTTCTGCCCGACGACCGCCGCGGAGAACTCAGAGGGTCGATTGCTAAGAGCATTGCCGCCGTAACCCGTGCCAAGGTTTTGAGCGATGCGCGAGCCATTATCGGGGGAAGGCGGACGCCTGACAGAAACGGCGTTGGCGGATCAGATCCTCAAGCTCCTGCCCGAAGACGGCACGCCGGTGCTCAACCGCGTCATGCGCACGATGCTAGCGAGGGAGAATCAGCGCGAGATCGATCCGAGCGTATACTTCGCCGCGCTCGACAAACTGTCCGCCGCCAATCGAATCGGCCGACTGCGCGGCCAGGGCGGCCAGTTGTTCGCGCTATCGGAAACACCCGCCGCTCCGCCGCCCCCCACAGCCCAGGAGGAATGGGCGGAACAGGCGTTGATGGCGCCGCTTGGCGCGTACCTCGGCGCCGAATTCCGCGAGGGGCTCGACTTACCGAAAGACGCGAAATGGATCGTCCAGGACACTTCGGCGCTTGGACCTAAGCACGGCCAATGGGCGCGGCCGGATTTCATCCTCGTCACGGCGATGCGGTTTAAGTTGCTGCCGGGAAGCCAGGTCGATGTTCACAGCTTCGAACTGAAGACCGAAAGCGGCGGCTCGGTGCAGGCGGTGCACGAAGCGCTCGCGCAGACGCGGTTCACCCACTTCGGCCATTTGGTCTGGCACTTGCCGGACGGCTCGAGGGCGGAAGCGCGGCTCGCCGAGATCGCCAAGCATTGCGGCGACCACGGCATCGGGCTCATTCGGATGCGCAAGCCCGATCGCCGCGAGAGTTTCGAGATTTTGATCGACCCGGTGCGCAAGGCAACGCCCGCAATCGCTATCGACGGCTTTCTCGAATCGCGCTTGTCGCCGGATCATCGCGAGACATTGACGCGTCTGGTGCGCGGAGAAGTCAAATGACCGGCAAAGTCATTGCGGTGGCCAATATGAAGGGCGGGGTGGGGAAGACCGCGACGGTCGTGGCGCTGGCGGAGGCTTTGGCGGCAAATGGGAGTTCAGTGTTGGTCATCGATGCGGATGCGCAGGCCAATGCGTCGGTCTGCATCGTTGGTGACATAGAACTAGAAAAGCTAATCGGAAAAGGCAGGACGATAGACGCGTACCTCAACGACGTACTGATCGGGGCGCAGAGGCTAAACCTAAAAAGTTGTATCTATGATCGGGCGAGCAATGTTTCCCACGGTGGGCAGACGTTGCGCGTTTCGTTACTTGCCGCGAGTTCGGAACTGCGATTGTTAGAGCGCGAACTGATCTTTGGATTGACGGAGAGGAACATGGGCCTCAATGCGATCGTGCGGGCCCTATTTCGCGTGATGCAGCGGGAACTAAACATCGTCGGGAAAGCATATGAGTATGTGCTCATAGATTGCGCGCCGGGAATCTCGGCGGTAACTGAAGCATGCACTCGTCTCGCCGACCTCGTGATTGTACCCACGATTCCGGATTTTCTGTCATGCTACGGCTTGAATTCGTTCTGTGAGAATCTGTGGAAATTTGATTCCTATGGAAGTCAGCATAGACCAAAGAAACTTCCGCGTGTGCTTGTCACCCGTAAACGGCAGGTAAGTGAACACGATCTCTGGGCGAAAAGGTTGGCGAATGAGCGAAATAAGCCACGCCCGGCATTCGAGGTCTTTCGCACCGTGATCCCTGAGGCAATTGCGGTATCGAGAGGCCTTGCTTTACGGGAAGAATACCCGACGTTTATCGGAAAATGGGGTGTTCCTCTGATAACTTGTTACAGGGAGCTGGTAAAAGAAACCCAGGAGGCGGCGGATGGCACTTGACATAAATGGTTTTGCTGTTTTGCGCGCTATTGGCGGCCATGTCTCAACGTTTTCCGATGTCGAGACAGAAGTAAACAAGCAGGCGCGCTCATTGGTCGTCAAGCTACTTGCCGGCAAGGCGATCGATTTGAGGAAAACGCGCGAGACGTTACTTGCACTCGGCGCGGGCGACTTCGCGCTGATCGTCGACGGCTTGCCGGACGCCAAGGTTAAGACACTTGTGACGAAACTTGACAAATACAATCCCGGAATCAAAACCGAAAGCGCGGCTTGGCGTCGACAGCTTCTTGCCGCCCTTGCCAACGGGTCAGTGGAGCCGACAGAAAAGGCGCCGACGACCAAAAAGGCGTCCAGTAAAACGTCCAAGCCGAACAAGTCCCCAGAAAGACAGACCGGCGCGCGATACGCCAAGGAGTCAGAATTTGTTGAGTTTCGCTCGGCGGGTGCGCGCCGGAAAAGGTAGCCCTCCGCAAAACGTCGCGGTCGACCGCAGAATATACCGGACGAATCACGCGGACGATCGAAGCCAGCGCGAGCATCGCCTCGATGCAGTCGTCCGTGAAGAACATGAATTATGCGAAAGCGCTGTTGTCGAAGGGCGGTTTGGCGGTCGGGATGATGGTGGCGAGCCAGACGCGCAAAAAGATCGCCAGCCAGGCCAGCAATCTTCGGAAGTTGTAGCCGGCGGCGGCCAGGACCGCGTTGGCGGCGTCGCCGGCGGCGTGGGCGAGGTGGTTGCGGCCCATACGGTGCTCGGATTTGAGGTGGCCGATGCACGGCTCGATCGCGGAGCGACGGCGTAGCTCGCGTTTGATCGCCGCGGTGACGCGCCGCTTCTGACCGGCGATGTAGACCTTGAACCGGCGCTCGGGCGGGGCGTTGTGGCCGCGGTATCCGCGATCGCCGACGATGCGTTCGAGGTTGGCGCCGATCTGCGCCTGCATCTCCGGCGCGACGATGCCGAGCGTGTGGCCGTCGTAGGGGTTGTCCGGCAACGCCTTCACATGGGCGATGAACTGGCCGCCGCGGGAATGATGAAGCGTCGTCGCGACGGAGACCTTGACGCCGAATTCGTAAGGCCGGTGCGCCTTGCCCTTGCCGATGCATTCGACCTCGGGCGCGTGCAGCGAATAGACCTTTCTTCCGCGCTGGTTCTGGCGTTGCTCGCGCACCTTCCAGGCGAGCGAGAGCGGCTCGGCGAACACGCGCTTCAGCTCCGCGTCGCCCTTGATCTTGCGCACGATGTCGCGCGTCACCCGGCCGAGATAAGTGCGCAGGGTCTTCAGCGCCCGGTTCGCCCGCTTGAACTGCTTGGCGTGGGCGTAACGCTGATGGGCGATCAGCGCGTATTTGCCGACGCGTTCGTAAGACTGGCGCAGGACGACGCCATGCTTCTTGGCCAAGCGAACCAGCCGCTCGCGCGCGCGATGCATCAGCTTGGCGTCGGTCGGGAACGCGACCGCCTTCGGCTGCACCGTCGTATCGACGATGACCTTGGAAAAGTCCGCCGGCTTGGCCGCGCCCGTGCGCGCAGCCACGTTCAAGCTCTCCTGGATCAGCGCGACGAGCTTCTCCTCGCCCATCCGCTGGCGCCAGCGCGTCAACGAGGAGCGGTCGAAGGGCGGCCCGTGCTGGAAGAACTCTTCGCCGCAGAACAGCTGGAAATAGGGGTTCTCGATCCAGCGATCGCACAACGCCTCGTCGGAGAGATTGTGCATGTGTTTGAGGATCGCCAGCCCCGCCATCAGCCGCGTCGGCAGCGGCGGATGCCCGGGCTTGTCCGAATAGACCGCGCCGAACCGCGCCTCCAGAAACCCCCAATCCACCAACCGCGCCAGCTTGGCCAGCGGATGGCCCATGTCGACGATTTGGTCCAGCCGGGCGCGGAAGAGGTCCTTCTGTCCGCTGTCCCGCCGCTCCTTCGGCCGCATCGCGAATCTCCAAATCGCACCCCTCGCGATTGAGAGAATCACGCCTCGGCCGCCGTTTCAATTTGCAAGTTTATCCGGCGCGAAGCGGCCCAAACCGGCAAAAGCGAATACTTCAAACCCGCCGGAAAACCCCACAATCCGGGGCTTTCAGGATTCTTCACGGACGACGATGCATGGCCGGCGACAAAAACGCGCCGAGAGCCTTCTCGCCCTCGGCGCGATTGTCTTGCCTGGCCGTGTCCACGCTTAGCGGCGCCTTTGCACCGTGACGACCGCAGAGGCGCAGCCGGGAATCGGCCGCGGCAGCGCAATGCCCGCCATTGCCGCGCCGGCGCCCTCTATCCTCATCCCGCCGCCACCGTCAGCTTCAACCCCAGCGCCTTCATGACGCCGAGCAGCGTCGTCAATTGCGGATCGCCGTTTTCGCTCAGCGCCTTGTACAGCGACGCCCTGGTGACGCCGGCCTCGCGGGCGACTTCCGCCATGCCGCGCGCGCGGGCGACGACGCCGAGCGCGGCGGCGATGTAGACGGCGTCGCCGCTTTCCAGCGCGTCGGCGATCAGTTCCGCTTGCGACTGCGGGCTCGCCAGATACTTCGCCGCGTCGAAAGGAAGCGTTTCGAGTGGCATTGCTTGCTCCTTCGTGAGGCGGGCACGATCGCCCTCTAGCAATGAAGAGTTGATTCTTGAGGGCTACTGCATGCGGTCCTTGAATTCTGCGGCCAGGGCCTTGGCGGCCTTGATGTCCCGCGCCTGCGTGCGCTTGTCGCCGCCGCAAAGCAAAATGACGATCATTTGTCCGCGTCGCACGAAGTAGACACGATACCCCGGACCATAATCGACGCGAAGCTCGCTCACGCCGCCGCCGACCGATCGAACGTCGCCGAACAGGCCGGCTTGGAGTCGGACGAGCCGTTGAGCGATCCGCTCCGCAGCCCGGACGTCCGCCAGGCCGTCGAGCCAGTCGCGGAAAACAGCCGTCTGGCGAATTTCGATCATTTGTTTCTTATAGGATACAACAGCGAGTTGTCAACGAAAAGAGGCGGGTTCTCCGAAATCGCATTCACAATCGCCGCCCGCGCGGATTGTCGCTAATCTGGTTCGAGGCGTCGCGCAAAACACGGCGATGGGGGGTCGCGGCCGAGCGCGGCGCAATGGCGGTTCGGCGCATCGCCGGCGTTGCAGCGACTGCCGAACCGCCGCCGTGGTTCGAACGTGGACCGGGACTTTTCCGATGGATGAACAAGCTCTCTATGACTTGGCTTGCGTCGAAGGCCGATGCCCGAGGTGCGAGGGTCGGACGCGGCAGATCGACAAGGACACTTCGTCCGGTCGCGAGATGCGCGAATATGGCTGCGAAGCGTGCGGCTGGAATCACGTGTTCGATCTCGGCGTCGCCCTGTGGCAGACGATGTCCGACGCCAAGGGCCACACCCCTGGGGAATAAGGCCGCCGGCGACGCACGTTCGCGCACCCTTTGCCGCCTCGAGTCTTCGCAAGTTCATGTCGGGCACGAGGTCGACGGCGCGATGCGCCGCGGCGGCACGAGGCGGCGGCGGCTTCGTCGTTTCGCTTTGGCGACCGTGGCGATTTTGAGCTTCGCGCGTGAGCAAGCCGCCGCCCAGCGCGCTAGCGCTCCCGCATCGCCTCGGAGGCGACTTTGGCGAGGGGGGAGAGGAGATAGTCGATCACGCGGCGGCTGTCGGTCTTGATCTCGACGGTGACGGTCATGCCGGGGGTCAGGCGGATCGTGGCGTCGCCGATCTTCATCGCGCTCTCGTCGAGCGCGATCGTCACGGGAAAGACGAAGGCCTCGGGCTGTCCGGGCGCGCTCGCCGGCGCGGCGTTGGCGTTGGCCGAGGAGGTGGCGTTGGCCAAGGCGCGCTTGGCTTGCTGCTCGTCGATCGCCTCCGAGGCGATTTGCACGACCTTGCCGTGCGCGACGCCGAACCGGGTGTAGGGAAACGCGTCGACCTTGACCGCCGCGTCCTGGCCGAGCTTGACGAAGCCGATGTCGATGTTGGCGACCAGCGCCTCGACCTGCAGCGGCCCGCCGTTGGGCGTCACGACGAGGAGCTGCTGCCCGGTCGTGACCACCTGGCCGATGGTGGTCACCGCCACCTGCTGCACGACGCCGTCGATCGGGGCGTAGAGTTTGGTGCGCGCGCGCCGGGCGGCCGCCTTGGCGAGGGATTGCCGCGCTTCGTCGGCCTTGCGCGCCGCGTCGGCGAGCTTGTTCTCGTTGTCGGCCATGAACTGGGCCAGCGTCTTGGTCTTTTCGCTTTGCAGCTCGGCGAGCGCCGCGTTCGTCTCGATGAGCTGGCCCTGGTCGGACGCCAGCATCGATTGCGACTTTTCGAGTTCCTCCTTGGCGTCGTAGAGGTTGATCTTCGTGCCGACCTTCAGGTCGATCGCTTCCTGGCGGGTGTTGACGCGCTGCGTCAGCGTCTCGATCAAGGTGTCCTGGAAGGCGATGCTCATGCGCAAGCGCTCGCGCGTCGCCTCCTTCTGCGCCATTTGTTTGTCGAGGTTCTTGAGCGTGTCGGCGAGCTGGGTTAGGTCGGCGGCGAGCACCGCCTGCTCGCGCAGGCGAAACCCCGCGGGAACCGCGTCGTCCCAGGCGATTTTGCCCTCGGCGTCGGCGGCGACCGCTTCAAGTTGGGAAATCGTGACGTCCTGCTCGCTCTGCCCCGGCGGCGGCGGCGCGCCCAGCACGGCGCGGACCGTATCGATGGCGAAACGCCGACGCGCGATCTCGGCGAGGCTCGCGCTCAGCGTGTCGCGCGCGGCGTTCTCGTCCGCGTCGACTTCGGCCGGGTCGAGTTCCAACAGAAGGTCGCCGATCTTCACCCGGCTGCCGTCGTCGACGTGGATCGCGGCGATCTTTCCCGGATCGAGCGGCTCGATCACCTTGGCGCGCCCCGCCGTCTCGATCTTGCCCGGCGCCACGGCGTGCACGTCGAGCCGGCCGATGAACGACCAGGCCAGCGCGGCGGCGACGAAAGCGCAAATCGTCAGCATCAGAGCGACGGGCAAGGGCGCGGGCGGCGTCTCCAGAATCTCCAGGGCGGCGGGCAGGAACTCGCGGTCGCGCCCCGTAATCGAAAGCGGCGCGGGCCTGCCCGGCTGCGTCGGAGGCGCCGGCCTGCCCGGCGGCGGCGGAGGCGCGGCCCTCTCGTTCATGAGCCGGCCCTCGCCTGGTCGGTCTGCAAAGCCCACAGATGGGCGTAGAGGCCGTCGGGGCGCGCGAGCAATTCCTCGTGGGTTCCCACTTCGACGATTTCGCCCTTGTGCATGCCGACGATTCGCGTGCACGGTCGCACCGCCGCGAGGCGATGGGCGATGATGAGCACGGTGCGCCCGCGCACGATCGCGCGCATGTTGTCCTGCACGATGCGTTCGCTCTCGTAATCGAGCGCCGAGGTCGCCTCGTCGAAGATGAGAATGCGTGGATTGGTCGCCAGCGCGCGGGCGATGGCGATGCGCTGGCGCTGCCCGCCGGAAAGATTGGCCCCGCGCTCCTCGATGACCGTATCGTAGCCCTGCGGCAATTGGGCGATGAACTCGTCCGCGCCCGCCAGCTTGGCCGCCTGCATCACCCTGACCCTCGGCGCCGCGGGATCGCCCAGCGCGATGTTTTCATGGATCGTCCGATTGAACAGGATGTTTTCCTGCAGCACGACCCCGATCTGGCGGCGCAGCCAGCCCGGATCGAGCTGCGCGGCGTCGATCCCGTCGATCATGACCTGGCCGAGCTGCGGGCTGTAAAGACGCTGGATGACCTTGACGAGGCTCGATTTGCCCGATCCGGATTGGCCGACGAAGCCGATCACTTCGCCGGCGGCGATCGACAGATTGACGTTGCGCAACGCGTCGGCCGCATCGGGTCGATAGCGCAGCGTCACGGCGCGCAACTCGATCGCGCCGCGCGGCGGCGGCAAGGTCAAGAGGTTCTGCGGCGCGGGTTCGGGCGGCGCGTTGAGGATGTCGCCGAGCCGCGCCACCGAAACCTGAACCTGCTGGAAATCCTGCCAGAGCTGCGACAGGCGCAAGATCGGTTGCACCACTTGGCCGGCGATCATGTTGAAGGCGATGAGTTCGCCGACGGTCATCGCCCCGTCGATCACCGATAGCGCGCCGAAGAACAGGATCAGCGCGGTCGTCACCTTGCTGACGTATTGAATCAGGTTCTGGCCGAGCGAACCGAGGATGCCGGCGTCGAACGAAGTCCGGACATAGGCGGCCAGCCGCTCTTCCCATTGCGCTTGCATGACCGGCTCGACGCTCGCCGCCTTCAGCGTTTGCGCGCCGACGATCGATTCGACCAGAAATTGCTGCGAGCGGGCGCCGGTGTTGAATTTCTCGTTGATCCGCTCGCGCAGCGCCGGCCGGATCAAGGCGGCGATGACGATATAGAACGGGATCGACCCGAGCACGACGAGCGTCAGCTTGGCCGAATAGATGAACATCACGACGAAGAAGACCAGGGTGAACACGAGGTCGAGCAGCGACGTCAGCCCTTGTCCGGTGAGGAAGCTGCGGATCGTTTCCAGTTCGCGCACGCGCGCCACGGTCTGCCCGGCCGCGCGCGTCTCGAAATAGCCCAGCGGCAGGCGGAACAAATGATGGAACAGCCGCCGGCCGAGCTCTACGTCGATGCGGTTGGTGGTGTGGCTCAGCGTGTAGGCGCGCAAGAACTGCAGAATCGACTCGAACAGCCCGAGCGTCACCATGCCGACGATCAGCACCACCAGGGTCGACATGCCTTTGTGGACCAGCACCTTGTCGACGACGAGCTGGAAGAAGATCGGCGTGACGAGGGCGAACAGCTGCACGAACAGCGAGGCGACGGCCACCTCGACGAGCGGCTTGCGATAGCGGACGATCGACGGCAGGAACCAGCGAAAGCCGAAAGTGTTGGGATCGGCGCCGGCGCCGCCGAGACGCCGCGTGATCAGCACCACCTCGCCGGAGGAAAGCGCTGCGGCCTCCTCGACCGAACCTTCCCGCACGGCGCGAGCGATCGGATCGACCAGACGCACCCGCCCTTTTGACGAACCCACGGCGAGGACCGCGAAGCCGCCGTTCTTCAGACCCAGGATCGCGGGATAGGGAATAGCGGCGAGGCGCTTGGCCGTGACGCCGCGCAGGATGCGCGAGCGCAACCGCAGGAGGTTCGCGCCGCGCACGATGTCCTCGGCGTTGGCCGGGCGGCCGGTCAAGGCCAGCTGGTGGCGCAGTTGCAGCGGGTCCGCCGCGATCCGGTAATGGCCCGCGATCAGGGCGAGGCCGCCCAAGCCGGCGTCGAGCGCTTGCGCCGGGGGCGGCGAAGGCGCTTCGGTTTCGAATGCCGCGTCGCTCATTCCACCATCCGCCTCGACGCGCTCGCCGATCGGGGCGTCCTCGCTCATTGCCGCGCCGCGCAACATAGCACAAACGCAACCTTCTCCTCTCGCGACGAGAATTGGCGCCGGCGACGACGCCTCGCGGCCGGACGCACAATACCATGAAATGGCCGTAATAAAGGCATGGCCAACGTTCGATCGCGTCAACTCGGTCGAGACGGCGCCTCGTCGCGACCGCGGCCGGTCCGGTTTCGTCGGTTGCGAGCGGCGCGGCTGGCGGGGAGGGACGTGCGGCGCCTACCCCCTGCGCCGCTTGCCTGGATGCAACGCCGCCTCGAGGATGTTGTGGCTGGCGCCGATCACCAGCGACGACGAGCCGACGATCAGCGGGTCGGGGCCGACGACGACGCGGTGGTCCTTGTTGTCGTAGGGCAGGCTGGAGAGGAAGTGCAGCATGCAGTTGAGTCGGGCGCGCTTCTTGTCGTCGGACTTGATGATCGTCCACGGCGCGTCGGCAGTGTCGGTGTTGAAGAACATCGCCTCCTTGGCCTCGGTGTATTCGTCCCATTTGTCGAGCGAGGCCTTGTCGATCGGCGACAGCTTCCATTGCTTGAGCGGATCGGTCTCGCGCGCCCGGAAGCGGCGTTTCTGCTCCTCGCGCGTCACCGAGAACCAGTATTTGTACAGCCGCACCCCCGAGCGCACGAACATGCGCTCGAGGTCGGGGCACTGGCGCATGAATTCGAGGTATTCGTTGGGGGTGCAGAAGCCCATGACGCGCTCGACGCCGGCGCGGTTGTACCAGGAGCGGTCGAGGAAGACGATCTCTCCGGCGGCGGGCAGGTGCGCGATGTAGCGCTGGAAATACCATTGCGAGCGCTCGCGCTCGCTCGGCTTGTCGAGCGCGACGATGCGCGCGCCGCGCGGGTTGAGATGCTCCATGAAGCGCTTGATGGTGCCGCCCTTGCCGGCCGCGTCGCGCCCCTCGAACAGCATGACGATCTTCTCGCCGGCCTGTTTGATCCAGGCCTGCGCCTTGAGGAGCTCGGCCTGCAGCGGCTCCACCCGCTCCAGATAGGCCTTTTCGCCGACTTTGGTCCTGTAGGGGTAGTCGCCGGTCTCGAAGGCGCGGCGGATCGCGTCGGGATCGCGCCGCGAGGGCGGCTCGATCTTGAGCGGCTTCACCGCCTTCCTGGCGACGAAAGCCGGCCCGAGGGGAGCGCTCGAGAACGCCCGCGTCGGCGCGAGCGCGCCTTGCGCCAGCGGCTCGGCTCGCGGCCCAAACGCGCCCTCGGCTGGCGCCGCGGCCGTCGCCGTCGGCGCGAGCGCCTCGTTTTCCGCCGTGGGCGCGCTCGGCGCGCCGGCCTCGAACGGAACGTCCCTGGTATGGCTATCGTCGGTCGTCATGAATGCATCTCCCGCCGCCCGGCGTCGGGCGGCGCTGATGACATAACACGCGACTCTTCACGGTAGGTTAGCGCGGAACCGGCGACTTTGGGGGCGCGCCCCCTCGAGGGCGGCCGCTTGCGCCCTTCCCCCTGCTGCGATTCTCGTCTAGTACGGCCGATGGTCCGCCGCGCGGCGCCGACGCGGCGGCGGCCCTTTTAAGGCCGCAACGGCCTTCGCAGGAGGACGCCTCGCGGCCGAAGCCCGCGTCGCGGCCTTTTTTTTCGCGCCGGCGCATGGAATCGAGCGCGTCGGCGTCGGCGCGAGCGCAGGGGAATCGATGCCGAAAAGGACCGACATTTCCACCGTCCTGATCATCGGCGCGGGGCCGATCATCATCGGGCAGGCGTGCGAATTCGATTATTCCGGAACCCAGGCGTGCAAAACCCTGCGCGCCGAGGGCTACCGCATCGTCCTCATCAATTCCAATCCCGCCACCATCATGACCGATCCGGACATGGCGGACCGCACCTACGTCGAGCCGATCACGCCCGAAATCGTCGCCAAGATCATCGCCAAGGAGCGCTACGCCATTCCCGGCGGCTTCGCGCTGCTGCCGACCATGGGCGGCCAGACCGCGCTCAACTGCGCGCTGTCGCTCAAGAAGATGGGCGTGCTCGAGCGTTTCGACGTCGAGATGATCGGCGCGACGGCGCAGGCGATCGACAAGGCCGAGGACCGCGAAATGTTCCGCGAGTCGATGAAGCGAATCGGCCTGGCGACGCCGCGCTCGCACCAAATCAAGACGCTGGCCAAGGCGCTCGCGGCGCTCGACGACATCGGCCTTCCCGCGATCATCCGCCCGAGCTTCACCCTCGGCGGCACCGGCGGCGGCGTCGCCTACACCAGAAACGAATTCATCGAGGTCGTCGAGCGCGGCGTCGACGCCTCGCCGACCCACGAAGTCCTGATCGAGGAAAGCGTCCTCGGCTGGAAGGAATTCGAAATGGAAGTCGTCCGCGATAGGTCAGACAACTGCATCATCGTCTGCTCGATCGAAAACGTCGACCCGATGGGGGTGCACACCGGCGACTCCATCACCGTCGCGCCGGCGCTGACCCTGACCGACAAGGAATACCAGATCATGCGCGACGCCGCGATCGCGGTGCTGCGCGAGATCGGCGTCGAGACCGGCGGCTCCAACGTCCAGTTCGCCGTCAATCCGCAAGACGGCCGCATGGTCGTCATCGAAATGAACCCGCGCGTGTCGCGCTCCTCCGCGCTCGCCTCCAAGGCGACCGGCTTTCCCATCGCCAAGGTCGCCGCCAAGCTCGCGGTCGGCTACACCCTCGACGAAATCGCCAACGACATCACCGGCGGGGCGACGCCGGCCTCGTTCGAGCCGACGATCGACTACATCGTCACCAAGGCGCCGCGCTTCGCTTTCGAGAAGTTCCCCGGCGCCGAGCCGGTGCTCACCACCGCGATGAAATCGGTGGGCGAGGCGATGGCGATCGGCCGCACGTTTGCCGAATCGCTGCAGAAGGCGATGCGTTCGCTGGAGACCGGCCTGACCGGCCTCGACGAAGTCGAGATCGAGGGCCTGGGCAAGGGCGACGACCGCAACGCGCTGCGCGCAGCGATCGGCAAGCCATCGCCCGACCGCTTGCTCAAAGTCGCGCAGGCGCTGCGCTTCGGCACGAGCGTCGACGAAATCCACGAGGTCACGCGAATCGATCCCTGGTTCCTCGAGCGGGTCGCCGAGATCGTCGCGCTCGAAGACAAGGTCAGACGCCTCGGCCTGCCCGCCGACGCCGAGAACCTGCGCCTGCTCAAGGCGGCCGGGTTCTCCGATGCGCGGCTCGCGGCGCTCTCAGGCGCGGCCGAGGAGGACGTCGCCAAGGCGCGCGGCGCGCTCGGCGTCGCGCCGGTCTATAAGCGCATCGACACCTGCGCGGCGGAATTCGCTTCGCCCACCGCCTATATGTATTCGACCTACGAGTCCCCGTTCGCCGGCGCGCTGGCCTGCGAAGCGCGCCCTACGCCGCGCGACAAGATCGTCATTCTCGGCGGCGGGCCGAACCGCATCGGCCAGGGGATCGAATTCGACTATTGCTGCTGCCACGCCGCGTTCGCGCTCAGCGAAATGGGCTACGAGACGATCATGATCAATTGCAATCCGGAGACCGTGTCGACCGACTACGACACTTCGGATCGCCTCTATTTCGAGCCGCTGACCGCGGAGGACGTTCTCGCCGTCCTCGCCAAAGAGCGCGAGGCGGGGACGCTGAAGGGCGTCATCGTGCAGTTCGGCGGCCAGACGCCGCTCAAGCTCGCTCACATCATCGAGCAGTCGGGCGCGCCGATTCTCGGCACTTCGGTCGACTCGATCGACCTGGCCGAGGATCGCGACCGCTTCAAGCGCCTGCTCGACAAGCTCGGCCTCAAGCAGCCCAAGAACGGCATCGCCTATTCGGTCGAGCAGTCGCGGCTGGTCGCCGCCGATCTCGGCCTGCCGCTGGTGGTGCGTCCCTCCTATGTGCTCGGCGGGCGGGCGATGGCGATCATCCGCGACGAGGGCGAGTTCGACGACTATCTGCTCGGCGTGCTGCCGAGCCTGGTGCCGGCCGACGTCAAGGCGCGCTATCCCAACGACAAGACCGGCCAGATCAACACGGTGCTGGGCAAGAACCCGCTGCTGTTCGACCGCTATCTCTCGGACGCGATCGAGATCGACGTCGACGCGCTTTGCGACGGCAAGACCGTCGTCGTCGCCGGGATCATGGAGCACATCGAGGAAGCGGGCATCCATTCCGGAGACAGCGCCTGTTCGCTGCCGCCGCGCTCGCTGTCGGCCAAGACGATCGCCATGCTCGAGGACGAGACGCGCAAGCTCGCGCTGGCGCTCGACGTCGGCGGCCTGATGAACGTGCAATACGCCCTGAAGGACGGCGAGATCTACGTGCTCGAGGTCAATCCGCGCGCCTCGCGCACCGTGCCGTTCGTCGCCAAGGTGATCGGCCTGCCGATCGCCAAGATCGCAAGCCGGGTCATGGCCGGCGAGCCGCTGGCCTCGTTCGACCTGCGGCTCGGCGGGCTGCGCCACGTCGGCGTCAAGGAAGCGGTGTTTCCGTTCGCGCGCTTTCCCGGCGTCGACACCGTGCTGGGGCCGGAAATGCGCTCGACCGGCGAGGTCATGGGCATCGACCGCACCTTCGCTATCGCCTTCGCCAAGAGCCAGCTCGGCGCCGGGGCGGGCCTGCCGCGCGGGGGAACGGTGTTCGTGTCGCTGCGCGACGCCGACAAGCCGGGCGTCGTGGCGCCGTTGAGGCTGTTGCGCGAGCTCGGCTTCAAGATCATCGCCACCGGCGGCACCCAGCGCTATCTCGAGTCGCAGGGCGTTCCCGCCGACAAGGTCAACAAGGTTTCGGAAGGGCGTCCGCACGCGGCCGACGCGGTGCGCAACGGCGGTGTGCAATTGATGTTCAACACCACCGAAGGGGCGACCTCGCTCGCCGATTCCAAGCCGTTGCGCCGCGCCGCCCTCTTGCAAAGAACGCCTTACTATACCACACTTTCCGGCGCGATCGCGGCGTCCGAGGGGATCAAAGCCTATCTGACCGGCGATCTTGAAGTCCGAGCGTTGCAGGACTATTTCGCGTGATCCGACGCCGGGTCGAGCGTCGATCGCGGGCTATGGGTTTTGATAGTCGCAGCAGGGTGAGCGATGGAGCGATTTCCGATCACGGCCGCCGGCCACGCCGCGCTGGAAGCCGAATTCTTGCGGCTGCAACAGGTGGAGCGTCCTCGCATCGTCCAGGCGATCTCGGAGGCGCGCACCCATGGGGACCTCTCGGAAAACGCCGAATATCATTCGGCCAAGGAGGCGCAGTCGCACAACGAGGGCCGCATCCTCGAACTCGAAGAGATGCTGCAGCGCGCCGAGGTGATCGACGTGTCGAAACTGTCGGGCTCGACGATCAAGTTCGGCGCGACGGTCACGTTGATCGACGAGGACACCGAAGCCGAAAAAGTGTTTCAGATCGTCGGCGAGAGCGAGGCGGACGTGAAATCGGGCAAGGTCTCGATCACCTCGCCGACGGCGCGCGCGCTGATCGGCAAGCAGGTCGGCGATAGCGTAGAAGTGAACACGCCCGGCGGAGGCAAGAGTTACGAAATCCTGAAAGTCGACTATATCTGACGGGCGGGCAGGCGGCCTGCAGGTGCCGGCCGCGCCGCTGAGGGATGCGAGCATGGACAAAATTCGCTTGAGCCGGCGCGCCGCACTGTCGGCGCTCGCCGCGCTCGCCGTCGCGCCGAGCGCCGCGTGGGCGACGCCCGCGGCGACGCGATTTCGCGAAATCCGGCTGAACCTGTCGCCGATGTTGGCCAAGAACGAGGACGAGTTCGCGAGTTGGGTTGCGACGGCGCTGCCCGGCTATCTGAACCAAACCTTCGCCAAGTATCTGGCGCCGGGCGACCGCGGCGCGGCCGTTCTCGTGGCGCGAGTCGACCACGTCATAATCGGACCGCCGTACCAGCACAGCGGTAGCAACGGGCCAACAACCAGCGACACGACCGACTGGATCGAGGGCGCCGGCGTCGTGCTCGACGCGAGAGGGCGGACGATCGGGACTTATCCGCTCATGAGTTCGATCGACGTCGACAGCCAACAGCGTTCGCCCTATCAAGCCGAAATTATCCGGCGGCGGGTCGAGACGCTGGCGCTCAGCTTCGCCCAGTGGCTGCCGGGACAAATGGGACTGTGACGCATGAGCGGCGATGCGCTGCGGGGCGAGGGCGCGCGCGTCCTCGCTCTTGGGGCGGGCCGGGCGAGGCGCGGGGTCGACGTCGTCGGATTTGCCGAGACGCTCGGCGCGCCGAAGCGATCGATTCAGTCGAAACGGTCGGGTTCGACGATCGAGTTTGGCGCGACGGTCACGTTGATCGACGAGGACGCCGAAGCCGAAAAAGTGTTTCCGATCGTCGGCGAGAGCGAGGCGGACGTGAAATCGGGCAAGGTCTCCGTCAGCTCGGCGGCGGTGCGCGCGCGGATCGGCAAGCAAGTGGGCGATAGCGTAGAAGTGAACACGTCCGGCGGGGGCAAGAGTTACGAATTCCTGAATGTCGACTATATCTGACACGACAGGCGGCGGTTCGAACGACTCGAGCGCGCCGCTGAGGGAGGCGAGCATGGACAAAATTCTCTTGAGCCGGCGCGCGCTGACAGCGGCTTTGGCCGCGTTGGCCGTCGCGCCGAGCGCCGCGTGGGCGGCGCCCGCTGCTACGCAGTTCCGGGAAATCCGGGTGGATGTCTCGCCGATGGCGGCCCGGCACGAGGAGGAGTTCGCGAGCTGGATCGCGGCGGCGCTGCCCGGCTATCTGAACCAAACCTTCGCCAAGTATCGGGCGCCGGGCGCCCGCGGCGCGGCGGTGCTGGTGGCGCGGATCGACCAAGTCATTCTCGGGCGCCCGCACGCGCGCATGTCGCTTATGACCTTAGCCGCCGACACGACCGACTCGATCCAGGGCGCCGGCGTCGTGCTCGACGCGCGCGGGCGGACGATCGGGACCTATCCGCTCAGCAGCGAGGTCGGCGCCGACAGCCAGGAGGGCTCGCCCTACCAAGCCGACATCATCCGGCGGCGGGTCGAGACGCTGGCGCTCAGCTTCGCCCAGTGGTTGCCGGGACAAATGGGATTGTGACGCGTGACGCAGGACGCGCTGCTGGGGGAGGGCGTGCGCGTCCTCGTATTGGGTTCGGGCAAGGCGGGGCACGAGGCCAACGCGCGCGGGGTCGCCGAGGCGCTCGGCGGCCCCTATGAATGGCGACGGGTCGATCCGCGCCGGCTTTTCGTCTGGCTCGCGCCGTTCGGGCCCGCCGACCCCAAGGACAGGGCGGGCGGGGCAGGCTCGCTTTTGAGCGAGCCGTCGCCGGATATCGTCATCGCCTGCGGACGCGTGACCGTCCCTTATGTGCGCGCGCTCAAGCGCGCCGGCGGGGCGCGCGTGTTTGCGGTCTTTCTCCAGGACCCGCGTTTCGCCCGCGCGTCGATGGACCTCATCTGGGTTCCGGAGCACGATCGGCTTCGCGGCCGCAACGTGATCGCGACGCTGACCTCGCCGCATCCTTTCTCGCCGAAGCGCCTGGCCGCGGCGCGCGCCGCGCCCGACTCGCGGTTGGCCGGCCTGCCGCGTCCGCGTTGCGCGGTCGTGCTCGGCGGCCCCAGCGGCGCGCAGAATTTTACGCCGGCCGACGTCGCGCGCCTGCGCGAGGCGACGCGAGCGATCGCCGCGCGAGGGCACAGCGTCATGGCGACGCCTTCGCGCCGCACGCCGCCGGAGCTGTTGAACGCCGTGCGCGAGGGGCTCGGCGACGCGCCGGGGTTCGTTTGGGACGGGACGGGCGACAACCCCTACGCCTCGATCCTGGCGCTCGCCGACGCCGCGCTGGTGACCGGCGACAGCGCCAACATGGTCGGCGAGGCGACGGCGACCGGCGCGCCGGTGTATGTCTTCGAGCCGTCGGGCGGCGGTTCGAACAAGCTGGCGAGCACGATCGACGCGCTGGAGCGGCTCGGCGCCGTGCGCCGCTTCGCCGGCGCGATCGAGCCGTTCTCCTATCCTCCGATCGACTCGAACGGCGAGATCGCCGGCGAGATCGCGCGCCGGTTCCTGGCCTCCCGCGCGGCGAGGGCCTAGTGGCGCGCGTCGGCGCCGCTCCAACCGAGGGCGGAAGCATGGTCGGAGCGGGAACGGACCGGAGCAAGGCGGCGCTGGCCGGCGGCCCCGTCGTCATTCTGGTGCGGCCGCAATTGGCGGTGAACATCGGCATGTGCGCACGCGCGATGGCCAATTTCGGCCTCGACGATCTGCGCCTCGTCAATCCGCGCGGCGGCTGGCCGCGGGTCGGCGAATATCGCGACGTCGCCTATGCCGCGGCGGCGGGAGCGGCCCCACTGCTCGACGCGGCGCGGGTGTTCGACCGCGTCGAGGCGGCGATCGGCGATCTCGCCTTTCTCTACGCCGCCACGGCGCGCGAACGCGGCCAGATGAAGCGCGTCCTCAGCCCTTCCGAGGCGATGGCGGAAGCCGCGCGCTCGGCCGACAAGCGCGGCGTGCTGTTCGGGCCGGAACGCACCGGCCTCGACAACGACGAAGTCGGGCTCGCCGACGCCATCGTCACCTTTCCCGCCAACCCCGCCTGCTCCTCGCTCAATCTGGCGCAGGCGGTGCTGCTCGTCGGCTACGAATGGTTCAAGGCGGCGCACGGCGACGCGCCGCCGCCGCCGACGATCGCGCGCGCCGTCTCACCGCCCGCGCCGCGCGAGATGATCCTGGCGTTTTTCGACTTCCTGGAGGGCAAGCTCGACGCCGCCGGCTTCTTCCGCCCGGCGGCGAAGCGGCCGGGGATGCGCCGCAACCTGCGCAATATGTTTCACCGCATGGCGATGACCGAGCAGGACGTCAGCACGTTCTGGGGCGCGGTCGTGCGCCTGGTCGAGGGGCCGCGCACGGAAGTCAAGACGCGCCGGCGCGTGAGGCCGAAGAAGCCGGCGCCCTGAGCGGCGAGAACCTGAGGCTTGGCGGCCGGCCGATGGATGAGGGCGGTCGGCCCGTCACAGTCTTTCGCGATGGAGCAATAACAAGGGTCTTGCTACAAGCTGAATCCGTTGTTCGGATGGGCTTTTTCTATTGCGTAAGCCTGTTGCAAAATGGCGACCGGGAAAGGCTTGCGTAAATGTGCCAATTTTGGCACCATAATCGCGGATGATCGATCGCACGAAAAAACTGCCCGCGCGGTTCTATGTAAGTCCGGCGGGAAGCAAGCCGGTTCGCGAATGGATTCTCGAATTGCCCGAAGCCGACCGCCACACCGTCGGCAAGGACATTCAGAAAGTCGAATTCGGCTGGCCTCTTGGCCGACCGCATTGCGCGCCGCTCGGCGGCGGCCTGTGGGAAGTGCGGAGCGCGCTCGACGGCGCTCGCATTGCGCGGGTGATTTTCTGCATGGGCGACGGTCACATGATCTGGCTCACACGGCTTCATCAAGAAGACCCGGAAGACGCCGCAGGCGGACATTGACCTCGCTTTGAAACGCAAGAAGGAGGCGACCTGATGGCGCGGAAACGCAAAGGCGGCGTGAGCGAAGAAACCTTCGACGAATTCCTTGCCGAACAGGGAATTCTCGGAGCGTGTGAAGATCACGCGGTCAAGGAGCTGATCGCCGAGCAGCTTGCCGCCGCGATGGAGGAGCAGGGACTGACCAAGGTTGAAATGGCCGCGCGGATGAAGACCAGCCGCCGCCAACTCGATCGGCTCTTGGATCCGGCGATTCCGTCCGTGACGCTCGACACGTTGCGCCGCGCGGCGAGCGCAGTGGGGCGCTCGCTTCGCATCGAATTGGTGTGACGGGGCTACGGGGACGCTAACAGGGGACGCGATGGCAAATCCCCATTCGCTTCCCCTTCGACGCGCATCGCGAAAAATGCAATTGTTTTGGCGGCTGCACGAGTTGAAAGGCGACTTTAGGGACCATTGGGCGGTCGCCGTTCGCGCGAACTGGCGCATCATCTTCCGGTTTGAAGACGGCGACGCCTTCGATGTCGACCTCGTGGATACCCATTGACGGAGGCGGCCATGGAGATGAAGAACCCACCCCATCCCGGGGAATTGATCGGCGACAGCCTCGCCGAACTCGACGTGTCCATCGTGGCCGCCGCGAAGGCGCTCGGCATCACGCGCCAGCAGCTTCACAACCTCATCGCGGGGCGCAGCGCTATCTCGCCCCCGATGGCGATCAAGCTCGAAATGGCGATCGGCAGCACAGCCGAGACTTGGCTGCGCATGCAGATGAACTATGACCTCGCGCAAATTCGCCAGCACAAGGGCTCGATCAAGGCAAAGCGGCTGGCGCCGGCATGACCCCGGTGACGAGGTTACGGCGACGACGCCACATCAACTCCCCATTCGCTTCGCGCCCGACGCGCATCGCAAAAACGCGATTGATATGGCGGCCGCGTCAGCCCAAGTTGGAGCGCCGCCGCATCAAGGAGCGCACGGCGCGCGGGCGCGCCGACGCGAAGGCGCAATCGACCGAAGAAACCGGCGTCCTAGGGTGAAGGGCTGACGTTCGGCGACCGGCCGATGAATAAGGGTGGTCGACCCGGAGCGGTCAGTTGCGATGCAACAAAATTCAAAATTTACGCACTTCGCGAAGATATCAGCGATATAAGGCGTGAACGCCTCTTCTGCGCGTCGCGCACGGCGGCGAACCGGGTCAACCGATGCACCCGCGATTTGACGTAACCAAGACTATGGGGCTTTGATCGTCGCCGAGTTTTTCTATAAGAGAGTCCGCGATCGTGCGCGCGTCGCCCCTGTAACACAAGAGGTAGAAAACCGGAGCGTGTTATGACCATTCAAGGTTTGCCGCTTGTCACAGATAAAACAAGAGCACAGAGCGAGAATGTAGAGACGGTTGTCGCTCGTTTGCGTAACGAAAGGATTGTTATCCCAGATTACCAACGAGACGCTGAACAATGGGACGATCGAAAAGAATCACTATTTATAGAATCAATACTCAATAATCTTACCGTACCGGCTTTCTTTTTCTCGCAAGGAAACGATCAAAAAATAGAAGTTGTTGACGGACAACAGCGACTTACAACAATACTAAAATACGCTGATAACAAGATTGCGCTCAGCGATAATGACGATATGGTATATTTGACGCCTCAGAGTGTTCATTACAGAGGAAAATTCTTTGATGCTCTTCCTCAAGAGCTAAAATCTGTATTTAACGATTATCCGTTGACAATTATTTACCTTCCACAGAGCCTCGATTTAAGCACAAAATTGGAAATCTTTCGGCGTATAAACGAGGGGGGAACCCCGCTCACTGGTCAGGACATCCGGTTAGCGTACTACAGCGTGTCGCGGGCTGTGACGACGATTCGCCTTGCGGGGGTGCATGGTGCGGGACTCGCAGCGACGCGGATGCTGAAATCGGCTAAAGACAGGCAGATCCCCAATCCTTGGGAAAAGTGGCCGGAATCATACAGGCTTTGGAGCGATTGGTGGAAGGGCAGGCTCACAGCGCGGGGACAAACGCCATCAGAAATGTTTTTGTGGTACTTAGTTACCTTGAGCAGGGAGCCTCTCAACAGTTTATTGTCGACCCCCGGTCAAATGAAACACTTAAATCTTTCCTTTCGTGGCAGCACCGAAGAAGCTCTTGATGTTTATTGTGCACAGCTTTTGTGGACAGATGAAAACGGTGGTGTAAAAGTGTTTCCGTCCGGGGAACAACTGCAAGATAAATTTGATACATACGCAGACTGGATAGAGCGTTTCTTGGAAAGAGGCTTGTCCGGTGTAAGCGTTGATAAATATAAACAAGTTGCTTTGCTCATTGGCGCGCTTGTTGGTGGAAAATTTCAGGCGGAGCAAATTAGTAATGATGCTTGGGACGCGTTTGGCTTATTCGCTCGAAGTCCACGCGAGGCCGGCAAAAAGTGGCTTGAAGGTGGTTATCCGGAGCAAAAAGGTCGCTGGTTAGGCAAAAGCGGACAATATATGCAATGCGTGCAAGCCTGTAAGCTGGTGGAAAAAATATTAGAGACTAATCCGAAAGCATGAGCGACGATAACCTGCCGTTGCACTTACCTAGTTGCGATTCCATGCAGCGGTTATTCCCTCCTGAGTGGAAAGAATCGTTCTTTCGTCGTCGCTTTGACGAACAACGACGGGGCTACATCTGTCCCGGTTGCGAGCGCGTGTTTGTTGGCACAACAGGCCTTTCAGAATTGGAAGCTGACCATATCGTCCCATACTCGAAAGGCGGGCTTACAGTTTGGTCAAACATGACGCTTCGATGTAGGCGCTGCAACAACGCAAAATCCGATAACTGTGAAGCATCGGGCGCGACGGCGGGCGTGTGAACAAGGCAGTTGCGCGGTGCATAAATCAGCAAATCCACTCGCCAACTGTGACGCTGACGTATCAAGCGCTAACGCGTGCAAAATATTGGGCGAATGTCTCGTCGCCAGCCGAATGCAGAGGGGATCGCAGGGGAGAAGGCGGTCACAGCCGGGCGCCGTCCGTCAGGTGCCCGCCACGTGAGCGCCTGAAGAAAAGCGGGAACCGGTTTTCGACAAGGACAAGCACGGCAGGGAACGTCGGGGCGGGTCGCCGATTCTCCATTCGCGGGACCGGCCCTTAACGCGCCTTCGCCGGGTTGCGGCCCGCGACCCATCAGCCTAGCAATGCCGCCGACTTCGAGCCGAAGCGAGCGCGCCCTCATGGATCGTCGAATCGTCGTCTTAATCGTTGTCGCGCTCGGCCTCGGCGCGCTCGGCTGGTTCTATCTTCGCCCCGGTCCGTCCGGCCCTGAGGAGTGGCAGGGCTACGCCGAAGCCGATTTCGTCAAGGTCGGGCCGACCCAGCAGGGTCTGGTCACCGCGGTCAAAGTCGAGCGCGGCGATCGCGTCGTCAAGGGCGCGCCGCTGTTCGAACAGGACGACGCCGACGATCGCTACGCGGTCGATCAGGCGACTCGGCTCGTTCAGCAGGCCAAGGACCAGCTCGCCAATCTGCAGAACCCCGCCAAGCCGACCGAAATCGCTGAGGCCGAGGCGAACCTGCGCGACGCCACGGCCGCGCGCGACAAGGTGCAGGCCGATCTGCAGCGCAATCAGGCGTTGCTGAAATCCGGCGCGGCGACGGCCCAACTGGTCGACCAGGAGGAGGCGGACTTGCGCTCGGCGACGGCCAAGATCGCGGCGGGCGAGGCGGCGTTGGAACAAGCCAAGGCGTCGCTCGGCCGGCCCGGCGAGATCACGGCGCAGACCTCGACGGTCGAGGCCGCCGAGGCCGCGCTCGCCCAGGCGCGCTGGCGGCTCGATCAGCGCTCCGTCGTCTCGCCGGTCACCGGGGTCGTCGCCGACGTGCTGGCGCGCGCCGGCGAAACGCTGCAAGCGGGCGCGCCGGTCGTCTCGCTATTGCCGCCCGAGAACATCTTCGTGCGCTTCTTCGTTCCCGAACCCTCGCTGGCGCACGTCCACGTCGGCGACGCGGTGGACCTGCTGTGCGACCATTGCCCCGCCGACCTGACCGGCGTCGTTTCCTTCATCGCGCCGCAGGCCGAATATACGCCGCCGTTCATCTATTCCGAGACGACGCGCGCGAAGTTCGTCTTCCTCGCCGAGGCGCGGCCGAAGCCGGACCAGGCGACCGCGTTCAATCCGGGCCAGCCGGTCACGGTCAGGCCGCGGGCGAGCCCGCCATGAACGACTACGTCATCGACGTTCGCGACCTCCGCAAGAGCTTCGGCGACCTCAAGGTGGTCGAGGGCTTGAGCCTGCAGGTCGCTCGCGGCGAGATCTGCGGCTTCCTCGGCGCCAACGGCTCGGGCAAGACGACGACGATCCGCATGCTGTGCGGCCTGCTCGCCCCCGACGCCGGCTCGGGGACCTGCATCGGCTACGACATTCTGCGTCAGGCGCACGAAATCCGCAGCCAGGTCGGCTACATGACGCAGCGCTTCAGCCTCTACGACGACCTGACGGTGTTCGAGAACCTCGATTTCGTCGCGGCGGTGTTCGAAATGCCCAACCGTCGCGCCGCGGTGGCCGAGATGATCGAGCGCATGGGCTTGAGCGATCGCCGCGATCAGCTCGCCGGCCAGCTTTCCGGCGGCTGGAAGCAGCGCCTCGCGCTCGCCGCCTGCGTGCTGCATCAGCCGAAGCTGCTGCTGCTCGACGAGCCGACGGCCGGCGTCGACGTCAAGGCGCGGCGCGAATTTTGGGACCTCATCCACGACATGGCGGTCGACGGCCTGACGACTCTGGTTTCGACCCATTACATGGACGAAGCGGAGCGTTGCAGTCGCATCGTCTATCTCGCGCGCGGGCGCATCGTGGTGCAGGGCGGCGCGCTCGCGGTGGTCGGCAAGTCGGGGCTGATCGCCTTCGAGGCGACCGGCGAGGGCCTCGATGTGGCGGCGCGGGCGTTGCGCGCGGCGCCCGGCGTGGAAGCGGCGGCGGTTTTCGGGCGCGCGCTGCACGTGGCGGGCATGGACCGCGCGGCGCTGAATCGAGCGATCCAGTCGGCCGACGGCGCGCTCGCATGGCGCGAAATCGAACCGCGGCTGGAGGACGTGTTCATCCACATGCTGAGCCTCGAGGGGGCGCAGCCGTGAACCGGTTTTCCTTCGCCCGCCTCGCCGCGCTGTTGCGCAAGGAATCGATCCAGGTGATCCGCGACGCGATGACGCTGCGCATGATCATCGCCATTCCGATCATGCAACTGTTCCTGTTCGGCTACGCCATCAATTCCGATCCCAAGCACCTGCCGGCCGGCCTGCTGTCGATCGAGGATTCCAAGTACGAGCGCACCATCGCCGCGGCGCTGACCAATTCCGGTTATTACGACCTGCGCCTGCTGAAGTCCGAGCGCGAGGCGGACTACGGCCTGGCGAGCGGCGATCTGATGTTCGTGGTCGAAATGCCGCCGGGCTTCGATCGCGCGGTCGACCGTGGCGAATCGCCCAGCGTGCTGATCGACGCCGACGCCACCGACCCGACCGCGATCGGCAATGCGGTGGCGGCGCTGCAGCAGGCGGTAAGCGCCGTCAACCGCGACCTGCCGCCGATCCGCCAAGTCCAGCCGCAGACGCCGCCGTTCCAGTTCGTCGTGCACGCGCGCTACAACCCCGAACAGCTCACGGTGCTCAACATCGTGCCGGGCCTCATCTGCATCGTGCTGACCTTCTCGACGCTGTTCATCACCACGCTGGCCATCACCCGCGAACGCGAGCGCGGCACGATGGAGAACCTGCTGGCGATGCCGGTGAGGCCGATCGAGGTGATGATCGCGAAGATCGTGCCCTACGTGTTCATCGGCTACGTCCAGGTGGCGCTGATCCTGATCGCCTCGGCGGCGTTCTTCCAGTTGCCGATCCGCGGCTCGCTGCCGCTGCTGCTCGCCGCGCTGGGGATCTTCATCGCCAGCAACCTGGCGCTCGGCGTCACCTTCTCGACGGTGGCGGCCAACCAGATGCAGGCGGTGCAGCTCGCCCAGTTCACCCTGATGCCGTCGTTCATGCTGTCGGGATTCATGTTCCCGTTCCGCGGCATGCCCGGCTGGGCGCAGGCGATCGGCGAGGTCATCCCGACGACCCACGCGATGCGCATCGTGCGCGGCATGCTGTTGAAGGGCAACGGCTGGAGCGAGATCGCGCCCGAGATGTGGCCGATCGCCCTCTTCACCGTCGCCGTCACCGCCTTCGCGGTATGGGCCTATCGCGAGACGCTGGATTGAGAGGAGGGGGCCGATCGCGGCTCGGCCGCGCCCCTTTTTCCGCTTCGCGCTCCCGTATAAGAGGATGGCGCGCCGACTCGCCGCGCGTGGGGATGATCGCTATGACGCTGACCAGCATGACCGGCTTCGCCCGCGCCGCCGGCGCGCATGGGCCTTGGCGATGGACGGTCGAGCTCAAGTGCGTCAACGCCAAGGGGCTCGATCTGCGCCTGCGCGTCCCCGCCGGCTTCGACCGCATCGAGGGCGAGGCGCGCGCCCGGCTGGCCAAGGCGCTGGCGCGCGGCGCGTGCTTTGCGACCATTTCGGCGCAGCGCGACGGCGCGAGTTCCCAGGCGCGCGTCGACGCCGTCGCGCTCGCTGCGATCGCCGCCGCGGCGCGGGAGGCCGCCAAAGCCGCCGGCCTCGCGCCGCCGACGATGGACGGGCTGCTCGCCGTGCGCGGCGTGGTCGAGATCGTCGAGGCGGCCGACGACGAGGCGACGATCGCCGCCGCCTGCGCCGGCGCGCTGGAGAGCCTCGACATCGCGATCGCGGCGCTCGCCGTCGCGCGGCGCGCCGAGGGCGCGGCGCTGGAGACGATTCTCGCCGAGCGGCTCGACGCCATCGCCGCGCTGACCCAAGCCGCCGACGACAATCCCGCCCGCAAGCCCGAGGCGGTGCGCGAGCGCTTGCGGCAATCCGTCGCCGAGTTGATGGCGTCGTCGCGCGGCTTCGACGAGAACCGCCTGCATCAGGAGGCGATCCTGCTCGCCGCCAAGGCCGACATTCGCGAGGAGCTCGACCGGCTGAAGACCCACGTCGCCGCGGCGCGCGCGCTGCTGAGCGAGGGCGGGCCGGTCGGCCGCCGGCTCGATTTCCTCGCCCAAGAGCTCGGCCGCGAGGCGAACACGCTCAGCGCCAAGGCCAACGACGTCTCGCTCACCGCGCAGGGGCTTGAACTGCGGGCGCAAATCGAGCAATGGCGGGAGCAGGCGCAGAACATCGAATGAACGGAGCCGAGACGATGCGCCGACGCGGCATGATCCTGATCCTCTCCTCGCCCTCGGGCGCCGGCAAGACCACGCTGACGCGCATGGCGCTGCAGGACAAGTCGCTCGACCTGACGCTGTCGATCTCGGTGACCACCCGCGCGCGACGCTCGTCCGAGGCGGACGGCGTCCACTATCACTTCATCAGCCGCCATCAGTTCGACGTCGCCAAGGCGGCGGGCGACCTTCTCGAATCGGCCGAGGTCCACGGCAATGGCTACGGCACGCCGCGCGCGCCGGTCGAGGCGATGCTGGCCGAGGGGCGGGACATGCTGCTCGACATCGATTGGCAGGGCGCCGAGCAGGTGCGCGCGGCGCTCGGGGCCGACGTCGTCAGCGTCTTCATTTTGCCGCCGTCGATGGCGGAACTGCGCGCGCGGCTGGTCCGGCGCGCCGAGGATTCGGCGGCGACGATCGACAAGCGGCTGGCGAACGCCAAACGCGAAATCGAGCGCTGGCGCGAATACGACTACGTGGTCGTCAACGACGATCTGCAGCGCGCCTACGCGCAAGTCGTGGCGATCGTCGCCGCCGAGCGGACGCGTTGCGCCCGCGTCGCCGCGGGCGTCGAGGGCCTGGTCGAGCGGCTGCTGCAGGGGTAGGGGCGGGGCCTGAGAAGGGGCTTCGCCGGCCGTACGGCGACGGCTCGCACCCACGCTTGCGCCAAGCGATCAATGATCAAGTCTGCTCAATGATCCTCACGGAACGTCGGAAGTTGACTAGAACAAAGAAAGAACATACTGTCCGGCGAACTTCAACGGCGTCGCACGCGCGCGCGCCGCGCCAATTTCGGCGGGCGCGCGAGGGGGCGGAGAGCCGGTATTTGAAGACGGTCGAGCGGGCCACAGTGAGAGAGGGGCCGCTCGGGGCTGGGGGCGATGACGAACAAGCTCTTCTATGGCGACAATCTCGATGTCCTACGCGCGAGCGTTGCGGATGAGAGCGTTGACCTGATCTATCTCGATCCGCCCTTCAACTCGAACGCCTCGTACAACGTGTTGTTCAAGGCGCCGAGCGGCGCACAGTCACCGGCTCAAATCGAGGCATTCGACGACACTTGGCACTGGAACGATTCAGCCGAGCGCGCCTTCGACGACGTGTTGAAGGGCGGCTGCTCGGAGGCCGCGATCATGCTGCGCGCGATGCGCTCCGCGCTCGGCGACAACGACATGATGGCGTACCTCGCGATGATGGCGACGAGGCTGATCGAACTGCGTCGCGTCTTGAAGCAGACGGGGACGCTTTACCTGCACTGCGATCCGGTCGCTTCTCATTACCTGAAAGCTGTGCTTGATGGGATATTCGAGCGCGAGAACTTCGTGAACGAGATCAGTTGGAAACGCACAACGACCAAGAGCGATTTCGCGCAAGGCGCGAAGAATTGGCCTCGCATTCATGACGTGCTGCTTTACTATGCAAAAGACTACACGAAACTGAAAACATTTAATCAACCGTTTACACAGTACGACGAGGCCTACGTCACACAAAAGTACTCGAATGCAGACAAAGACGGGCGACGATACATGTTGGACAATCTCACCGCGCCCGGTGCTGGAAGCAGAGGCCATCCGCAGTACGAGTTGATGGGCGTTACAAGGTATTGGCGCTATGGGCGCGAGAAGATGGAGTCGCTTGTCGCGCAAGGCCGTGTTGTTCAACCGTCGCCTGGAGCAGTACCGCGCTACAAGCGCTATCTCGATGAAGTAAAGGGCATCGCGGTCGGCGATTGTTGGACTGACATCAGCGCGATCAACTCACAGGCGGATGAGCGCCTTGGCTACCCAACGCAGAAGCCCCTCGCGTTGCTTGAGCGCGTTGTTGCGGCGTCGTCCAACGAAGGCGACGTCGTGCTTGACCCGTTTTGCGGTTGCGGAACCACCGTCCACGCCGCGCAGAAGCTCGAGCGGCAATGGATCGGCATTGACGTCACCCATCTCGCCATTGCGCTGATCGAGCGCCGCCTCAAGCAGGCGTTCCCCGGCGCCGCCTTCGAGATTCACGGCGTTCCCAAGGACGTCGACGCGGCGTGCGACCTCGCCGAGCGCGACAAGCACGAGTTCCAGAAATGGATCGTCGCGACGATCGAGGGCCAGCCGTACCGAGGCGGCAAGAAAGGCATGGACCGCGGGATCGACGGCTACCTGCATTTTCGCGACGCCGACAACAAGTCCCAAATCGCGATCATTTCCGTCAAAGGCGGCGGCGTGAAGTCAGGCGATGTTCGCGACCTCAAGGGCGTGATGGAGCGCGAGGGCGCTGCGCTCGGCGTTTTTCTCACGCTGAAAGAGCCGACGCGCGAAATGGAGCGGGAAGCCGCGTCTGCGGGCCTGTACGAAACCGGCGGACGAAAGTTCTCGCGCTTGCAGATCCTCACCGCGGAGCAGGTGATCGAAGGCAAGCGCCCCGCCGTGCCGTTCGGCTTCACCGAAAGCCTGAAAAAGGCGTTTCGCGAGGACGGCGATCGGCAGTGGAAGCTGCTTTAAGGCCGTCAAGTCGCTCGCCGTCCACGCGCTCCCCTGTTGAAACCCGCCCCCGGCCGGCCTATCTGCGCCGGCGCGGCGGCCCGCCGCCGTCTCCGCTCGTCCCGAGGGGCCATGACCGACCTGACCGCCTTGCCCAGCTGGCGCTTCTGCGTCGCGCCGATGATGGACTGGACCGACCGGCATTGCCGGGTCTTCCATCGCCTGCTGACGCGGCGCGCGCGGCTCTACAGCGAGATGGTCGCGGCGGACGCGGTCGCATTCGGCCCGCGCGAGCGGCTGATCGGCTTCGACGCGCGCGAACATCCGCTCGCGTTGCAGCTCGGCGGCGCCGAACCGCGTCGGCTCGCCGAGGCGGCGCGCATCGGGGCCGAATTCGGCTACGACGAGATCAACCTCAATTGCGGCTGCCCTTCCGATCGCGTGCGCGCCGGCCGCTTCGGCGCCTGCCTGATGCGCGAGCCGGCGCTGGTCGGCGAATGCGTGGCGGCGATGGCGGCGGCGGTCGAGATTCCCGTCACCGTCAAGTGCCGCCTCGGCGTCGACGAGCAGGCGCCGCGCGAGGCCCTGTTCGCGCTGGTGCAAGCCGTCCAGGCGGCGGGCGCGGCCGGCGTCGTCGTCCACGCGCGCAAGGCCTGGCTCGAAGGGCTGAGCGCTAGGGACAACCGCGCCGTCCCGCCGCTCGACTATCCCCTCGTCTACGCCGTGAAGACGGCCCATCCCGACTTGGCCGTCGTCGTCAACGGCGGCGTCGACGATCTCGCGGCCGTCCGCGGCCATTTGCGCTGGGTCGACGGCGCGATGGTCGGCCGCGCCGCGTATCACAATCCGGAAATGCTGCTCGGCGTCGACCCGGAGATCTTCGGCCAGCCGGCGCCGTTCGCCGACGCCTTCGAGGCGGTCGAGGCTTATTTGCCCTATGTCGCGCGCGAACTGGCGCGCGGCGCGCGCCTCCACGCGCTCACCCGCCACATGCTCGGCCTGTTCGCCGGCCGCCCCGGCGCGCGGCGCTTTCGCCAAACGCTGGCGACGCTCGCCGTGCGCCCCGGCGCGGGGCTCGAAGCGCTGCGCGAAGCGGTCGCGCAAGTCGCGCGCGCGCCGCTCGCCGAGGCGGTTTGAGGCGGCTCACCGCCCCTTCAGGATCAGCCGCCCGCGCTCGACCGTGTAGCTCTGCAGCCTCTCCAGAAAGCTCATGCCGATCAGGCTCTGGTCGAGGGCGCCGGGCCGGGCGACCAACGCGCGCACGTTGCGCACGACGATCGGTCCGAGCGCGATCTCGCTGATGCGGGTTTCGGCCGCCATCGCCGCGCCGTTGGCGGTGACGACGCCGACGTCGAAGGCGAGCCCGGCGGCGTCGACGCCGATCAGCTTGGCGTCCTCGGCGCGCAGCACGACGCTCGAAGCGCCGGTGTCGAACAGGAACGCCACCCGCGCGCCGTCGACCCTGGCGGGGATGACGAATTGGCCGTCCCGCCGCTGGGCGACGATGACTTCGCCGCCCTTGCCGATTTGCGGCTCGCTGGGCAAGAGTTCGGCCATTGTCCGGTCGGCGACGTCGGCGACCTCGAAGCGATAGGCGTAAAGGGCGACGAGGCCGAGGATGATCGCGGCCCAGATCGCGGCGCCGCCGAGGACGCGCGCGAACGCTGCTGGTCCGGCGCGCCGCGCCAAGCTCAAGACCAGCCACGCCAGAAAGGCGACGGCGAAGGCGAGCTGCGCGAAAGCGCCGTGATCGAGCCCGATGAGCGGCGTGTTCTCGGGGACGAGCGCCAGCGCGGTCAGCGCCGCGGCGAGCAGGGCGAGGGGGAGGGCGACGGCCAATTCAGGCGCGCCCGCGCGCCGGGCGCGAGCGCGTCGCCTCGCGGCGGCGCGCGAGGCCGGCGACGATCGCGCGTCGCTCGTCGGCGTCGAGTTCGCCCCACACCGTGATTTCCTCGATCGTCCGGCCGCAGCCGACGCACAGGCCCGAATCGGGGTCGACGACGCAGATTCGCACGCAGGGGCTGGGCGGGGGGACGGAAAAATCCATGGCCGTGATTTAAGGCGCGCGGCCGCCGATGAGAAGAGCGACGAGGCAGACGATTTCGGCCGCCTGCTGCGCCGCGCCCGTGACGTCGCCGCTCCGGCCGCCGATCTGGCGGCGCGCCAGCGCGCTCGTCCCCCACGCGGCCGCCGCGGCGAGGACGCAGGCGAACAGCGCCTGCATGACGCCGAGCGCGACGAGCCCGGCGACCAACGCGACGCCGACGACGGCGAAGCCGGCCGCGATCAGATCTTTCGCCTCCAGGCGGCCGGCGCCCGGGTCGGCGCCATCGGCGCCGGCGGGGGGCGGCGGCGCCAAGGGAATGAGCGCGCCCGCGCGCGAAACCGCGCCGGAAAGGATCAGGCTCGCCGCCGCGACGACGAAGCCGCCGCGCGCCAGCGCCGCCAGCGCGGCGACGCGCACGATCAGCGAAAAAATCAGCGCCAGCGTTCCCCAGACGCCGATGCGGCCGTCGCGCGTGATCGCGAGCTCGGATTGGCGGGTTTGACCGCCGCCGAAGCCGTCGGCGAGGCCGGCGAGGCCGTCCTCGTGCATCGCGCCGGCGGCCAGGATCACCGTCGCCACGGCGAACGCCGCGCGCAGCAGCGGCGGCAGGCCGAGCAGGGCGGCAAGGCCGAACGCGACGGCGCCGACCGCGCCGATCAGGGCGCCCGCGATCGGGCAAGCCCAGGAGAAGCGCGCCAGATCAAGGCCCGCCCCCGCGGCCGCGTCGCTCGCGGCGCCGCCGGACGGCGCCGGCAGGCGCGAAAAGAAGCGCCAGGCGTCGAGAAGGTCGCGCCAGGCGCGGGCGATGAGGGCGGAGCGGGTCGAGGCGTCGAACATGGCCCATTCCTACTCCCGCGCCGCGGCGCCTGTCCATGCGGCGCCGGCGCGCGGCGTCACAGCGCCCACAGGAACACCAGGCAGGCGGCGACGCCGATGCCCGTCTGGCCCCATTCGAGCAGGCCCCATTGGCGCACCAGGACGCGCGCCGCGCCGATGTCGCGCGGCGCCAGCGTCAGAATCTGGTCGTTGAGCGGCGCCATGGCGAAGAATGTGTAGGGCCAGCTCAGGATGACGATCAGCGCGCCGATCGCCCAGCGCACGTCCTGGCTGGTGAAATAGGCGACGAGGCCGAGCGCCGCCGAGAGCAGCGCCAGGCCCGCCAGCAGCGCGACGCCGCGCCGGTCGCTCGGCGCCCATTCGTTGAGCATGGCCTGATCCTCGAGCGCCAGGCGCGCGGGCTGCTCGACGAGATTGACGTAGAGCGCGGCGCCGGAAAACGCGGCGGCGAGAACGAGGGCGAGAGATCCAGGCGACATGACGGTTCCTTGCTGTGCTGCGGGACGCGGCGGCCGCGACGCCATCACGATTGCGCCGCGATTGCAATGGCCGCTTTCGTTTGACACAAAGTCTGTCCCGACTGGCCTCTTTATGGTAAAGCAAGCAGATGACCAAGCTCCTCGATCAAGCGATTGAAAAAGTCCGCAAACTGCCGGAGGCGGATCAGGACGAGACGGCGGAAATGCTGCTGTGGGCTGTCGAAACTCGGGGCGCTCCGACTCCGCTCGACGAGGAGGCCGCCGCGGCCATCGACGAAGGTCTGACGCAGGCAAGACGCGGGGAATTCGCTTCCGACGCGGAAATCGCCGCGTTGTGGAAGCGACACGGCCTATGATCGTCCGCTATTCGCGGCGCGCGCAAGACGACCTCGCGAAAATCCTCGGATATCTCGACGAGCGGAGCCCTCGCGGCGCCGTCCACCCCATCACTGTAATGCTAGAATTCCGCCGATTCGCAGGCGCGAGACGCTCCGCGGATCGCCGTCTGTCCGCAGGCCAAGCAGTTGCCGGAGAAGCACCACTACTTCCCGATCTTCTATCAGAAGCGGTGGACCTCCGATCGCGACGGGAGGGTGTGCGTTTACAGCAAGCCTCATCGACAAGTGAAAGCGCTCAGGCGTTACCCCGACCAGATCGGATTCCGTTACGACCTCTACACCATCCCCGGTGTCGAGTTCGAAACTGCTAGCCACCTTGAGCGGCGCTTCTTCCTTCAGACCGACAACGACGCGGCTCAGGCCCTTTCAAGCATGGAGCGCGATCCAAGGATTGCGTTGGATAATCGCCTGAGAAGCGGCTGGTCGCGTTTCGTCATGTCTCTCATTCACAGAGCGCCGGACGAGGTCTCAATCTTCTTTCGCGAGGTCACGCAGCACGTTGGACAAGCGGAAAGAGAGTTCGAAGAACACTACGCCGAGCGCAGGCTGCCCACTGACCCGGAGACGTTCGAGGAGTTCGCCCGCGCTCGGCCGGCAAACCCGGCCGGCATTGCCACCGCGATGCTTATTCAAAAGGTCATAGACAGCCGTTTCGTCGGGAATCACTTCAACCGCATGACCTGGACGATCATCTCGCCGCCCAGCGCATACACCTTTCTCACCTCTGATCGCCCGATCATCATGACGAACGGGTTACCCGATCATCATGACGAACGGGTTAGTCAATCCGGATTCGCACCTTGCGCTGCCAATCGGCCCGAGGAGACTCTTTATTGCTTCTAACCAAGCGACGATCGTGCGCGAAATCGCAGCAAGAAAGCCTGATGATCTCGTCGCGTTCGTCAACGATCGAGTCATTAAACAAGCCCGCAACTTCGTCATCGGGGTTGACGATAAGCAGTTGCGTTTCGTCGAGAAGCGATTTGGAGCGCGCCTTCCCAGTTCCCCGACTGAGACCGCGCCCCGACCGACGTATGAAGAGGTCAGCGCTCTAGCGGCGAAGCTGCGGTAGCGGCCGCCCCACGGCCTTTACGGCCGCTTCACGATTTGGCGGTTAGTTTGCCGGCCAAAACTCGGCCCGCCTTCGCTTGGACATCTCGATGACTGCTGTCGCGGACCCAATCCCGCCGTTGCGCGCCCGCCCGGCGCCGCCTTTGGCGCGACGAAGGATCGAGTCTCCCGTCGCCGCCGCGCTCGCGGTCTATGGCGCGGCGCTGGCGTGGACCGTTGTCGTCCGCCTGCCGCTGTGGCGGATGGACGGCCTCGACGACGCGTTCTACGTCGAGGTCGCGCATCTCTGGACCCGCGGCGTCCTGCCCTACGTCGGCGCCTTCGACGTCAAGCCGCCCGGCTTCTTCGCCATCCTCGCCGGCGCCGAGGCGCTGCTGGGGCCGAGCCTCGACGCGCTGCGTGCGGTCGCGGTCGCCTTTGACGCGCTCGCCGCGGCGGCGATGTTCTTTCTCGGCCGCCGCTTCGGCGGCGCACGGCTCGGCCTGTTCGCCGCCATCCTCTATCCGATCCTTTCCGAACTCGTCACCAGCAACGACGCCTACTGCCCGCTCGCCGCGCTGACGATCCTGGCCTTCCTCGCCGCGCTGTCTCCGCTCGGGCTGATGAAGCGCGCCGCGCTCGCCGGGCTGTTCATCGGCGCGGCGGGCGCCGTCAAGCAGACCGCCGGCTTCGAGGCCGTCGCGCTGCTGTTCGTTGTCGTCGGCGCGCCCGACGGCGCGGGCCGGCGCGGCCGCGCGGCGCTCGCCTTCGCGCTCGCGGCGAGCGTCGCGCCGCTCGGCTTCCTTCTCTACTTCGCTTGGCATGGCGCCGCGCAGGCGCTGATCGACGACGCGCTGCTCGGCGCGCTCGGCCGCCCGGCCAGCGCCAGCGAGGGCCTCTCCTTCGTCGACGGCGTCGGCCGCGCCTTTGTCCTGCAGAAGAGCGTCGTCGCGATCTTCGGGCTCAGCGTTCTCGCGCTCATCAGGCGGCGGGCGCTGCGGAGCGCGCTCCCCCTCGCGCCGCTCGGGGCGCTCGAAGCCTGGTTCGCGCTCGCGTCGCTGTCGATCCTCGCCCAGCGCGCGATCGCGATCACCTATCTCGGCCCGACGCTGGCGCCGGGCCTGCTCTTGGCGGGATTGTGCCTGACCAAGGCGGCGCCCGAACTCGATCCGATCCCCGCGGCGATGCGCCTCGCCGCGCTCGGCCTGGCCTCGCTGGCGACCGCGCTGGCGGTTCCCGGCAACGACCTCTCGGTTCGCCAGGAGTCGCGCGCGCTCGCCGCCGCGGCGGCGGCGATCCGGGCGAGCGGCCCGACGCCCGGCGACGCGCTCTACGTCGTCAATCGCGGCGCCTGGCTCTACGGCGCGCTCGAAATGGCGCCCCCGACGCCGTATTTCTTCCCCGGCCACACGCTGTGCGACTTCCAGCAGAACGGCCCGGCCCTGCTCGAGGAAATCCTCGCGACCGCGCCGCGCTATCTCGTCGTCGCCGACCGGCGACTCCACTACGTCTGCGAACGGAAGGACCGCTGGCGGATCGTCGACGCCGCGCT
>Ga0326728_10005298_pt1 | contig 36531 bp, 31 predicted proteins | sample MB3enrmetagenome_FD_207602 | JGI IMG/M metagenome (GOLD analysis project Ga0326728, IMG submission 207602) | Lab enriched peat soil microbial communities from McLean, Ithaca, NY, United States - MB31MN | ecosystem: Environmental > Terrestrial > Soil > Wetlands > Peat | place: USA: New York...
CACGTTCTTGGCGACCAAATCGTCGAGGCCCGGCTCGTAGATCGGGATCTCGCCGCGGCCGAGCCGGCCGAGCTTGCCGGCATCTTTCTCTACGCAGGTGACGTTCCAGCCGAAATCGGAAAAACAGGCGGCGGATACCAGGCCGACATAGCCGGCCCCGATCATGCATATGTTCACAGGATACTTCCCTACAGCGGCTACCAAGGCGCAGTCTTAGACCGCCGCGCCGCCTGCTGCAAGCCGGCTGGCCGCCATTATGCGAACGGTTGCCGCACCGGATCGATTCGTTCAGGCCTCCTCCGTGGGCTTCGGTTAAGACGCAAACTTAGAGGAAAGCGCCTTGCCGTGAGATTAACGGCCGAACACATTGTTATAGCTATATTATTTGCAGCATTATTTGCAGCGGCACTGGCCTCGCCAAGCCGCGCGAGCGCTCGGCCGCCATTGCGGTGACGCGGCTTGCTCCTGCCTAGCGCTCATCGAGCGAACCGGGCCAACCGGTTCCGGGAGTACGCCTCCGAATGTTTGGTTACTGGCCGCTGCGGTCTCGCGCATTGAAGCGAAAAGGAAAATTGACCCGCAACGGACAAAACCGATCATGTGATCGCGGTTGCTTGCTTGCCAGATAATGCGGTAATTTCGCCGGCAATCAGCCCCTGAACCTTCTTGCCAGATAGTAGGTTCACGTCCCATTCACCTCGATGCGCTCACAATCATTGCGCGATTGAACGGGTTCGCCCCAAGGAGATAGCCCATGATCCGTAATTTGGTAGTTGCACTTGCCGCGGCAGCCGCGGTGACGCTCGGCGGAAACGCCGGAGCGGCCTCGATGAGCACGCCCGCAGCAATGCGTACAGCGGTGGATCGCTTGCAGATGACCGAGAACGTCCAGTTTATTTGGGATGGCCGTGATTACTGTTGGTACGACGATGGCTGGAACGGCCCGGGCTGGTATTGGTGCGGTTCGTACCTAGTGCCCGGAACTGGTTGGGGCGGCGGCTATGGCTGGCATCATTGGCATGGTGGGCATGCAGGCGGCCGTGGTCACGCCGCCGGACACGCGGTTCATGGCGGCGGTCATCCTCGCGGTGGTCATGGCGGTCATCATGCCGCACATGGCGGTCATGGCGGACATAGCGGACATAGCGGACATCGCTGACATCGATATCCGCCTCAATCACAGCAGTCCGATCAAAACACCTCATTGAATTTCGGAGAGGCCGCCGTAAGGCGGCCTTTCTTTTTGCGCTCAAGGATTACTTGGCTGATGTCACCTATTGGCACATCGCGTCACAGGACAGCCGTCTGCTTCGGGAGCGCTGCAGTCCCAGAGGCTGCGCGCACTCTTTATCTGAGAGCAAAGGGCGGCGCCACGCGAACACGGCGCCGCCCGGATGTGCGCTAAGCCGCCGCCTTCGGTGCGGGGTAGAACGTCTCACCCTTCGCCGCCATGTCGCGGAGCAGCTTCGGCGGCGCGAAGCGGTCGCCGTATTTATGCGCCAGCGCCTCGCACTCCGCGATGAACTTCGCGATACCGACCGTATCGACGAGGCTGAGCGGACCGCCCGTGTAAGGCGCGAAGCCGAGGCCCATGATGCCGCCCACATCGCCGTCCTCCGGCGCGGTGAGCACGCCCTCCTCCATGCAGCGCACGGCGTCGAGCGCTTGCGCATAGAGCAGCCGCTTCTTCAACTCGTCAATCGATGGCCACAGGCTTTCCGCCTTGGGCGGGTAAAGATCGGCAAGACCCGGCCAAAGGCTCTTCTGACCCTTCTCCGGATAATCGTAGAAGCCCTTGCCGTTCTTCCGCCCGGCTCTGCCGTTCTTCACATACATGGTCTCCATCACCCACGCGGCCGCGCTCGGCTTATAAGCCGCGCCGAGGTCGTTCTCGGCCGCTTTGTGGATTTTCCAGCCGAGGTCGATGGCGGTTTCGTCCGCGAGCGCGAGCGGGCCAACCGGCATGCCGGCGAGCTTGCCCGCGTTTTCGATCAACGCCGCCGGAATGCCTTCGGTCAGCATGATTTCGCCCTCGCCGATATAGCAGCCGCAAAAGCGCGAGGTGAAGAAGCCGCGCCCGTCATTGACGACGATGGGCGTTTTCTTGATCGCCTGCACGAAGTCGAGCGTGACGGCCAGCGCCTCATCGCTCGTCAGCTTGCCGCGGATCACCTCGACAAGCGGCATCTTCTCGGCCGGCGAGAAGAAGTGAATGCCGATGAACTTATCGGGGCGCGCGCTCGCCTCGGCAAGGCCGGTGATCGGAAGCGTGGAGGTGTTCGAGCCGAAAATCACGCCGGGACGGATCACGGCTTCCACGCGCTTCGTCACATCCGCCTTGATGGCGCGGTCCTCGAACACAGCTTCGATGATGTAGTCCACATCGGCGAGCGCGGCGAAGTCGGTAGCCGGATGGATACGGGCTAAAAGCGCCTCGCCATCGGCCTGGCTCATGCGGCGCTTTCCTACTGAGCCTTCGACGAGCTTTTTCGCGTAGCCCTTGCCCCTCTCGGCCGCCTCCTGATCGCGGTCGATCAGCACCACCTCGATGCCGTTCGTGGCCGCGACATAGGCGATGGCCGCGCCCATCATGCCGGCGCCCAGCATGCCGATTTTCTTGAACTGCGCCTTCGGAATGCCGGCCGGCCGGCGCGCGAGCTTATCCGCCCGGCCTTTGTTGATGAAGAGGCTGCGGATCATGTTGGGCGCGACGGTGCCGCGCAGCAGCGACAGGAAGTATTTCGCCTCGATCTTGAGGCCGAGATCGAACGGCACCTGCGTGCCTTCGTAGACGCAGGACATGATCGCCTGCGCGGCGGGGTAATTGCCTTGCGTCTTGTCGTGCAGCATCGCGTTACCGGCGATGAAGGTCTGGACCGCAGCGGGATTCATGGCGCCCGCGCCGCCCGGCACCTTGAAGGACTTCTCGTCCCAGGGCTGCACCGCCTTGGCTTGCGGCGAGGTCAGCCATTTTTTCGCCGCCGCCAGAAGCTCCGCTGCCGGCACAACCTCGTGCACGAGGCCGTTCGATTTGGCTTGGGCAGGCGTCATGTTGCGGCCTTCAAGCAGCATCGGCAGTGCGGGCATGATGCCGATCAGGCGGGGAATGCGCTGCGTGCCGCCTGCGCCGGGGCAAAGGCCCACTTGCACCTCGGGCTGGCCGATCTTGATGTCCTCGCCATTGGCGCTGACCCGGTAATGGCAGGCCAGCGCGATCTCGAAGCCGCCGCCGAGTGCGGTGCCGTTGATGGCGCAGGCGACAGGCTTGCCGCAGGTTTCGAGCCGGCGCAGCACATGCGTGAGGTGCGCGGCGGCCTTGAGCGCTTCGGCGGGCGGTGCGGTGCGGGCTTTTGCGATCAACCCCTCCATCGCGATGAGGTCTGCGCCCGCGACAAAGCTCGATTTGCCCGATGTGACGATGATGCCCTTCACGGAGGTGTCGCCGGCCGCGCGCTCGATGGCGGCTTCGAGCTCGCTCACGAATTCGGGGCCGATGACGTTCATCGATTTGCCCGGCTGGTCGATGGTGAGGGTTGCAATGCCATCCGAGTCGACGGCGTAAGAAATGCTGGTGGTCATTAGTCTCTCCGGTGTCATGGCCGCACTTGATGCGGCCATCCAGAGGCCGCAAACTCAGGCGTGTTGACGTGGATGGCCGGGTCAAGCCCGGCCATGACAAAAAAAGTTAAACCCGCTCGATAATCGTGGCCGTGCCCATGCCTGCACCGATGCAGAGCGTGACAAGGCCGGTGCCGGCGCCGCGGCGCTCCATCTCGTCGAGCAGCGTGCCGAGCACCATGGCCCCGGTTGCACCCAGCGGATGGCCCATGGCGATGGCGCCGCCGCAGACATTGATCTTGTCGTGCGGAACGCTGAGCACATCCATGAAGCGGAGGACGACGGCGGCGAAGGCCTCGTTCAGCTCCCAGAGGTCGAGGTCCTCCTTCCTCATGCCGGCCTTGGCGAGCGCGCGCTCGGCGGCAAAGCTCGGGCCTGTCAGCATGATGGTCGGCTCCGAGCCTATGGAGGCGAAGCTTCTGATGCGCGCGCGCGGTTTCAAGCCCGCCTTCTCGCCGGCTTCCTTCGTGCCGATCAGCACCATCGCGGCTCCGTCCACGATGCCGGACGAGTTGCCGGGCGTGTGCACATGGTTGATGCGCTCAATCTCGGGATATTTCTGAATCGCGACGCCATCGAAGCCGTAATTCTTGCCCATATCGGCGAAGGAGGGATTGAGCGAACCAAGCGATTGCATGCTGGCATCTGCGCGGATCGTCTCGTCGCGGGTCAAGAGCGGAAGGCCGAGAATGTCGTGCACCGGCACGACGGAGGAGGCGAAACGGCCTTCGTCCCAGGATTTCGCAGACCGCTTATGGCTTTCGACCGAATAGGCGTCGCAATCGTCGCGGCTGTAACCGTATTTGGTGGCGATGAGATCGGCGCTGATGCCTTGCGGCACGAAATAGGTGGGGATGGCCACGGCCGGATCGACCGGCCAGGCGCCGCCGTCGGAGCCCATCGGCACGCGGCTCATCGCCTCGACGCCGCCGCCGATGGCCATCGGCGACTGCCCCGACATCACCTTCGCCGCCGCCATGTTGACGGCTTCGAGGGCGCTCGCGCAGAACCGGTTGACCTGCACGCCGGGTACGCTTTCGTCATAGCCGGCCACCATGACCGCGGTGCGCGCGATGTTCGCGCCTTGCTCGCCCACGGGCGTCACACAGCCGAGGATCACATCCTCCACCTGTCTCGTGTCGAGGCCCGCATTGCGGCTGCGCAGCGCTTGCAGCATCTGCGAGGCGAGTTCAACCGGCGTTGCCTCATGCAGCGAGCCGTCTTTTTTGCCTTTCCCGCGCGGGGTGCGCACGTGATCGAAAATATAGGCGTCTGCCATCGTTTTCTCTCCCTTCAAACCGGTACGCCGCGCGCTAGAGCGAGCGCGCGATCAGCTCTTTCATGATCTCGTTCGTGCCGCCGTAGATGCGTTGGACGCGTGCGTCTGCGTAAGCGCGGGCGATGGGGTACTCCATCATGTAGCCATAGCCGCCATGCAGCTGCAGGCAGGCGTCCATCACTTTGCATTGAAGATCGGTGATCCAATACTTCGCCATGGCGGCGGTGGTGGGATCGAGCTCGGCCTCCATCATCTGCTGGATGCAGCGGTCGGCGAAGGTGCGGCCAACCTGGATTTCGGTTTTGAGCTCGGCGAGCTTGTGCTTCGTAGTTTGGAAATCGAAGATCGTGCGGCCGAAGGCCTTGCGCTCGCGCACATAATTCACGGTCCACTGCAGCGCGGCCTCGGCTGCGGCAATGCCCGTGATTGCGATTTGCAGGCGCTCCCAGGCGAGCTCTTTCATGAGAAGAGCGAAGCCTTGCCCTTCCTCGCCGAGCCGCGCGTCTCCGGAAAGCTCCACATCCTGGAAAAACAGTTCGGAGGTGTCCTGAGCATGCATGCCGAGCTTTTCGAGATTGCGGCCTTTCGAGAAACCGGGAAGGCCGGCATCGACCAGAAATAGCGTGATACCCTTGGCGCCTTGAGAGGGATCGGTCTTGGCCACGGCGATGACAACATCGGCGTTCTGGCCGTTGGTGATGAACGTCTTCTGGCCGTTCAGAACATAGCCGTTGCCGCGGGGCACCGCGCTTGTCCGCACCCCTTGCAGATCGGAGCCCGCGCCCGGCTCGGTCATGGCAATGGCGCCGATGATTTCGCCTTTCGCCATGCGGGGCAGATAGCGGCGCTTTTGGTCCTCTGTGCCGTAGGCGAGGATGTAGGGCGCAACGATGTCGGAATGGAGCGAAAAACCGGGCCCTGTGGCCCCGGCCCGCGCCAGCTCTTCCATGACGATCGCCGAGTGAAGCCGGTCGCCGCCGCCTCCGCCGTACTCTTCAGGGATAGCCGGCAAGAGAAGTCCGGCCTCGCCAGCGGCGAGCCAGACGGACCTTGGCACAATAGATTGCTTTTCCCATTGCGCATGATGCGGCGCGACTTCGCGCTCGACGAACTTGCGCACCTGATCGCGGTAAAGCTCGTGCTCTTCAGAAAATAGTGTGCGTGGCAACATAGTCCGCCCTCATCGCGATGATTATTCGCGCGTTTTGTGGGGTTTCTTCGAAGCCGGCCCCGGCAGCCTGCAGGGCCCGCCGCTTTCATGCAAATAGCGCAGGCACTGGCTGCGGATGTCCCGTAGCTCCTGAAGCGTTGCGGCGACGTCGGCCTGCTTCTTCTCAAGCTCCTCGATGAGTGCGGCCGAGCGCGAGGCCAAAAAGCCGGCCTGCTGCGGGCGGCCTTCGCCGCGGTCGCCGTAAAGATCGAGGTACTGCTTGATTTCGGCAAGCGAGAAGCCAATCGATTTGGCCCGAAGGATCAGCTTGAGGCGCGCGCGCTCCCGCCGCGTATAAACGCGGCCGCCATTTACGCGGGGCGGAGCGAGAAGCTCCTTCGCCTCGTAAAAGCGGATCGCGCGCGGCGTGATCTTGAATTCGCTCGCTAGCTCGGCAATGCCATAGAGCCTGTCCGTGTCGGTGTGGCTTTCGGTGCCGGCTTCCGTTGCTGATCTCAACTGCTTGCCCTGGCTGATGCCGCCGCCGTCGTCGCGAGGCGGCATCTGCCGCCGTGGCGATCCAGAAACACCATGACGCCTTGTTCCTGGATTGCTTCGCTTGGCTCGCGCTGACGGTGACTTCGCATTCCGCTAATTGCTTTAGACGAGCTGGCCGAGCTTCATGGCAAGGCCCATGTCGCCATCGACCGTCATCTTGCCCTGCATGAAGGCCACCGTTGGCGCGAGCAGGCCTTGGATCAGATCGCCGAAATCCGCTGCGCTCATACTAATCGTGCAATGGGCCGGTTCGTTTTTGTTGACGGTGACAGTGTTGTCCGCGCCCGTGCCGTCGATGAACAGGCAGCCATCGCCGCCCAGATCGAACTTCAAAGTTCCGCCGAGCGGCGATTTACCGTTTATGCGTCCCGCCATCGCGCCGGCCACTTCGCCTAAGTCCATCTCAAGCTCCCTTGGTTGGTTTCCACGCGCTCTTCCTAACGCATCCGCTTGACTTAAACAAGAGGAAGTTGACGTATACGTCAACCTTCTTTACCGTCAGCCTGAACACCCGCCTGGGAAGGGCTCGCATGGAAGAAGAGAAGCGTTATCGAAGCGTGTTCCGGCCGAAGCTGTTCGAAGGCGAGGTGCATATCGTCACCGGCGGCGGTAGCGGGATCGGGCGGTGCACCGCGCACGAGCTTGCGAGCCTTGGCGCCACGGTCATTCTCATCGGACGGAAACAGGGCAAGCTCGAAAAGGTTGCCGCGGAGATTGCCGCCGATGCCGGCAAGGCTGAGCATGCGGTTGCCGATATTCGCGATGAAGACGCGGTTAAGGCGCTCGTTGCTGGGATTGCCGCCCGGCATGGCCGCATTCATGGGCTCGTCAACAACGCCGGCGGCCAGTTCCCGTCGCCGTTGATGTTCATCAACAAAAAGGGCTTCGATGCGGTTGTCTCAACCAACCTGACCGGCGGTTTCCTCATGATGCGCGAGGTGTTTCTCCAATCCATGAAAGCGCACGGCGGAGCGATTGTGAACATGGCCGCCGATATGTGGAACGGCATGCCGGGCATGGGCCATTCGGGCGCGGCGCGGGCCGGCATGGTAAACCTCACAAAGACGGCGGCCTTCGAATGGGCGTTTGCGGGCGTGCGCGTGAACTGCGTGGCCCCCGGCTGGATCGCTTCGTCTGGGCTCGACCGGTATGAGGGGGCGGCGAAGGCAATGGTCCCCCAGCTCAAAAACCACGTGCCGCTGCGCCGGCTCGGCACGGAGGCCGAGGTCAGCGCCGCGATCTGTTTTCTGCTAAGCCCCTCCGCCGCGTTCATCACCGGGATTACGCTTGCTATCGATGGCGGCGCGCCGCTTGGTAACGCGCTGATGGATATGGGAGAATATAAGCCCGCGCCCGCCTTCGAGGGCTTCCATCGAGCAGAAGCGCCAGCGGCTCTATCCCCGGATGGGAGCGAATAATGCCGGCCATCGAGTCGCGGGTCTTGCCGCAATCGGAGAGCTTCAAAGCCAACGCCGCGCACATGCTGGGCAAGATCGAAGAGTTCCGTGCGCTGGAGCGGGCGGTCATCGCGCATTCGGCCCAGCAGGCGGAGAAGTTTGCGAAACGCGGCCAGATCCTCCCCCGCGAGCGCGTGGCGCGTCTCCTCGACCGGGGCGCGCCTTTCATCGAGCTTTCGACGCTCGCCGGATGGCGCATGCATGACGATGACGGCGAAGCCCGCGTGATGGGCGGCGGCTCGATTGCCGGGATCGGCGTGGTGGCGGGCAAACGTGTGCTCGTTTCGGCGAGCGATAGCGCGATCAAGGGCGGCACCGTATCGCCCATGGGATTGCGAAAAGCGCTGCGCGTTCAAGAGGTTGCGCGCGAGAATAAGTTGCCGCTGATTTACCTCGTGGAATCCGGGGGCGCGAACCTGCTTTATCAAAGCGAGATGTTCGTCGAGGGCGGGCGCTCCTTTGCGAACCAGGCGCGGTTGTCGGCGGCCGGCATCCCGCAGATCGCCGTCGTGCATGGCTCCTCGACGGCCGGCGGCGCTTATTTGCCGGGCCTTTCCGACTACGTTATCCTTGTGAAAAATCAGAGCAAAATCTTTCTCGCCGGGCCGCCGCTCGTAAAGGCCGCCATCGGCGAGGATGCCTCAGATGAGGAGCTTGGCGGCGCCGCGCTGCATGCCGCAACGACCGGGCTTGGCGAGTTTCTCGCCCGCGACGACCTCGACGCGATTTTGCAGGCGCGCGAGTTGATGGCGAAGCTGAAATGGGACCCTGTGCCGCAGCGCGAAAAGGGCTCGCCGCCGAAATACGCGCCAGAAGAATTGCTTGGCATTGTCCCGGTATCGGCGCGCGAGCCTTACGATGTGCGGGAGATCGTCGCCCGGCTGGTGGACGGCTCCGATTTCCTCGATTTTAAACGCGATTACGGCGCCGAAACCGTGTGCGGTTACGCGTCCGTCGATGGCTTCGAGGTTGGCATTCTCGGCAATAATGGCGCGATCCAGCCCGACGGCTCGACCAAGGCCGCGCAGTTCATCCAGCTTTGCGATCAGTCCGGGACGCCGCTCGTCTTCCTGCAAAACACCACCGGTTATATGGTCGGGCGCGAGGCCGAGCGCTTGGGCGCGATCAAGCACGGCTCGAAAATGATCCAGGCCGTGGCGAACGCGCGCGTGCCGAAATTCACCTTCATCGTGGGCGGGTCCTACGGCGCCGGCAATTACGGCATGTGCGGACGCGGCTTCGATCCGCGCTTCATCTTTTCGTGGCCGAATGCGCGCATCGCGGTGATGGGCGGCCCGCAAGCAGCGAAGGTGATGGAGATCGTTACGCGGGCTAAGTTCGAGAAGGCCGGCACGGTCAACGAGCCGGTGTTGAAGCAAATGTCGGAGGCCATCGAACGCCAGCTCGGCCGCGAGTCGACGGCGCTGTACGCGACCGCCCGGCTCTGGGACGACGGCATCATCGACCCGCGCGACACCCGCAAAATCCTCTCGCTCTGCCTCGCCATCGCCGCCGAGGGGGACGCGCGGGTTTTGCATCCAAATACATTCGGTGTTGCCCGGTTGTGATGCGCGTTTACGATTTCGAATAAGTACATAGTTGCTAGCCGCTTTTTCCTGAGGGCGCCACGGCATAAGCCGCCTCGCGGCGACGCCCGCGACCGATTGAGCGCGCGAACCGCGTCAAACATTTGCATTGCGCGCGCTTAAGTTTGAGTTATGGTCTCATATACATGCGAATACGTGAATTCAATGTTTGGAAAACAAACGGAAGGCACGGCTGAAACAGGGACTGCCGAAGCTCGAAGACACGAAGATTTGCGCCAAGCGGGCTTCGGCGCGGTAACGCAAACGATACCTGCCAGCCACCGCGACCGGCCATTTCCGGCTCTACGCGGCAGCTGGCGGGAGATGGCTAGAAAACTAGCCGTAACGGCAAAAGACAAAATTGGGAAGGAAGCGCTATGAAACAAACGATGATCGAACTGATGACGCAGATGATGCCGTACATGATGCCGGCGGTCTATGCGGGCGCGGCACTGCTCGCAATCGGAATTCTCGCCCTGCTGGCTTGGTTTTTTTCGGGCTGGGGCACGGGCCTGCTCCGCTTTTCGGGCCGCCTGCTGGTGATCTTCGGATTGTTTTTCCTGGCCTGCGAGCTCGCGGGGCTATTTCTTGGCGCTGAGCCCAGGATCAATTTTGGCGACGCCACAAAATTCGAGTTCAACACCAAGCCGTTTTGGATGTTCGGCCTCGCATTCTTGATCCCGGGATTCATCATGCGCATTGTGGGAGCATTGCGGCCCACGCATTAGAGCCCATGCTGTTTGCACGGCATCGCCGGGACTTTCTGAGTGCCAGGCGATGCCGCATGACGCCCTAATTGGCCCAGCAAGACCAAGAGCGCGCGGCGGGCCGTGACGCGGCCGCCCGCGCGCTGTATGATGCCTGCGGGCCGGCCCCGTGAGGACTTTTTTAGTCTCCGTGGCCTATTTTGATTATATGCCAGGGCTATTGCCGGAATGGAAAAACAGTCAAGCGCGAGCCGCGCCGGCGGCGGCCGGAAAGGCCAGCCTGCTGCAGCGCAGGACAAGAAAAAGCGGCTTGCCGATGCTCTGCGGCAGAACCTCGCCAGGCGCAAAGACAAAAAAGAGGCAGCCCCTGAGAAGAAGCCGGACGCAGATTAGCCGCCGAAGACCTTGCGGCGAGGGCCGGCGCCGTTTACACCTTAAAGAGATCGTGGAGTGCGTCCTCTCGCGCGCTCCTTAGCATTCTATTCCGGCGGACAAAATGGACAGAATTCGTATAACGGGCGGACAGCAGCTCAACGGCACGATCCCGATCAGCGGGGCCAAGAACGCGGCTCTGCCTTTGATGATCGCGAGCCTGCTCACTCCGGATACGATTACGCTGAAAAACGTGCCTAATCTGGCCGATGTGAGCCTTCTCATCCGCATCCTGCGCAATCATGGCGTGGATACCGCGGTCGATGGCAAGCGGGCGAACGGGAACGGGCACCAAGGCGATACCTTGCATCTTACCGCCCGCGATATCGTGGACACGACGGCGCCTTACGACATGGTGCGCCGCATGCGGGCGAGTTTTTGGGTTCTGGGGCCGCTCCTCGCGCGCGAGCATGAGGCACGCGTCTCGCTGCCGGGCGGCTGCGCGATCGGCACGCGGCCGGTGGATCTGCATCTGACGGGGCTACAGGCGCTCGGCGCTGACATCAGCCTCGATGGCGGCTATGTGGTGGCCAAAGCGCCGGGCGGCCTGCGCGGCGGCGTGGTCTCGTTCCCTAAAGTCTCCGTTGGCGCCACGCATAACGTCATGATGGCCGCCACCATGGCGAAGGGCGAGACGGTTCTCGAAAATGCGGCCTGCGAGCCCGAGGTGGCAGACGTTGCGAGCTGCCTCAACAAAATGGGCGCGAAAATCGACGGCGCCGGCACGCATACGATTACGATTCAGGGCGTAGACGAGCTCGAAGGGGCGACTCATACCGTGCTGCCCGACCGGATCGAGACCGGGACTTACGCCATGGCCGTCGGCGCGGCGGGCGGGGAGGTGCTGCTTGAAGGCGCGCGCGCCGACCTTTTGCCCTCGGTACTCGAAGTTCTGAGGCAGGCGGGCTTGGAGGTCGCCGAGACCAACCGCGGTTTGCGCGTTGCGCGCAACGGCGCTGGACTGAAGCCCGTGAATGTCACGACCGAGCCATTTCCCGGCTTCCCAACCGATTTGCAGGCGCAGCTCATGGCGCTGATGTGCCGCGCGGACGGAGTGTCGCAGATCCGCGAGACGATCTTCGAAAACCGCTTCATGCACGTGCAGGAGCTGGCCCGGCTCGGCGCCGACATCACAGTGTCGGGCGATATGGCGAAAGTTAAGGGCGTCGCCGCGCTCCGCGGCGCCGAAGTGATGGCGACAGACTTGCGCGCCTCGGTTTCTCTCGTGATCGCAGGGCTGATGGCCGAAGGCGAGACCGTCGTTAACCGTGTTTATCACCTGGATCGCGGCTTTGAGAGGCTGGAAGAGAAGCTTGGGTCTTGCGGAGCGAGCATCGAACGCCTTTCTTCATGAGAGAAATTCGAACTGACTTCGAACTCCAATCATGAGGCGCTCGTCATGCGCTCCGGCACACCCGAACCGCTCAAGCTCGTGGCTCTCGATCACGACGATCTCAAAATCTTGTCCGCGCACCTGCAAGATGCTGTGTTGCGCATGTCCGACATGGTGTATATGCCCGCCGACCGGCATTTTGCGGCAATCCTTAGCCGTTTCGATTGGCTTGCCGCCGAAACTAACGATGGCAGGTATTCCAATTTGCGCCGGTGCCGGTGCGCCCTGCGCTTCGACCGGGTGAAACGGGCCCAGGTTCAGAAAATCCGCCCCGGCGACCCCTGCGCCGTCGCCGAGCTGCTGGCGATGACTTACGAGGAGGCGGACCCGCCTGGCGGCTACGTCACCCTTTATTTTGCGGGAGGCGGTGCGGTGCGGCTTGAGGTCGAGTGCATAGAGGCCGAGCTGCACGATCTAGGCTCGAGCTGGCGTGCCGCAGTGAAGCCTGAGCACAGGAGTGCCGAAGGCGAAGTTTTGCCCTCCGCGCCTAAAATCCTCCACAACACCAAATAGGATCGTTTCCTTGCCACAGTTTCTCCGCTCCTCCGATCCTGGCTTCGCAGGGCAGTTCAAGGCTCTTGTCCAAGCCAGGCGCGACCAGCCTCACGATGTGCAGGAAGCTGTCCGGGCTATTATCGGTGCGGTGAGAGAAAAGGGCGACGCCGCGGTGATCGAGTACACCGCGCGGTTCGACAAGGTCGATTTGAGCAAGGGCGGCCTTAGGATCGCACCGGAAGAGCTTGAAAAAGCCTATGCAACGCTTTCCGAAGGTTTGAAGGCCGCGCTCGCGCTCGCTTACGAGCGCATCGAAGCCCATCACCGGCGCCAGCTTCCATCGGACGGGCGCTATACCGACGCCATCGGCGCCGAGCTTGGCCATCGCTGGACGGCACTCCAGTCGGCCGGTCTTTACGTGCCGGGGGGCAAGGCGAGCTATCCGAGCTCGGTTTTGATGAACGCGATCCCTGCGAAAGTTGCGGGCGTTCCCCGCCTCGTCATGGTTGTGCCAACGCCTGGCGGCGAAGTTAATCCTGTGGTGCTCGCCGCGGCCCATCTTGCAGGTGTTTTAGAGGTCTATCGCATCGGCGGCGCGCAGGCGGTTGCGGCGCTCGCCTATGGCACAGAGAGCATCGAGCCGGTTGCAAAGATCGTCGGCCCTGGAAACGCTTATGTCGCCGAGGCCAAGCGCCAGGTCTTCGGGGCCGCGGGCATCGACATGATTGCCGGGCCGTCGGAGGTCGTGGCGGTTGCGGACAAAAACGCCAATCCGCGCTGGCTCGCCGCAGATCTTCTGGCGCAGGCCGAGCACGACGAGGCCGCGCAGGCGATCTTGATCACAGACGATTTGACGCTTGCTGAAACCACGGCTTTGGCGGTGGAGAGCCAAATACCATTGATGCCGCGCCGCGCGATCGCCGGCAAAAGCTGGGCCGATCATGGCGCTATCATATTGGTGTCCAATCTCGCCGATGAGGCTCCGGCTCTTATCAATGCGCTCGCGCCGGAGCATTTGGAGCTTGCCTGCGATGCCGCCGAGGCGATGATCCCAGCGATCTGCAACGCGGGCGCGATTTTCATCGGCCATTACACACCGGAAGCCGTGGGCGACTATACCGGCGGATCGAACCACGTCCTGCCGACCGCCCGGGCTGCGCGGTTCTCCTCCGGGCTCGGCGTTCTCGATTTCATGAAACGCACATCCCTTTTGAAGCTTAATGCGCAAAGCCTCGCGGCGCTCGCTCCGGCGACTATGGCATTGGCCGAGGCCGAAGGGCTTGACGGTCATCGCCACTCTGTGGCCGTCCGGCTTCACGGAGCAGAATAAAGCCCGCACCATGGCAAACACTGCGCAAGCATCCAGCCCATCGCGTCTCGTCGAGATAAACCTGGACGAGGCCTCTATCGGCGCTCACACGCCCGAGGTCGATCACGAGCGCAAGGTTGCAATTTTCGATCTGCTCGAGGAGAATTTTTTCGAGCTGGGCGATGGAACGGCCGGCCCCTACAAGCTTCTCATCGCAATCGCAGAGCAGCGCCTCGCCTTCGCGGTGACGGCGGGAGACGCTGAGGAGCCTTGCGCCACCTTTCTGCTTTCGCTCAATCCCTTCCGCCGGGTCGTGAAGGATTACTTCCTCGTTTGCGGGAGTTATTTCGAGGCGATTAAAACCGCTCCGCCGAGCCGGATCGAGGCGCTCGATATGGGCCGCCGCGCCCTCCATGATGAAGGCAGCAAGCTTTTGATCGAGCGGCTGGATGGCAAAGTGCGGATGGACGTGCCCACCTCGCGGCGGCTGTTCACGCTGCTCTGCGCCCTGCATTGGAAGGGGTGATGGTTGCGGCCCATCCAGCGCGCTGGGGGTGCGCCTTTGCGGCGGCTAACCCCTAGCGGCAGACCGTTATTAACATGAGGTCAAGCGCACAAAGGTGAAGGAGGGCAGCAGCCATGGAGACGCGGAATTTGGGCAGCCAAGGGCTCGAAGTCTCAGAGCTTGGGCTTGGTTGCATGGGAATGAGCTTCGCCTATAGCGGGCGCGACGATGTGGAATCCATCGCAACCATTCACCGGGCGCTGGAGCTCGGCATCAACTTTCTGGATACCGCCGAAATATACGGCCCCTTCGAAAACGAGATCCTCGTTGGCAAGGCCATCGCCGGAAAGCGCGACGGCGTTATCATCGCAACCAAGTTCGGCTTCAAAATCGGCAGCAGCCAGCCCGGCACCGACAGCCGGCCGGAGCATGTGAAGGAAGTCTGCGAGGCATCGCTGAAGCGGCTCGGTATCGATCGCATCGACCTATTCTACCAGCACCGCGTCGACCCGAACGTGCCCATCGAGGACACGGTCGGCGCGATGGCGGAGCTGGTGAACGCGGGGAAGGTGCGTTATCTCGGCCTTTCGGAGGCGTCTGCCGCCACGCTGCGCCGCGCCCACGCCGTTCACCCCATCACTGCGCTGCAAAGCGAGTATTCGCTGTGGGAGCGCGGCGTCGAGGCGGAGGTTCTGCCGGCGTGCCGCGAGCTTGGCATCGGCTTTGTGCCCTATAGCCCGCTCGGGCGCGGCTTTCTGACCGGCATCGCGAAGCGCGCCGAGGACTATCCGCAAGACGACTACCGGCGCATGCAGCCGCGCTTTCAGGGCGAAAATTTCGACCGCAATATGAAGATCGTCGAGGCGGTCAAGGCCGTTGCCAGCGCCAAAGCTGCGACGCCTGGACAAATCGCGCTGGCCTGGCTCCTGGTGCAAGGCCCGGACATCGTGCCCATTCCCGGCACCAAACGGCGCACCTATTTGGAAGAGAATGCGGGCGCAACGGAAATTATGCTGTTGCCGGAGGATCTAGAGGCACTTGAGGAGGCTGCACCGCTTGGCGCCGCTGCCGGCGAGCGCTATCTGGAGCGGATGATGGCGCTCCTCGACCGGTAGGTCAAAGTCCCCCCTCATCCTGTCCTTCTCCCCGAGGGGAGAAGGGACGCTGCTGCAAGCCGCAGCAGACTCCCTCTCCCGTTGGGGAGAGGGCTGGGGTGAGGGGGGACTTCCGGCGCTCTGCAAGCCCGGCGCCGGGCGCCACGCTTAGGTTTGCCCTGAAACCGGTGCAATTGGAGGGAGCCGCTATGCAGATCGATCTCAACGCGGATATGGGCGAGGGCTTCGGCGCTTACAGGATCGGCCATGACGAGGAGCTGCTCGGCATCGTGACCTCGGCGAACGTGGCTTGCGGCTTCCACGCGGGCGACGCCACCATCATGCACCGCCTCGCGATGCTTGCGAAGGAGCGCGGCGTGGGCCTCGGCGCCCATCCCGGCTTCAACGATCTCTGGGGCTTCGGCCGCCGGACCATCGCCATGGACGCGCGCGATCTTGAGTATCTTGCGGCCTATCAGATCGGCGCCATGCAGGCGTTTACCGCCTATTCGGGCGCGCCTCTCCGCCATGTGAAGGCGCACGGCGCGCTCTACAACATGGCCGCGAAGGACGAGGCTTATGCCGGAGCCATCGCCCGCGCTGTGAAAATGGTAGATGCGGGTCTGATCCTCGTGGGGCTGCCCAGATCGGAAATGCAAAAGGCGGCGGAGAGACAAGGCCTCGCTTTTGCGCGCGAAGGATTTTGCGACCGGCTCTATAAGGACGACGGCTCGCTGATACCGCGCTCGGTGGCGGGCTCGGTGCTTAGCGATCCGGCGGCGGCAGCGGCGCAGGCGGTTGGCTTCGCCCGGGATCGCCAAATCGTCACCGCCAGCGGCGCGCGGCTGAAGCTTGAGGTGGATACGCTGTGCGTGCATGGCGACGAGCCGGGCGCTGTGGGCGTGGCGGCCGCGGTCCGCAGTGCGCTCGAAGCCGCCGGCGTTTCGCTCGCCCCGATGCAGGCCGTGTTGGCGTAGGGTCTGTCCTCGTATACCGGCATCACTGGGTAGACCCCCTCACCCCAACCCTCTCCCCCAGGGGAGAGGGAGTCGGCGACCGTTGTGCAGGCGTCCTCTCTCCCAACCGCATCCGCTTGCGGATGCGGTCACTCCAAGTTGCAAGCTCCCCAAGGCGAGCTTGCGGGGAGAGAGACAGAGTGAGGGGGGACTTCCCGGCGATGCCGGTATAACGAGGGCAGACGCTAGCAGCGTCCGGGCTGGATCGTCTTGTAAAGCGCCTGAACCAAAAGGTCCGGCAGCGCGGGCTTGGCGACGATCGCTGCGTCCGGCCATTCGCTCAGATCGAGCTGCGAGGCATGGCCGGTGTGAAAAACGAATGGTATTTGGCGGGCAGCGAGAATGTGTATGACGGGAAGGACGTCGTCACGGCCTAGTCTGCAATCGAGCAGCGCGGCGGCAAGGCCGGCCTCATTGGCCGCAAGCTGCTTTGCCTTCGCGACTGTCACTGCGGGGCCAACGGCGATCGCCCCGGCCTGTGTCAGGGTCGCCATCAGATCGTAAGCCGTAATCCATTCATCCTCGACAACAAGGATGCGAGCACCGCGGAGCGGTTCAGCGCCCGCAGCGGCAGGGGAAGATGTTACCGCCTCCGACATGATAGTCCCTAAATCGGCAGCTCGACCCGGCAGACCAAGCCGCCCGGTTCAAACCGCTGTTCAACCTTCGCGTCGGGCAATCCATTTTCGATGATAAAAGTTCCAAAGCCTGGGCTTCTTTTTGAGGAAACAGGAGGACCGCCGCTTTCCTGCCACAGCATCTCCAACGCCTTCCCGTTACGCTGAAGCACAACGCGCCAGGTAATTGAGACGTTGCCTTTCTCGCCCAAGGCGCCGTATTTGGCGGCATTCGTCGCCAATTCATGCACAAGCATCGCAAAGGGTGTGGCGAGGTAGGGCGGAAGCAGCAATTCCGGTCCATCGATGGTGACACGCCCTTGGGCGGAAGCGGCATACGCAGCCAACAGGCGATGAACGAGTGGACCGATCTCAGCGCCCTTCCAGTCGGTTTGCATCAAGAGATCGTGAGCATCCGAAAGTGCGAGCAAGCGAGCTTCATACTTCTGGAGCGCCGCAGGTGTTGTCTCGCCGCGCAGCGTTTGACGTGCCATCGCAATGATAACGGTAAGCGTGTTCTTCACGCGGTGGGACAATTCCTGGAGCAAAAGGACTTGTTGCGCCTCCCAGGCCTTCGCAGCCGTGATGTCCTGGACCGTGCCCACAAGCCTCGGAGTGCTGCGCGGCTTGGACGCTTCTGCAAAAAACGCCTTTCCCATCGCTCGCAACCATTGGTCCTTATTGCGGCCCTGCAATCTAAACTCGACGGAAAAAGCGCCGTCGCCGGTTGCCTCCAGGGCGTGACGCCAAGCTTCTTGAGCTTTCGGCCGGTCGCTCTCCGCGATGCCTGCCCAAAAGACTTCCAAATTGACTGCATCGGCCTCGCTAAGGCCCAAGAGCGTGCGGCAACGTGCGTCGAACCAAAACTCGTTTCTAGCGGCATCGTAGTCGAAAATGCCAAGGAAGGTTGCTTCCCGCGCAAGCTGCAATCGCCTCTCGCTTTGAAGGAGATCGCTTTCGGTTTGGCGACGCTCCGTGATATCGACGAAGGTAACGACGACACCCTCGATCTTGTCTTCGATCGTGCGATAGGGCCGCATGCGTATCAGATACCAGCGGTTTGCATCGCTTTGCACCTCGCACTCGAGGGGGACGAGATCGGCGAGGATCTTGCGGGCATCGCGCCCGAGACCGGAATAATCTCGCAGGCGGTGCGTGAAATCTGAAATCGGCCGGCCTTCGTCGCTGGCTGTGACGTTGAAAAGATCGGCGACCCGCGGCGTGAAACGCCTGATGCGCAAATCGCTATCGAGAAACAGGGTTCCGACATCGGTGACCGAGATCAGATTTTGCAGGTCGTTATGGGCGCGGGAGATGGCCTCGACCTTACGCGTCAGCTCCTGATTTGTCGCCTGCAATTCTTCATTGATAGATTGCAGCTCTTCCTTGCTCGTCTCCAATTCTTCTGCTGTCGAGCGATATTCTTCACCGACCGACTGCATTTCCTCGTTGGCGGCGCGAAGTTCTTCGATAGCGGTTTCGTAATCCAACCGGCTTGTGAAAAGTAGCGTCTTCGCCTTTTGCAGCTCTTCCGCCAGCGCTTGGGTTGCGCCGTCCGCTTTCAGTCCGGCGGAATTGAAACTGCGAAGTTCGGCGCTGCGCAAATCCTCTGCGCTCGCCTCGATGAAAAAAATGAGAGCCGTTGGCTCAACGTTCTCCCGCACGATGGGCCGGACCTGCAAATGCACGATGGCTTCGATTCCATTGAACTTCACATTGACCGGGGCGGTCAGCGCGGGAAGACGGCGCTCGAATGCGCGGCTCAGAGCGGACAACAGATCGAGCCTCAACTCCGGCCTGATCAAATCGCTGATATTGGGCGTTGGCGGGCCGCCGGGATGTTGTAAGAACCGCCCAGCCGATTCCGACAGGTGGACGATACGATAAGCGCTATCGACGAGGATGCTTGGCGGGGCACATTCCTCGAGGGCCAGCTTGTGCGCGGCGGCTTCGCCAGGTGGCGGCAGCACGGCGCGGGATGTGTTTGCCAGAACGGGCGATGCATCGAGCCGTGTCATTCCAAAGGCCCTCAGCGGAGGCAGGCTCGCTGCCGGGACGTGACCGGCCGACTGGTAGATGCGGGCATCCCGGTCGACTGACAGGAATGCGTTTCGCGGTGAATCGGCCGCCTCGGACGCGCCGAGGAAAAGATATCCGCCCGGGTTAAGCGCGTAGTTGAAAATGCCGCAAGCCAGCCGCTGTAGATCGCGGTCGAAATAAATGAGCACGTTGCGGCAGGAGATCAGGTCGAGGCGGGAGAAAGGCGGATCGTTGATAAGGTTGTGCACCGCAAACAGAACGGTGTCGCGCAGCTCGCGCTTGACGCGGTAGCGGTCTTTCTCCAGGACGAAAAACCGGGCGAGCCGCTCCTCGCTCACGTCGGCCTCGATAGAGACCGGGTAGCGGCCTTCGCGTGCGGCGGCGAGCGCACCGCCGTCTATGTCCGTGGCGAAGACTTGAATGAGAGGCCGCAGCTCCTGGCTCGCGGCTTCTTCCAATAATAAAATCGCTATGGAATAGGCTTCTTCGCCCGTAGCGCAGCCGGGCGCCCAAACGCGAATGGCGCTGGACGGGTCCTTGCCTTCGAATAAATGCGGAATAACGAGCCTTTGCAGCGCATCGAACGCCTCTGCGTCGCGGAAAAAGCTTGTCACCGATATGAGAAGGTCGCCGAACAGGACCTGAATTTCACTGGGATTTTCGCGGAGCAGCTCAAGATAGTCCTTAAGCTCGGGGATTTGTTTGACCTGCATGCGGCGCGCCAGACGCCTCAATACGGTCGCGCGCTTATATTTGGAGAAGTCGTGGCCGGTTCGCGCCTTCAAATGGGAAAAAACGGCTCGAAGGAGGTCTTCCTCCGTCTCGCGAAGCTTGTCCTCATAGACATGCTGCTTGGTCCGGGCGATAGCGGCAAGCCGCTCTACGAGGGCGCGAAGCGGCAGCACTTCGTCCGCGCATCCGGTCGCGATGGCGCTCCGCGGCATGGACGCATATTCCGCGTCGTCCGGATCCTGAACGAGAATCACCCCGCCCGCTTCCTTGATCGCTTTCACTCCTAACGCGCCGTCCGATCCGGCGCCGGTTAGGATCACGGCAAAGAGGCCGCCAGGCCAGCTTGCTAGGGAGCGGAAGAAGAAGTCGATCGGCGCGCGCTTCCCGCGCTGAGCGTCGAAGTCGCAGGTGTCGAGCGCGCCGTTCGAGACGATCAGCTGCCGGTTTGGCGGAATGAGGTAGACATGGTTGGGCTCGATGCGGATGCGGTTCTGGACCTGTATCACGGTCATTGCCGTTCGAGCGGCGAGAATGGATGAAAGATCGCTTCGGTGCTCAGGGTCGAGATGAAGAACGGCTACAAAAGCGGCGCCGGTATCCGCCGGGATCAGCTCGAAAAAGGTCCGAAGGGCTTGAATGCCGCCCGCCGAAGTGCCGATCGCGACAACAGGGAAGCTTTTTACTTGTTCTGCTGGTTTTGGCACGGCGACCAACGTTAAACACTTGTCTTGTGGGACGAGGTTTCGAGAGTCGCTGCCATAAAGCCGGGGGCTTGAGATAGTTCCAAGTATCGACCTCGGATTGCCAGAAGGAAACTATATTAATAGCAGAGATTCAAGCGTAACCCTTGCGGCCTCTTGTCACTCGCAACAGCATTTTTGTTGCATCCTGTATCAGTCTACGCCGGGCGGTCAGCCGGCGCGCTGGCCGATCTTCAGGAACTCCGCCATGAACTCGCGAAGCCGCGGCTGGCGCGCCTCGATATAGGGCAGCGGCCGCAGCACCTCGAGCGCGGCGATGCCGATGCGGATCGTAAAGCCGCCACTGACGAGCCCTTCCCCGAGCCGGCGGGAGAGCCGGGCGGTCAGGCCATGGCCGATGAATTGCTGCAAGAGGTCGTCTGTGAACGCAATGCCGCCCGCGACGGCGAGGTGGCCGGCAATAAGCCGCAACAGCCTGAGGATCGCGAAGAAGCCCGGCCTGCCGCCATAAATGTCCGCGAGGCTGCGCAGCATGCGGAAATTCTCGTAAGCCACAAAAGCGACGGGGACGATTGCGGCCGGGCTGAGCGAGGTTACCACCGAGACGCGCCGGCCGGATGAGCCGATGGCGGTGCGGGCCAGCCGGTCGAGCGGCAGGAGAAGCTCGCGCTCGGCGAGCGTCAGCACTTGCCGCGCGTCCAGAATATCGCGCTGATGCTGCTTCAACCGGTGGACGCCCTCGGCAAGTTCGCGCCGGTCTTTAAACATCGCGCGCATCGCCGCCGCAGTGCTGCGGGCGCCCCGCACGTCCCCGGCGCCCAGCGCAGCTTCGGCGCGCTTACGAAGCGCCGTGACCGCCGAAAGGCGCAAAAGCCCGGCCACCTCGCGCGCCGCGATCATGACGAAAGCAAAAACCGCAACCGCGAACAGGATGGTGGCAGCCCAGCCGAGCCAATCGCTGCGCGAGAGCAAGGCCAGCACCGTCTGCTGCATCCAAATCAAGGCCCACAAAACTAGAAGCCCGCCAACCGCGCTCCAGAACACGGCGCTCCAGCCGCGGCGGTTTTCGCTCGATGGCGGCGGCAGGGCGAGCGGTTCGGCGGCGAGGGGCTGCTCGATGGGCGCCTCGATTTTCAGGCTCGGATCGTCCAGGCTGAACGCCGCCGGTGCGCGGTTTTGAGGGATGCCGCTCATGCCAATTTATCGCCAATCAGAAAGTTCAACGCGCGGTCGAGCCTGATATGGGGAAGCACCGTGCTTCGCCCAAATTCCGGCGCTGCCTGTTTCGGGGGGCGGAAGCGTACGAAGTGCGCGGGCGCCCGGCCTGAGCTGAGCCACTCGCGCGAGACCGCAAGCGCAGGGTCGTCCGGCAGATCGCCGGGAAAAATTGCCAGCTCCTCGGCGCCGTTAAAAACGCGCTCGCCAAGGCGCTCGCCTTTGAGCGGCGTGCCGGCAATGCACGGCAAGAGCTCGCCGCCTTGCCGCGCTTGAGCCTCCCGTGTCGCGCGCACGCTCGCGAGCGCAAAGGCGCGCACCTCGGCGCCTACGAAAGACGCGCGCTCGATGCTTTGTGCCGCGATCAGGCGCAAAATCGCTTCCAGCCGGTCGTGATTGGCATGATGCAGATGATCGGCCTTGGTCGCGGCGAACACGATCCGGTCGATGCGCCGGCCGCCAAGCAAAGACAGCCAGCCGTTCTGGCCCTGACGGAAGCAGCGCAGGATATCGGTAAGCGCGCGCTCGAGATCGGCGACCGCGTCTGGCCCGGCATTGATGGCGGCGAGCACGTCGGCGAGCACGATCTGGCGGTCGAGGCGCGCGAAATGGTCCCGGAAGAAGGGCTGAACCACATGGGTTTTATAGGACTGATAGCGGCGCGCCATCATCGCCCAAAGACTTCCGCTTGGTGCGGGCGTTCCCGCGGGCGTATCGAGCGGGAAGAATGTGAAGGCCGGTGAGCCGGCCATGTCGCCCGGCATCAAAAAGCGCCCAGGCGGCAGGCTGGAAAGCGACAGCGCTTCGGCGTGGCACTTGCGCAAATATTGGGTGAAGAGTTCCGCGCCCTTCTGCGCGGTTTGCTCGTCCTGGGGGGCGAGCGCATCGGTTGCTGCGAGGAAGGCGAGCCAATCTCCGGCGGCGGGAGCGCGCGCCGGCTCGCGCGCGAGAGCTGTGGCCTGCCTCGACCAGCCCTCGTAGCTCAAATCGAGGAGCGGAAGGTCGAGAAGCCATTCGCCCGGATAATCGACGATGTCGAGATGCAGCGTTCCGGTGCCGAGTGCGCGCCACACCGCGGCAGCGGGCTCGTATTCGATGGTGAGCCGCAACTCGCTGATCTGCCGAGTGCCCTCGGGCCAGGCCGGCTCGGCGCTGGTGAGCTTGGCGAGATTGCCCTCGTAATCGAAGCGGGGCACCGCGTCGTGCGGCTGCGGCTCCAGATAGGCGCGAACGATGCGCCCTTGCGCGAGCGGCTCGAAAAAGGGCAGCGCGTTTCCGGCGAGGAGATTATGCACGAGCGAGGTGATGAAGACGGTTTTGCCGGAGCGCGACAGGCCGGTCACGCCGAGCCGGACCGCGGGCGTGAGAAGCTGCGCGGCCGCGTCCTGAGCGCGCGCCCAGGTTTCGAGCGCTGTGTTCGATAAGCGTCCCAGCAAATCCGGCTCCATTCGCGTCCATGCGCGCATTTCGTGAAGAGCCGCTTTTAGCAGGACCCGCGCTGGAACGGAACTGGGTTACGGAGCGCGCTCGCAGGCGTCATAGCGCTCTGTCACCCCTGCAAGCGGTGCGCGATAAATTCTTTTATTTTTTTCGCGAGCTCGTCGGCACCCATGTCGCGAAATTCCTGGTCCGCGCCAGGGATAACGGCAAGGGTCACGGTCTTAAGCGCGGCAAAATCCGGTTCTGCCGCCTTTATGTCGTTTAGGCCCGGATCGGCATCTCCCACGGCCAGGAGAACCGGAACGTTGATGCTTTGCAAGAGGTTCGTCGTTTGAAACTTTGCGTTGGCGCCGTAATAGTTCGCAAACGCACCCGCCGTTACCTGCGCATGCTTGCAATTCAAGAAACCGGGAACTTCCAGAAGCTGGTTGTCTTCTTCGCGCGCGACAAGTTCCTCCGCCTTGGTAAGCTCAGGCAGCAATGGCTTTCCGAAGCGCGCTCTGTATTCCTCATCGGCCTTCTCCGCGGTCTGCATGAGCGGCGCGACCAGCACCACACGCTTTACGGCTTTGTCGATCCGGTTGATGGCGTAAAGCGCAACTTGATTCGCTCCGCGGCCATGGCCTGCAACGGTGATCGACTGCGCTCCCTTTTCCTTGAGCCAGCGTACCCAGGCGGCAATCTCATCGACGGCGTCCTCATGCCGGTGATCCTGCTCCATCGAGCAATCGAACATGCCGTGACGCTTGTCGAGACCAAGGCCAAGCGTGATCGCAAGCGAGTTTATGCCGAAATCGCGAAGCCCGTCTTGAAGCGCGGCCATAAGCTCCATCCGGCCGTGCCCTTGCGTGTCGTGCACGAGCAAGACCGTGCCTTCGTTCTTCAGCGATTTGCCCGGCGCCAATTCGAGGTTCGCAGAAACCTCAAGACCGAGATATTCGAGCGTGACCTCTTCCGCTGTGCAGTTCGCGGTAAAGGCCGCAAGCGAAAACACCGCCACAGCCAGGACGATAAGGCCGCGCATGAGAATCCTTCCGATAGATGTTGCCGGCGAGGCACTCGCTAATGCCGCTTATGGACGAAATCAGGGCCAAGCCCGAGGGATCACGCGATTTATGTTAACAAGAAGGCCTCCCATGCGCGGCCCTTATCTCCTTCTTTTCTTTTTTATTCGCGCTTTTTTGGATTCCGCGGGCGGAACTGGCGGCCAGGACGCTTTCGCAAGGGGGGCGCCGGCGGTTGGGGAGCCCTTCAACAGCCTGAGAGAGGGGCGTCCCGCCTTTGAGCCGATTCCCGGCGCAACCGCCCGTTGCGGCGCGCGGCGGGTTTGTCCGGCTTTTGCCCAAATGTTCAAGGATTCGACGAGGCCCGCGAATGCCATGGCGAAGTAGATATAAACGCGCGGTATATGCGTACCGAGACCGTCGGCAACGAGGACGACGCCGATAAGCATGAGGAAGCACAAGGCTAGCATCTTCACGGTAGGGTGCCGCTCGATGAATTCTCCGGTGACACTGGCCGCAAAGTACATAATTCCAACCGCGATGCAGATCGCCGCTGCCATGATCTCGATGTCGCGCGCCAAGCCTACCGCGGTTACGATGGAATCCAACGAGAAGATCAAATCCATCACCGCAATCTTCAAAATCACGGCGGCGAACCGGCCTTTGCGCGCCGTAGCCGGCTGTGCGCCGCCCGAACGGTCTTCGATACTGGCGTGGATCTCCTGGATGGCCTTGAACATGAGGAAAAGCCCGCCGGCGATGAGGATCAGGCTACGCCAAGAAAAGTCCACCCCGGCGGCATTGAAAAGCGGAGCCGTTAGCCGCGTTACCCAAGAGATGGCGGAGAGAAGAAGAAGGCGGAGCGCAAGTGCGAGGCCCAGTCCTGCACTTCTCGCCCGCCGGGCTTCCTGTTTGGGAAGCGAATTTGTCAGAATTGCCAGGACGACGATATTGTCCACGCCGAGCACGATCTCCAGGCTCGTGAGCGTTAGGAGGCTTGCCCACGCGGCAGGATCGAGAAATAGTTGCATGAAAAACCTACGAGGGTCCTGCCGCGCACCTTCGGCGGCCGGTCATTCCGTTGGGTAACGAGGCTGGATGCGGTCGCGTTCGCTTGCTGCGCTTAAGCCGAAGGCCACTATATAGGCCGCTGTTGCCGCGAATATAACCCGCTCGGCCAATGTTCCGGGAAAGCCATGGCTAACTGCGGAGACCGCAGCGGCGCCCCAAGCGAAAACGATAAAAAGTGTGAGCGCCCGCAACCGTTTTACGCGGAGCGGATGCACGAAGCGAAAGGGTACGAAGGTGAGAATTGCGCAGAGTCCGATAAGGGCTGCGGATAGTGCAGGGGGCATGCCGAGGACGAAGCAGTAAAGGACAATGGCATTCCAGATGGCGGGAAAACCCACGAAGTAGCCGTCGGCGGTTTTGCTGGTCTTATCTGAGAAATGATAGAGGGAGACCATCAGCATCGTTGCGGCCAGGATGAGCCGCAGCCCCTCCGGCACGATCGATGCGCGTGCAACGATGAAGGCGGGGATGGTGACATAGGTCAAATAGTCGATGATCTTATCGAGATCCTCGCCGGAAAAGCGGGGCAGAACCCGCTTAACCTCAAGCCGCCGGGCCAAGGGGCCGTCGGCCCCATCGACGATCAACGCCGCCCCGAGCCATGCGAAAGCATCCGCCCACTCGCCCTCGGTTGCGGCAAGAAGGGCGAATAGCCCAAGCACCGCGCCCGTTGCGGTAAGGACGTGCACGGACGCCGCGCCGAGCACGCTGTTGATTTTTGGATTTGAGCGGTTGCTCATTGGGCAGTACGCGCTGCCAAACGATCAGAATTTGTGGCTCAACGTGCCCTTGATCTGCATGCCTTCATCGGGCGTGTGCTGATCGAGGCTGTGTTGGTCGAGCTGGAGCGCGTCCGGGTAGCCTTTGCCACCGTACAAGAGCTCAAGGCCGAAATCGAGCTTTGGCAAGGTTCCGACAGAGCCGATGCCCGGGATCGTGACCTCAGTCCCGCTAGACTTGCCGGTCAAAGCGAGAGGATCGGGAGCACTTGCCTCAGGCGTCTTTCCCGGCAGCGCCAATTGCTGCCCGAAAGGCGAAAGCGGCGCCGATTGTGTGTTCGTTTGTGGCGGCGCAACCGGCTCTGTGGAGAAAGCCATCGCTCCCGTCACCTGCAGGGCAAGCGACAAGGCGATGCTACACGCCAGTGCCGCCTCCCTCAACTTGATTTGCTTGCCCATGACTCGCTCCCCGCTTGTGCTACTAAGATGATTGCGAACCCCTATGAATGCAAGTCTATTGATTCACTCCTTAAGTCCTTGTGAAATCTGCGTTATCCACCGCTGTACCCCCAACCCCGTGGCCGAAATGCCTCACGGCGCGGTTGCAGCCGCCTTATTTTGGCCGAAATGCGGCTAGGACTGAGCCGCGGTTTCACTGCAGAGCCATTCGAGGTAGGAGGCTGCGACCTGCTGGGGTTCAAACACCATGAGAGCGGGGACGGAATAAGGGTGCCGGGCCGCAAGCGCCGCAAGCACTTGCTCTGCCAAGTCTTTTCTCGTCTTGACGAGCATGGCGGCTTCGGTCCCCTGTTCCACCGCGCCCTGCCAGCGATAGATTGACAGCATGCCGGGAAAAATATTGACGCATGCGGCAAGTTTTTCCTCCACAAGTTCACTGCCTATTTTCCTTGCGTCACTTTCAGTGGAAAATGTGGTATAAATAGCTACCATTCCGGTGGCTTCATCCATGGCGTCCTCTCCAATGCCCCAAATGCATTCTCGATTCTATTCGATTCCAGCCGCCCGTGAGCCCGCGTGTCCGAGGTGAGCGCGGTTGAAACCGGGGCGGGCATCCCCGTTGATAAGGTTCGCCTGGGGTTCGTTGCAAGCCCTGCTCCCGAGGCGCAGGAGGCTCTGCAACGCCTGGCCCGGCGCTATGGCAGCGCCAAGCCGGAAACTGCCGGCGTCATTATCGCTCTTGGCGGCGATGGCCTCATGCTGCAAACGCTGCACCGCTTCATGGGAACCGGCATCCCAATCTACGGCATGCATAGAGGGTCCGTCGGCTTTCTCATGAACGAGTATCAGGAGGACCGGCTTCTGGAACGGGTGGCGGGCGCCAAGCTGAGCGTTATCCATCCCCTTAAGATGCTGGCGCAAAACGTGGCGGGGCAGAGGCTGGAGGCGCTTGCGATCAACGAGGTGCATCTCTTCAGGCAAACCGCGCAAAGCGCTAGGCTCTCCATTTCGGTCGATGGAAAGGAACGGCTGAGCGAGCTGATTTGCGACGGCGTCCTTGTCGCCACTCCCGCTGGAAGCACGGCCTATAATCTTTCTGCGGGCGGTCCGATTCTTCCGTTGAAGGCTCCGCTTCTCGCCCTGACGCCGATCAGCCCTTTCCGGCCCAGGCGATGGCGCGGCGCGTTGCTGCCAAACAAGGCGCATGTCAAGATCGAGGTTCAGGAAGCGGACAAGCGCCCGGTCAGCGCCGTTGCCGATCACGCCGAATTCCGCGATGTGCTTTCGGTCTCCATCAGCGAGGAGCGCGGGATAGACCTTCAACTGCTATTCGATCCCGGCCATGCGCTTGAGGAGCGCATTCTTGCGGAGCAGTTTAGGTTTTGAGACATTACACCGTGCGGTTGACGGAGCTTGTTGCGCACCTTAAACCCGGCGGGGTCTACGGACGTGAAGGGGAACGGCAATGCGGACAGTCCTTAAAGTCTCTTTCTGCGGGTTCTTTCTATGTCTGTCCGCATTAGACTGCGCCGCAGGCGAGACCCGGACGATCCTTATTCTCGATGCCACAGCTCAAATGAACGCTCAGTTCGGACAGCAGCGGAAAATCGACGCGATGAAAAGCGCTGTCGCCGCCGCCGCGGTTCGGTTGGATGCCAAGGCTTCGCTCGCCGCATGGGCGTTCGGGACAAATCCCTCCAAGAAATGCGAAGACAGGGGCGAGCTTGTCCATCTTCAGCCGGTGGAGACCGCCGCTAGCGCGCTGGACAAGGTGCTGAGCCCGGTGCAGCCGAGGGCGGCGCGTGCCCCAGTGTTTGGGACTTTGCAGGCCGCGCTCGCATCGCTAGGAGAGCCCAAGGACGGAGCCGTATCGGCCGTCATCATTGCGGGCACGGGCGACGATTGCACCGGCGATATCTGCAGCGAGGCGAAACGGCTTCATGACGAGTACCCTAACGCAAAGCTGACAGTACTCGCCGCCGGCATGAGCGAGCAGGCAGCGGCCAATTTCACATGCGCGGCGAAAGCCATGGGAGGCGGATTCACCGCGGTCAAGTCTGCGGCCGATCTCACCCGGGTTCTGCGCCAGACCCTCGATATCGCCCCGGACGCGCAACCGGTAAAAGCGCCGGTCCTGCCATCGGCGGCCCCGCCCGAAGCAGGAAAGACCTCAGCGGTCAAGAGCACCGAAACGGCTGTGGCCGCGCCTTCCGCGCCGGTTGGGACGAACCTCGCCGTCCGGGAACAGCCGCAGCCTGATGCCAATACGTTTCTTTCTTTCGCGCTTTCGAGCGGTATGCCCCCCCTCGAAGCCGGCGTGACCTGGGAGATTTACAAGATTAACACGACCCCGACGGGCCAGCTGCGCGCGGCAGAGGCGCCAAGCTGGACCGGAGGCGGCGGGCAGGCAAAACTCAAGCTTGCCGAAGGCCGCTACCTGGTTCGGGCAGCCTACGGCTTCGCCTCAGCGGAGGACGCCATCGCAGTTGGCGCTGGCAAAGCCGAAAAGACCATATCGCTGAATGCCGGGACCGTTGCCGCGGAAGCCTTGCAGGCGCAAGGCTCGCAAGCTGCCGAGGACGCTTTTTTCGTGCTTTACCGCCGGAAAACGGCGGTCGCACTGGAGGAGCTTGGCAGATCCAGCGAAGCTCCGGCGATATTTTACGTGAATGCTGGCGAATACACGATTGCTGCCACCGCGGGGCTCGCCAAGCTCCATACCGATGTCAAGGTTGAGGCGGGAAAGGTTTCGGCGGTCCGGATGGCGCTCAATGTGGGAGTGCTGGAAATCAAGACTTTCGCTGTGGAAGGGTCCTCCAGGCCGGTGCCTGCCTGGCATAGACTTTACGCCGCCGCGTCAGGTCCGGGAAAAGCGCCTGTCTTAAGAATATCGGGCGGCTCTCATCGCTTGCAGATCCCGGCAGGAACCTACCGGCTGGAAACCGAATACGGCAATGCACGTGTGGAGAGCGCTGTCTCGGTGGCGGCGGGGCAAACCGCTTCGCAAAGCGTCGTTTTAGGCGCCGGGGAAGCGAAGATCAGCCTGCCGGCCGGTAAGCCTGCGCGAGTTTGCGCGGTTTACGAAGCTGGTGCAGACCGCAATGCAGGACCGCTCGGCCGCGCCGCGGGAACGTCGATGAGTTTCATCCTCAAAGCCGGCGACTACGATGTCGAGTGCAGGCACCAAGGAGCATCCGAGCCTGCGAAGAGGGCCCGGATCCGGGTCGTTCCCGGCGAGACCCAGCAAGCGAAGATCGAGGATTAGCGGGGTACCCGCCTCATTTTGATCGAACCTGAGACCTAGCTTTGTTTGCATGGCATCGGCTTTGTGGATTTCAAAGGAGCGGCGAGGGGCGGTTCATGCGGATAAAAAAAACGGCGGCCTACATCCTCGCTATGGCGTTTTCCGCATCGGCGCTTTGGCTTCCGGTCAGCCTATCGCCTTGGGGCGCAGCGCATGCAGCGCCCAAAGCTCCGAAGGGCGCAAGCTCTGTCGTTGAGGGCGAGGATATCCCCATCGAAGGGGAGGGTCCCAAGGCACCGGTCCAGCAAGGCGGCGACGATGCGGAACCCCAATCGAGGCCCGTGCCGCCAACCTCCGGTCCGCCCGCTCCGGTGACGCTGACGGCCTACTTGAGCGAAGGCAGCGCGCCTATGACCTCCGGCATTACCTGGCGCGTCTTCGAAGGCCATCCGGGTAGCGACGGGAGTTACCGGCTTATGGAAACGGTTCGTGAGCCGCAGCCTACCCTTGAGCTGAGACCGGGGGAATATTTAATCAATATTGCCTATGGGCGGGCCAACCTCACGAAAAAGATCGGTGTTTGGCCGCAGAACCCGATGAAGGAGGATTTCGTGGTCAATGCCGGCGGCCTACGGATCAATGCGTCGCTGGCCCACGCGCCCATATCGGCCGAGCATCTTCTTAAATTCGAGCTTTTCTCCGATACTCAGGATCAGTTTGGCAATCGCCAAAGGCTCTTCGGGGATCTTCGCCCAGGTATCGTCATGAGGCTGAACAGCGGCATCTACCATATAGTCAGCACCTATGGCGATGCGAACTCGGTCATTTCAGCAGATATCGTGGTCGAGCCCGGCAAGATTACCGAGGCCGGCATCGACCATGATGCGGGCAAGGTCACGTTGAAACTCGTTCAGCGCGCTGGCGGCGAAGCGGCCGCCGATACGCATTGGATTGTGTACAACGCGGCGGGCGAGGTCATCAAAGAGAGCGCCGGCGCGTTCCCGACGCATATTCTGGCGGCCGGCGAATACCGCGTCGCGGCTCAACATGGCGAGCGGCAATATGCCGGTGCGTTTTCTGTCGCGCCCGGCGACACGAAACTTGTCGAAGTGCTGATGCAGTAAAGGCAAACGGTCACCGGGCAGCTGCACAGCGCCCAAATCGCGCGGACAGCTTCGCAAAGCCCGCGTTATACCAAATCTGTTAATGCTTCCGGCGGCGATTCCAGAACCGTCTTCGCGAGGCGGCAACGCCGCCGTGGCGATCCAGCGCAACGTGCTGTTTACGCGTGTATTTGCAGCTTCTGGATTGCTTCGGGGCTAAAGCCCCTCGCAATGACGGATGTGAACGGCTCAGCCGGATCCGGTATTGTCACCGCTTTACGCGGAAACGATCGAGGCGGTTTGCAGCGCTTGGAGAAGCAGGTCTTCCGGGATCGTGAACCCATCGGATCGCGTTTCTGGCGGACCGGCAAGATAGCAAGCGTAATCAAGGGCGCGTTGCATGGCTATGAGCCACATATTCGCCGTCGCGTTCTTGACCTTACCATACGGGCCATAAGGGCTTGGAAAAAACTCGATTATTTTCGTCCCCAGCTTGCACCAGGCGCTATGGGCGAGCCCCGCTCCGTGCGGTGCGACGACCGCTTCGGCTTGCCGGAAGAGCTGCACTTGCCGTGCTAAGGGGAGACCCTTAAGCGTGACGCGGGCAATCCCTCTGGCCTCCAGAATAGGAAGGAGGAGATCTTCGTTGCGGACGCGCCGCAGCCGCGCATCGTTGCGGCTAATGTAAATCCGCTTCGGCAGGCCATCGCCGGCATTGTCTCCGGCAATAAAGCGGCCGAGATCGTCGAGGACCGCCATTCCAACAGGCGATTGCAACGCACGCGGACCATACGGCACGGGGATTGCGGCCATAAGGTGCGGCACGTAAACGGCTTCGTACTTTCCGAGCGGCTCAAGGGTTTGAATCGCGTAGCGCGCTTTGAGGTAATCGAGCGTAACCTGCTGAAACGGGCTTCGCGCCGCATTCACAATCAAGCCCAAATCCTGCCCGCGCCCGCCGCTTTCGAGATAAGTGAGAAGCGGAACGATGGAATCGAAAAGCCAGTGAAAGATATGTCCGCGAGCCGGTATCGGCACCATGAGATTGAAATAACGCCGGCTGGCGGGCAGCGCGCGCAAACGGTACGGATGAGCGCGGATCGTCGAAACCCAATTCGGTTGCGGGCGTATGGCGAGAAACACGCCATCCTTGATCATGGCCCCGGCCCAGCCAGTGACCACGGTGCCGTCGAAGCTGTAAATATGATCGGTGAGCTGCAGCGGCTGCGGATGCGAGATCCCGAGTGCCGTCATGGGTTCTGGAAGGGGCAAATCGACGGCCGCTGTCGGGATCGCTAGGTCTTCGGCTGCGGCCTCGCCGATGGGCTGCGATTCGAGCGGCAGAAGCCAGCGCCGCTGCAGAGCCGGAATAGCCCGTGCCGCTTGATCCGAGAGGATATAGCGGATGCTCCGCATCGTGAACTTCGCTTTGTAAATCCGGCCTTTATAATGCAGGGAAACCATGGCGCCTTTCCTGTAACCACAGCCTCCATAAGCTAGCTTCGCGGCGATGCGCAAGGAGTTTTGGCACCGGGCGCATGGCCTAACCGCGGCGGATTACTTTCCTCCCCGGAGGCGCCGGGGCTGCGGGCGAAGGCTGCAAGTGCGAAATTGGCTTGTGCGCCGCCCTCACTGTGCTATGAAGACACCTGCGGATGCTGAACCCCAGCGTTCTGCAGTTCCCCGGTAGCTCAGTCGGTAGAGCAAGCGGCTGTTAACCGCTGGGTCGCTGGTTCGAGTCCGGCCCGGGGAGCCATCCTTCTCATAAGCAGCTGTCTTTGCTGACTTTTTCTTCTAGCGGGACAATTGCAAACAAGCGATGAAACGCACCCATACAGTTGCGAGCCTCTGCTTGGCCAGTCGCGCGCCCTACTACTCGTCTGCTGAGAGGTGCTCAGCGAACGTTAGTTCTACGATACGGTCTCGAGCGTCTCGAACGCCGTTTGCATGCGCTCAAGTAGCGCGCCGCTAAAAGAGATGTTCGAGGCCATCCTCGCTGACTTCGGTAAATCGGCGGACGCAGGCAAGAACAAAACGCATCGTGCTGCAGCTCGGCGGGGCGGGCTGGCACGGTCCTGGAAACATTGCCGTGCCACAGATGGCATCGCGATACGATCCGGCCAAGCACCCTGTTCCATTGGTGGCCGAAGCCAAGCGAAGAGAACTAATCAACCGGATCCGATATCAGACGCTGTAGGCACAGCATCGGACGGCGCTGCCGGCCGCCAGCTTGAAACCCAATCTGACAACTAGTCGTTTTTGAATTGCCGGTTTCGATATCGCCGGGTGGGCTGCGATAGATCAACAATTCGGTCGTCTCATCGATGGTCAGGAGTTTAATCATTGGCACCACTGGGCGATAGACCCGGAATCTACTCACGTCGTCACGTTGGGAAATATTGGCAAGATTAAGCGTCTTATCCGAAAATGAACCTGCTTTACTCGATTTCGTACTGGTAACGCCACGCTATCGCTTCTAATGCCGCTCAACGGCGCGCAATTGCCCGCGGCACCGGCGATGGGGGCCAAGAGGCAGCCGGATATAGCCTTGCAGCGATCCCGGGACGGCATGCCAGCCGATCCGGTTGAGTAGTTTCCGAGTCTATCTTCGTTGGAACAGCAAAGCGTATTGCTTCAACCTTCGCGCTTCGTGAGCCTTTCGCCGCCTCCAGGGTTGTCTCTGTATCGCGGTGCGAAGGCCGGGCACAGTCCTCCCCCTGTGCCCGGCGATTCACTGTCCCAGTCAGCCGATACGGCCAGCTTAGAACAACATAGGGAATTCAATCATGGTACCCGCAACTCGCGCGCCCGATCCCTCAGGCATTCGCCCCGGCAGCGACGGCCGGAGCACGGCGAAAGTCTATCTCGTTGGCGGCGGCATCGCTTCGATGGCCGCGGCCGCTTTCATGATTCGCGATGGCGACGTTCCCGGGCACAACATCACGATCTTTGAAGAGCTGGATAAAGCCGGTGGAAGCATGGATGGCTCCGGCTCGCCTGAGAGCGGTTATGTGCTGCGGGGCGGCCGGATGTTCGAAAGCAAATACCTCTGCACCTTCGAGCTTTTTTCGTCGATCCCAACGCTCGATGGAAGCCGGACGGTCACCGAGGAAACCCTCGCTTGGAATAAGACGATGAAGACCTCGTCGAAATCGCGCCTCTTCCGCAATGGCAAACGGCAAACCGCCCCCGAGTTCGGCCTCAGTGAAAAGCACATATTGACGATCGAGCGGCTGGCGGTGGAACCGGAGGGCATGCTCGGAAACACCACGATTGCCGATCAGTTCGACCCGGCATTCTTCAAGACCGATTTCTGGTTCATGTGGGGCACCACCTTTGCCTTCCAGCCTTGGCACAGTGCGGTCGAGTTTAAGCGCTATCTCGTGCGGTTCGCCCATATGGTTTCGGGCTTCGAGCGGTTGGAAGGGATCCTGCGGACCGTTTACAATCAGTACGACTCGATGATCCGGCCGTTGAAGAAGTGGCTCGATGAGCGCGGCGTGGTTTTTCAGCTGAACACGCGCGTTACCGATCTCGGCTTTGACAAGCAAGACGGCGAGACGGCCGTAACCCGCATCGCTTATGAGCGCGATGGACGAGCCGATGAGATCGCTGTCCACGCCAGCGACCATGTTCTGGTTACCCTTGGTTCGATGACCGAAGCGTCAAGCCTTGGCAGCATGGACACTGCACCCGTACTCAACGGCAAGGCGGTCGGCGGCGCCTGGACACTCTGGGAGACAATCGCCAAGGGCCAACCCGGGTTCGGTCGCCCCTCCGTCTTCGACGACCACATCGGCCAGTCCAAATGGCTATCGTTCACCACCACCATGCACGGCCCTGACTTTCTGCGCATCGTTCGGGATTTAACAGGCAATGTGCCGGGTGAGGGCGGATTGATCACTTTCACCGACTCCAACTGGCTCGCCTCCATCGTCATCCCGCACCAGCCGCACTTTATCGGCCAGCCGGAAGGCGTGAGCGTGCTATGGGGCTACGGGCTCTCCGTCGACGAGCCCGGCAATTTCGTGAAAAAAGCCATGTCCGCCTGCTCCGGGCGCGAGATCATGACGGAAATGCTCGGTCATCTGCACATCGAGGCGGAGGCATCCAAGATACTCGAGACTTCCATCTGCATTCCTTGCATGATGCCTTTCATTACCAGCCAATTTCTTCCACGAATAAAAGGCGACCGGCCCCAGGTTATTCCCAACGATTCAAGAAATCTGGCCTTCATAGGGCAGTTTTCCGAATTGCCGGACGATGTGGTGTTCACCGTCGAGTACTCGATACGCTCGGCACAGACCGCTGTTTACGCGTTGCTCGGTCTGAAGCGCGAGCCACCGGCGATATATAAGGGAAAGTTCGATCCTCGGGTTCTGTACAAGGCCTTTATGGCTTTGCACGATCTTCGTTCGTGAGGCCGGGCGGCTTGACGGCGCCATCGTGAGCTCCTTCGTGCATGAAAGGCTTTGCCGGGGAGGCGTCCAAGCCGCTGAAAGAATTGTGCCGTTCCCTTACTTACATGGCAGCTCCGGGCTGAGTAGTTTCCGAACCTACCTTCGTGGGATGACTACCTGGTATTGTCGCAAAAGCTGGCCGGCGCACTCGATAACTGAATCCCGGCGGGTTTACCTTGGCTTGCATCTTATTCGGCGCGCGCCATGCAAATAGCCCTTTGCCGGGTTCCGCCCCATCCTGAAAGAGGATCGAATGGAAAACGTTGATACAGCCGTCGCTGTCTTTGCAGACCACGAAGCCGCGGAAACTGCCATCAAAAAGCTGGCCGAAGCTGGGTTCGAGATGAAGAATCTGAGCATCGTCGGTCAGGGATATCATACTGACGAAAAGGTAGTCGGTTTCTACAACGCCGGTGACCGGATCAAGTTTTGGGGGACACGGGGCGCCTTCTGGGGCGGCTTTTGGGGCTTATTGCTTGGCGGAGTATTCATGATAACGCCCATCGGACCCGTCGTCGCGCTTGGATATCTAGGCGCCATTGTGATCGCAGGCCTGGAGAACGCGGTTATAGTGGGCGGCCTAAGTGCACTTGGGGCAGCGCTCTACAGCATTGGCATCCCGAAGAACAGCGTGCTCGAATACGAGGCCGCCTTGAAAGCCGACAACTTCCTGGTTATGGCGCACGGCACAGCGGAGGAAGTGGCGAGAGCCAAGTCAATCCTCAGTACGTCCAACCCCTCACGCCTTGACTTACATACCGGTGTCAAAGCGGTGGAACCCATGGATCGTCCCGCCCACGCAAGTGTTTGAGTAACAAGGCCGGCCTTGCTCTGAACTCACCGGAGGTCTCGCCCCGTACTTCTAGAAATCTCCTTCTGGTAGTCTTGCCGCGGACCTCGACGGGAGGGATCGTGTTTGGAGGTCCGATGCTGAGCATCGGGTTAAAAACATGACCAACGCGCCTTCCGCTGTAAGCGCGCTACCCGCCGGGCCGGTGAGCGCCGGCAACGGCGGCCTGCCGGACGGCCTGACGAGCGATGAGGCCCGCGGCCGGCTGGAGAAGTTCGGCCCAAACGCGGTGCCGGATACGAGCATGCATCCGCTTCGCATGGCGCTCGAAAGATTC
>Ga0326728_10005299_pt1 | contig 36524 bp, 31 predicted proteins | sample MB3enrmetagenome_FD_207602 | JGI IMG/M metagenome (GOLD analysis project Ga0326728, IMG submission 207602) | Lab enriched peat soil microbial communities from McLean, Ithaca, NY, United States - MB31MN | ecosystem: Environmental > Terrestrial > Soil > Wetlands > Peat | place: USA: New York...
CTTCAACGCGCTTTACAGCCCGGATCCGGATCTCTTCGAGAGTCTTTCGTCCAAGTTTTCGTCCGTCGAGTTCGTTCATGCCACCAACATAGCACATGTTCGCGTATTTATGAAAGTCTTAGTAACTTGAAGATTCAGTTACAATGAGTAGCTAAGTATTTAAATACCCACGCAAGTGCTGGAAAGCCTGGCAGATAGATCAAAGCCACCCAGAGAAAATATCTTGAGCATCCGATTTCCCAATGTAAATCCACGGGATGTTCCTCCTCCGGAGTGTAACGGCCTCGCGCGAAATGTCTTGCGCGGAATGTACAGTAACCGAGATTTAGAAAGAAAAAGATCGAAAGTGAGGCGAATCCATCCGCGAGTGCGGTAAGTAACGTTATTTTTCCGTCGGGCACAATCCAATTCAGCAGGATAAAGAACCACAGCACGGGAAAAATGTTAAGCATGAGGATTGCGCATCCGAACCTCTTGAGGTTTTTCACCTTGGCGGCACAATCGCCTGAGATTAAATCGTCTATGTTGAACGGCTCGAACTTGCCTGCACTGGGAAGCAAAACTCCCCAAAACACAGCATAGAAAAGTAGAAAGACTTCTTTAGCGTTGACGAAGCTTTGCGGTACCATTTCACTGCCTCCCCGTCGTGCTGCACTGTGCCTCCGCCTTGGGTTTAGCCGCTGGAGGAGCCGAGGTCTGGATTTCCCCAGTGCGGACGACATAATGTACATTTAATCCTGAATGCATCAATTTGACTATCCGCGTTGTCGAACCCTTAACAGCATCGGACCACGCTAGGTTCGCTACAGCTAAAGATCGAGATGCGAAAAACAGCCGTTTTGCAGGCTTAGAGCGGCAGTTATGGCGCCGAAATAATAGCTATATGCCCGGCCTGGGGGGCGCAAAGCGCGGATTCGCCATCCATTCCTGAAATCAGGCGCCCTTTCGCCTTCACGCCGAATCCGCGTTTTGTAAAGCCGGCAAAGTACCTGCTCCCTACGCCAATGTTCTCAGAACATGTGGGACACCGGACACCGTTGTTGCCGGCGGCTTATAGTTTTTCCCAGTCATCTCTGCTGATTCCGGCCTGGTGGAGGATTCTGTGAAGAAGTTCTCTTCCGATGTCAGCCTGATGAGGATTGGAAATTCGTATGGTGATATCGCCCTTGACCATGAACTGATGCCTGCCGCCTGAGTAAGGGCCTTCAAATCCCGACTGCCTCAGACACTTGATGAGGTCTTTCCTTTTGACTGGTCCAAAAGGCGGCATCAGGCGACTTCTTTTATAAGAAGTTCAATCCCGTCAATAGCCGGCAATCGGAGGTTCTTGTGAACCCTGAACAGAACCCATTCTTCCAGCACTTCCCGGAGTTCTTCTCGACATTCTTCGAGTGTTTTTGCATTCGCGTAAACACCGTTGCATTCGCGAATCTCTCCATAATAGCTGCCATCATCCGGCAAGATCTCGTACTTTGCATGGCAAAGCGCCGCCTGAATATATTCCAACAGCATCCCCAAACCTCCAATCCGGTTTAACACGGTTTCCTGATTTATTTAGAATATGGCTGTATCGAATTGGCGTCAATCAAAATACCCGATGCGGCACAAAGAGCGGCAAGCTTCTTCAGCCCGTCCAAGAGCAAGGAGCCGCCTTACGCGTATTCGCTCAACGTCTTGCTCCGGGAGTTTGAGGTGCGGGATATCCCGTCCTTTCTGCAAACGACAGATCCTGCCGCCGAGCCCGGTCGCAGGCAGGGGATGAAAAAACCGAGATCGGCATTCCCGGCCCTGCACAAAAACCTCACCGGCTGCATTATGGAACATCCAACGGACAACCGCGCGTCAAATCTTCACTCGTTTGACTGTAGAGCCGGGATGTACTAGGATAACAGGGCTTGGGTGAGCGGAAAAAGCCTGAGTCAATTGGCGAATGGGAAGGAGAATGAACTGAAGACCGCAAACCGGCAACCAAGAGGTATCCTGTGCCCAAACAGCAATTCGTCTCGGACATAAAACAACAGCAGGAAAACCTGGAAATCGCATCTCTTTTCGTCGCCTCGGAAAAGCAGTTGAGGACCGCGCGGAATGGTACGGTCTACCTTGATTTGAAGCTGGCGGACAAGACCGGTGAGATCTCCGGCAAGATGTGGGAAAAAGCCGCAGAAACTTCGGCCAGTTTTCGGTCCGGCGACGTCGTCTACCTGCGGGCGAGGACCGAGATCTACAAGGAAAAGGTCCAGCTAAGCATCACGGAGATCATGCCGGTTCCCCGCGGAGCCTTCGATCCGGCCGATTTCCTGCCGGTCTGTCCCCACGATCCCGACCTGCTGTCCGAGAGGCTGAGCAAGCTTGTGGCGGGAATGGGGGAAGGCCCCCTTCGACGTTTGTGCGAAGACGTCCTTGCCGACTCCCGGATCATGACCCGCTTCAGGCTCGCTCCCGCTGCGAAGTCGATGCACCATGCATACATAGGCGGGCTTTTGGAACACACCGTCTCGGTCGTTACCCTCGTATACAGAATTTGCAACCACTACCCGGAACTCGACCGCGACCTGCTCATAGCGGGCGCCTTTCTCCACGACATTGGGAAAATCGAAGAATTCGTTTATGATACGCATATCGACTATTCAGACGCCGGACGCCTGATCGGACACATGGTCATGGGCACGCAGATTATCGAGGAGAAGGTCCGCAGAATTGAGGGTTTTCCCGAAGACACGTCGCTTCTTCTAAAGCACCTCGTCCTGAGTCATCACGGTGAGGCCCAGTTCGGGGCCGTCAGGCTGCCGGCAAGCAGGGAAGCCTTTGCCCTCCACCTGGCTGACGATCTCGACGCAAAGATGAACGCGATAGGCAGAATTCTGGCTGAGGCAGGCGGAGACGACGGCGCATGGACAAGATTCGAAACTATTTTTGGCAGGCATTTCTTCCGGGGATTTTCGGATAGAAACGACACTCCGGAAGGAGAAGGGAATTTGAAGACCGAAAGTTAAAGAATTCGGTATGACTTTGCAGCGTGATTTCTTATGTTATCTGATATTGCGGGCCAGCATAGGGCCGTTCGATTCCTGAAGCGGCTTCTGCAAAAGGAGACCGTTCCGCATGCCTTTCTTTTCACTGGAATGGCAGGGGCCGGCAAGTTTGCCGCGGCGCGGCAGTTTGCCAAAGCCTTGAATTGCCTCTCTCCCGGCGATTCCGATTCATGCGGTGTCTGCAATTCGTGCCGCAAGCTCGAAGACGGGCTGCATCCGGACGTGATCCATATCAAGCAAGATGGGGTTTACATCAAACTCGAACAGATTCGCGACCTGATGAAGCGTTTCCGTTTCCGGCCGTTTGAAGGAAAATTTCGAGTTGTTATAATTCAGGACGCGCAAAGGCTTATGGAGTCTGCGGCAAACAGCATGCTAAAGATACTGGAGGAGCCTCCCAAGGCGAACATTTTCATTCTGCTTGCAACCGAATCACAGATGCTATTGCCGACCATCGTTTCCAGGTGTTGCCAGGTGCGGTTTCAACCACTCGATGACGAGGTCGTGGCCGGCTGGTTGACGCGCGAAGGAGGTCTTCCGCTGGACCAAGCTGCCGGCGTAGCCCGCATGGCTGCCGGAAGCATGGAAAAAGCTCGGTGGTTTTCCGAAGGACTTCAGGGGGCCGGGGGGTGGAGAGATATTATCGGGAAGCTCGAAGGCCTGGACGAGATTTCCATCCTGGATTTTTTTCCGATGGTCTCCGATTGGGCGAAGGACCGCGAAAACGCCGAGCGTGACATTGAGCTGATAAGGCTCTGGGTCAGGGACCTGATTCTTTTCAGGTTTACATCTACTTGCCGGGACGATGTTCGAGGGGGAAAGCGAGGAGCGGAGTGCTTCTCACCATCCTTTGAATTGAACGGCAGAACGAAGGAAGCAGCAAGAGCGACGCCGCCCGAGCGTCTTTTTTTTCTATATAACATTGTCGAACAGGCAATGCAGGGCCTGAAGGTCAACGCAAACCTGCAGATGACGCTTGAAGGCGTCTGCCTGGCCATAAAGGATTCGCTCTATGGAAAAGGTGATTGGAATTCGTTTCAGAAAGGGAGGCAAGCTTTATCATTTTGATCCCGGCGAGTTCTGCGTCAAGAAGGATGAATACGTAATAGTGAACACCGAACAGGGGATCGGGCTTGGGCAGGTTGTCGAGCCGCCCTGCGCCAAGGACCCGCGAATCCACCCCCGGGAAATAAAGAAGATCGAGCGGCTGGCGACCGAAGATGAAATCCGCCAGCTTATTTCCAATTCGGAAATCGAGGCGGATGCAAAGAGTTTCTGCATCGAGAAAATTGCCGCGCACGAGCTCCCGATGAACCTGGTTGACGTGGAGTATTTCTTCGACGGGAGCAAAATCATATTCTATTTTACCGCAGACGGCCGGGTGGATTTTAGAGAGCTTTTAAAAGACCTTGTCAGACGGCTTCGGACCCGAGTCGAATTGCGCCAGATCGGCATTCGCAACCAGGCTAAGATGGTCGGAGGTCTCGGGGGCTGCGGGAGGCCCTTGTGCTGCGCGACATTTTTGAAGAATTTCCATGCCGTTTCCATTAAGATGGCCAAGGAACAAAACCTGAGCCTCAATCCCGCCAAGATATCGGGCGCCTGCGGCAGGTTGATGTGCTGCCTCGAATTCGAGCACGATACTTACAGGGAACTCAAGAAAGATATGCCCAAAGTGGGCAAGAAGGTCGAGCTGCCCGAGGGCAGGGGGAAGGTCGTACGGCAGAACGTCATGGCCAGGACCTTCACGGTCCAGCTCGAAGATGGACGGGAGATAGACGTAGATGTGCAAACTTGCTGCTGCCAGGGCGAATGCGAATGAATCGATTCTATATAACGACGCCGATTTATTATGTTAACGCCGAACCGCACATAGGCCATGCCTACACGACAATCGTCGCCGACGTAATGAACCGCTTCCATAAGCTGATGGGGTTTAAGACTTTCTTCCTCACCGGCACCGACGAGCACGGAGACAAGATCGCCCAGGCGGCCCAGGCGGCGGGAATAGAGCCTAAGGCTTACGCAGACAGGATCAGCGGAATTTTCCGGAAAACATGGCCCAAACTGAGCATCGAAAACGACAAGTTCATCCGCACCACCGACCCTGAGCACGTTGAAACTGTCCAGTACGTGCTGCAAAAGGTCTACGACGCGGGCGAAATCTACTTCAGCACCTATAAGGGCCTCTACTGCGTCGGATGTGAGAGATTTTACACCGAGCGGGAACTGGTCGACGGAAAGTGTCCCGACCACGATAAAGCTCCGGTCGAACGCGAGGAGGCAAATTACTTTTTCAGGATGAGCAAATATAAGGACTGGCTTATAGCTCACCTGGAAACCAATCCGGACTGCATCCGACCGGAAAGGTACCGAAATGAGGTGTTGTCATTTTTAAAGGAGCCTCTGGAAGACCTTTGCATCTCAAGGCCGGTTGAGCGGCTGAGCTGGGGCATACCCCTTCCTTTCGACAAAAATTATGTGACTTATGTCTGGTTCGACGCCCTCATCAACTATATTTCGGCAATCGGCTATCCCGACGGCCCACTCTACGGAGACCTATGGCCGGTTGCGCAGCACCTTATCGCAAAGGACATTCTCAAACCCCACGGGATTTATTGGCCTGCGATGCTCAAGGCCGCAGGCATTCCGATGTACCGCCATCTGAATGTCCATGGGTATTGGAAAACGGAGGAAGGCAAAATGAGCAAGAGTCGCGGCACGGTCGTTCGTCCGCTCGACCTTGCGCCCGTCTACGGACTCGATGCCTTCCGGTACTTCCTGCTGCGGGAGATGGTGTTCGGGTTGGACTCCAACTTCAACGAAGACGCCCTGGTCCAACGCATAAACGCGGACCTCGCAAATGATTTGGGAAACCTTTTCAGTCGCACGCTGGCCATGACCGAGCGCTATTTTCAAGAAAAAACCCCCCCCTTCGGCTCGGAACCGGACAAAATGGACATCGCGCTCCAGGACAAGGCAGAGGATGCCATCGGTCAATTCCGGGAGGAATTCCCGCGGCTTGGCTTTCACAAGGCGCTCATAGCCATCTGGGAATGCATCGGCACAGCCAATAAATACATCGACCATGCAGCCCCCTGGAACCTGGCAAAAGACGAACACCTCCTGCCCCGGCTTCAGACGGTGATGAGGACCCTTCTGGAAGTGAATAAAATCGTCGCCGTGCTGATTTCCCCTTTCATGCCTTCAACCTCTGCAAAAATGCTTGATCGGCTTGGAATCGACATAAAGACGGCGGACTTGAGACTTGCCGAGGACACGACCTGGGGGAGTCTGGCGGAAGGCGCAAGGGTGGTCAAAGGAGAGTCGCTTTTTCCACGGGTGGAAACCGCCGCCAGGAAGTTCGATAGACCTGCCAAGGTGTCTATTTCGAGGCCACGTGAGGCTGGAGCTGCTCGCGAGGTCGGCGATGCGAGCCGGATGACAAAGGAGAAAGAAAAAATGGAAACTGCCGCCCCCCCGCAGGACATCCCTCCTATAGATATCGACCTTTTCCGGCAGGTTGATTTGAGAGTCGGACTCATCCGGAAAGCGGAGAAAGTTCCCAAATCCGAGAAACTGGTCAAGCTGATCGTCGATATTGGAGAAGAGAGGCAGGTTGTGGCGGGAATCGCCAAAACGCACTCTCCTGAAGAGCTTGTCGGAAAGCAGATCGTGCTGGTGGCCAATCTTAAGCCTGCAAAGCTTATGGGAATCGAATCCCACGGAATGATTCTTGCCGTTCGCGACGGAGAGGGCCTGAAACTGGTGGTTCCGGAGGGCGATGTCACGCCCGGCGGGAAAATTTCGTGAGAAAGAGTTGGAGCCTCCGGCCGATGTCGCCTGAACTGCAAAGGCTAAACGGCGGCAGGGTTATGACGATCCCCTGGAAATTCAGATCCTGAGAGATGAACGGAAACCGTCTTTCTATTAAGAGATGAGTCATAAAGCGAATGGAACAAAAATATAGCCCCAGATCCATCGAACAAAAATGGCAACAATACTGGGAAGAAGCCCGGGTTTTCAAAGTCGGCGAGGACGTCAGCCGGGAAAAATACTATCTGCTCGAGATGTTTCCATACCCTTCGGGGCGCATTCACATGGGGCACGTCCGCAATTACACCATAGGCGACGTGGTTGCCCGCTTCATGCGAATGCTTGGCTGCAACGTGCTTCATCCGATGGGATGGGACGCGTTCGGCATGCCGGCCGAGAATGCGGCAATAAAGGCAGGCATCCATCCCGCCAAGTGGACTTACGACAATATCAGCTACATGCGCAACCAGTTGAAGCAACTGGGTTTTTCTTATGACTGGTCGCGGGAGATCGCAACTTGCGATCAGGAGTACTACCGGTGGGAGCAGCTTTTCTTCCTCAAGATGTATGAACGCGGCCTGGCTTACAGAAAGAGATCCTATGTAAACTGGTGCTCCAAGTGTCAAACGGTGCTCGCAAATGAACAGGTGGAAGCGGGCGCCTGCTGGCGCTGCGATACTCCTGTCGTGCAAAAGGAAATGGAGCAGTGGTTTTTCAAGATCACCCACTATGTCGACGAACTGCTTGACAAAACATACGATCTGCCGGGCTGGCCCGAACGGGTGCTCGTCATGCAGCAGAACTGGATTGGGAAAAGCACCGGCAGTATGCTGCGCTTTGCTCTTGAGAGCGGCGATGGAGACCTCACTGTTTTCACGACGCGCACGGACACACTGTTTGGGGCCACTTTCATGAGCATCGCCCCCGAACATCCGATGGTGGCGGACCTGTGCCGGGGAAAGCCTCAGGAGTCTGCAGTACTCGATTTCGTCGAAAGAACAAAGCAGTCCAAGCGCAACGAGCGCGAGGCGGACCTGCTCGAGAAAGAGGGCGTTTTTACCGGATCCTGTTGCATCAACCCGGTCACCGGGCAAAAGATGCCGATTTACGTAGCCAATTTCGTTCTCATGGCCTATGGCACGGGCGCCGTCATGGCGGTTCCGGCGCACGACCAGCGTGACTTCGAGTTTGCCCGGAAATATGGCCTGCCGATCGAGATCGTCATTAAACCCGCAGGAACCGGCATTGCCGGCGACGGTCTTACGTGCGACAGCCGGGAGATGACTCATGCGTTTGAAGAAGACGGCATCCTGGTCAACTCCGGCGAATTCAGCGGAATGGATTCCACCTCGGCCCGGATCGCGATAACCGAAGCCCTGGCAAAAAGAGGACAAGCGGAATTGACCATACAGTACCGGCTTCGCGACTGGGGAATTTCCAGGCAGCGATACTGGGGCGCTCCCATTCCGATTGTCTACTGCGACAAATGCGGCGCCGTGCCTGTCCCGGAGCAGGACTTGCCGGTTGTGCTTCCACTCGACGTCGAACTTTTGGAAAACGGCGGCTCACCTTTGCCCGGCCATAAACCTTTCTACTCTGTCCCCTGCCCGAAATGCGGGGCCGAAGGCCGGCGTGAGACAGACACCATGGACACCTTCGTAGAATCCTCCTGGTACTTTGCAAGATACGCCTGCCCCGATTTCTACCAGGGCCCTCTCGACAAAGCCCGCGTCGCGTACTGGATGCCGGTTGACCAGTATATCGGCGGAATAGAACACGCCGTCCTGCATCTGCTCTATTCGAGATTTTTCGTGAAGGTTCTGCGTGATATGGGATATCTAGATGTTGATGAGCCTTTCCGGAACCTTCTCACCCAGGGCATGGTGATAAAAGACGGCTTTAAGATGAGCAAATCGAAGGGCAATGTGGTTGATCCCGATGAAATGATCCAGGCATACGGCGCCGATACAGTGCGCCTTTTCTGCCTGTTCGCCTCACCCCCTGAAAAGGACCTGGACTGGAGCGACCAGGGCGTCGAAGGGTCTTTTCGCTTTCTTTCCAGAATGTGGCGGCTGGTTTCCGAAAACCTGGGGGTGCTTAAAACCGTAGATTCTTATCGGGGTGGAAGCTCTCTCCAAAGGCCTCTCGCTCAACTTCGCCGCAAAACGCACCAGACCATTAAGAAAGTCACCGAAGATATCCGGGAAAGATTCCATTTTAACACGGCTATCGCCGCAATCATGGAACTCGTGAACCTGATCTACCAGGTGCTCGAAAGCAAGCTCGCCGATCCCATGTTATGGCCGGTTGTAAGAGAAGCCGTAGAAGCGGTGATAGTGATTTCATCGCCCATGACCCCTCACATTTGTGAAGAACTCTGGCGCGCTCTCTCCCACGAAGAACTTCTTCTCAATACTGCCTGGCCAAAATGGGACGACCAGGCTCTTAAAGCCGAGGAAATCCTCATCGTTGTCCAGGTGAACGGAAAGCTGCGAAGCAAAATAACCGTCCCGGCGGAGGCCACAGACAAAGAACTGGCGGATATCAGTCTCAATGACCCCCGAATCGCCGATTTCATTGAAGGAAAAGAGGTCAGAAAAGTGGTCGTTGTGCCCAAGAAGCTGATAAATATCGTAGTTTAGCCTGACAGGAGGCAATGTCTATGTTTGGCCAAAGAATCAAACTGGCTTTGATATTAAGCGCTATACCATTGTTTCTTGCCTCGTGCGGTTATCATTTCTCCGGCGAAGGACAGGGACCGAAACCCGGGCTGGTGTGTATCGCTATTCCCGTATTCGAAAACAAGACCTCCGAACCTAATGCGGGAGCGATTTTTGCCGGGGCGCTGAGAGAGACATTTATGACCAAAGGCACTATGAAGGTAGTCTCCGTCGAAGATGCACAAGCCGTTTTTAAAGGAACGGTCAAGAGCATCGAGATTTCTCCGATCGCTCATCATGCCGTAAGTGCCGTATCAAAGCAGGTTACTGTGGAAAACAGACTCTTTATTACCCTGGACGTTTCATGCGTGGAAAAGGGGACTCACAAGATACTCTGGCACGATCCCGCTTTCCGCTACTACAAAGTTTACCAGATCAACGACAATCCGCTGGAGCCCCAGCCTATTATCGGCTTTGAAAACAGGGAGGACGCACTCCGATTTCTGGCGCGGGAGATGTCCATCCGCATCCATGACAGATTTCTGAGCAACTTCTGATGCAGGCCGAAGACCTCTTCAAAACGTTGAATTCCGGCAAAATAGACCCGGTCTACCTCTTTGCAGGCGATTCCAGGTTCCTCATGGAAGAAGCCTGGAACCGACTTCTTGCCTCCATATTGACCAAGGGCGGAAGGAGCTTCAACGGCGAGCGGGTCAATGCGAGGGAAATTGAAGCGGGAGATGTCATAGAGCGGCTCGCCACTGCTCCCATGTTCGGGGGACAAAGACTACTGATGGTCGAAGATGTCCAGGCATGGGACAAAGCGGACCGGGCGGCCATGGAGGCTTTCGTGCAGCGAATTCTTCCTTCGGCATGTCTCGTCATGACCGTCGCGGACCGCAAGAACGTCGAAGGACTGGCAAAAGCGGTCGAAGCCAGAGGCAAGGTTGTCCACTTTCGATCTCCCAGCGAAAAAGAGGCTCCGCGCTGGCTGATCGAAAGAGCAAAGCATCAGGGTAAAACCCTTTCCCACCGGGCCACGTTCCTCCTGCTCGAGATGGTCGGCTGCGATTTTAATGTCCTGGCCTCCGAAATAGACAAGATTTGCACTTTCGTCGGCGAGAATGACCGTATCGAAGACCGGGATATTCGTGACGCTGCAAATTCCAACAGGAGTTTCTCAGCCTTCGAAATGCTCGATCACATCAAAGCCCGGCAGGCCGATCGGGCGTTGGTCTCCTTGAGAAGCATGGTGCTGTTTGGTGAGCTTCCTTTGAAGATTCTATCCACTATGGCGTGGCAGATTCGCCTTGTGTGGCAGGTAAAGGACGCTATGCGGCAGGGCATATCGGATGCCGAACTGCCTAAACGAGTCGGCGCCCATCCATTTGCGGTCCGGAAGGCGCGGGAACAGGCCCTGCGGTTTTCGGACGCGGAGCTTTATGGAGCGGTCGAGGCTATCGGCCGCACCGATATTGCCGTCAAAAGCACGGGAATTTCCGCCGAACTGCTGCTCGAAGAGCTCGTGCTCAACCTTTGCTCCGTACCTTAGAGTTCAGGAACCGATATTATTATGTTGCGGGCAGGACAAACCAGGAGTTTAAATCGAGTTATCCGTTACTCAATTACTTGATCCCGAAATCCACCAATTCCTCAATCCATCTTAGCTAATAGCGTTGCGTTGACTCTGAGGGTCAGGCGGGAAATCTTCCGTGCGGCGGTGTTCCTATGGATAACGCCTTTTGAAGCGGTTCTCGCAATCGTTGATGCCGCTTTCTTCAACTCTTCAGCGGCTTTTTCGGGCGATTTGCCGGCGATGGCCTCGTCAAGACTCCTTATGGCGTTTTTCATTCTGGTCTTGCGGGAACGGTTCCGCACGCGCTGCTCTTCGCTCTGTCTCGCCCTTTTTATAGCTGATTTATGGTTAGCCAATCCAAACCTCCTTAAGATTATGGATCATTGAATCTACGAAAAAGATCTTTATACACCTGACAGCGTAAACTTGTCAAGCCCCTTTAAACTATAACCATCGCCTCAAGCAGAGTTGAGGCTATCCGCTCTGCCGCGCCATGCTCCAGCCCGGCAAATTCATCGGCAGCTTTGGCCATTGATGTGAGCACAACCGGGTCGCTGAAGGCTCTAATTAAGAAGTCCCTTAGTTCAATTTCGGAGGCAGCCCTGACCGCGCACCCTATTGCCAGCAGGGCCCGTTCCACTTCGCCAAAGTTGTAAAAATGAGGCCCCCAGCACGCCGGTCTGCCCTGTGCTATCGCCTCGAGAGGATTATGGCCTCCAATCGGCGCGAAGCTCCCTCCGAGAAAGACGACATCGCAAACCGCATACACCCTGGCCAGTTCACCGAGGGTGTCCAGAATATAGATCTCTTTTCCCTGTGCACTTTCCCCCTTGGAGCGAAGGGCGCAGTTGAAGCCGGCACGGCCTGCCAAGGCTGCGATTTCAGCGCCGCGATGGATCCCTCTGGGTGCGATTACAAGCAGAATTCCAGGTTGGCGGGAACAGAGGTCGCGGTGAATGCGAAGGAGCAGTTGTTCTTCACCTTCATGGGTGCTGCCCGCCGCCCAAACACGTCTGCCCGCTTCCACCCCCATGTCGGCCCTTATCGAAGCGATCTCGGGATCTGAGGCACGCCGGATGGTGGATTCGAATTTCAGGTTGCCCTTCGCGAACACCTTTTCCGCCGCGCCGCACAAAGAAATGAAACGTGCCCTGTCCAGTTCCGTCTGAGCAAGGATGAGGTCGAATCCGCCGAAAATTATCTGTGCCAGCGCACCCAACTGAGTAAATCTACGGAACGAGCCGGGCGACATCCTTCCGTTCACGAGCACGGCGGGGATCCCTTCTTTATCGAGCCTCCAAAGGAGGTTCGGCCAGAAATCGGTTTCTACCAGCACAAAAATCGAGGGCTTGATGCGCTCAACCAGCCTGCTCACAGTCCAGGGAAAATCGTGAGGCATGAAAAAAAAACTCTCAACGAACTCTTCGAGCCTTTCACGCGCGACGGACATTCCCGTCTCCGTAGCAGTCGAGAAAACGATTTCGAGTTCGGGACGCATCAATTTCAATGCGGATATCAGGGAAACCGATGAGTTCGTCTCACCCACTGAAAGGGCATGCAACCAGACGCGCCCCCGGTAAAACCGTAGAGGCGCCGGAAGCTTTATTCCCATCCGGTTCAGGCGATTGCTCCGATATTTCTTGTCCGCAACGCCCCTCAAGAAGTAATAGAAGTAAAGCGCCGGCCAGATTATAGACAGGGCAGCGCTGTACACCGTAAGTGCGGCCCGCCGGCAATTGCTCATTTCCTTATTCCTTATCAACGGGATATGAGGCAGATATGACGGATAAGGCAAATCGAACGCAAGCGTCCCCAGTCCCTGAATCCCCTGATTCCTGAATTCATAATTCCTGATTCGTAGTTGCTCCTGCCGTTTCCAGAACCAGCCGGGCGACTCTGGCGGATATGCCCGGGGCGCCCAGTTCACCGTGGATCTTGCCCAACATCAGCTTTTGCTCGTTCAAAAGTCCCGGATTAGTCAAAAGCCTGACGGCGCACTCGGCCAGGCGAGGCCCGGTCGGTTCCTCGCGCACGAACTCCGGGGCTATTTCCCTGCCTGCTATGAGGTTGGGCAGCCCGGCGAAACCAGCCCGAATGAGAAACCTGCCGATTTGCGTGCTGAGTTTGGAGAGTTTGTATAATATTATCATAGGGGTTTCAAGAATTGCGGCCTCCAGGGTCACCGTCCCGGAAGCAGTCAGGATGAGATCGCACGCTTTGATCACTCCGTAGGTGTCGCCGGAAACGATTCGGACCGGCAGGGACCACCGGGCGACCCTTTTTTCTATCTCGACAGGGTCAAGAGATGGCGCCATCGGCATTATGAAGCCGGCTGCCGGCAGCGACTGCGAAATGATTCGGCCCGCGTCCATCAGGATGTCGAGAAGGAGTTTGATCTCGCCATGCCGGCTGCCGGGGAGCAACCCGATGAGAGGTCCGTCGCATGCGCGGTAGAGCCGGTCACACCGGGCTTTGTCCGGCAACTCCGCCATTATGTCCACAAGAGGGTGTCCTACATAATCGACGTTCATGCCGTAAGAGGCATAAAATTCCTTTTCAAAAGGCAAAATAACGGCCATCCTGTCGACGAGCTTCCTGATTTTCCTTACGCGGCCTGTCCGCCAGCCCCACACCTGAGGGCTTATGTAATAAAAAACCCTGGCGCCGATTTTTTGAGCAAACCTGGCAAGGAACAAATTGAAATCCGGAAAGTCGATCAATACAACCACCGCGGGGCGGACTGCAAGAAGGTGGGATCTGATCTTCGTCCATGCGCCGTAAATCTGCCGGATATGGCCGGCGACTTCGGTACCGCCCACAACCGAAATTTTCCGGTTATCGACGACCACCCGAACGCCTTCGGCTTGCATATGAGCGCCTCCGAGACAGCAAATGCGCGTCTGGGGGGCAATGGCCCATATAGCGCGGGCAAGACGGGAGGCATGTAAGTCACCCGAGGCTTCTCCGGCGCTGATGAAGATTTCCAATTGGCGCTCTCCGGTCGCAGTCAGAAATCAACCGCAGAGAAGCAGAGAAATGGATAAAATCCCGGCGCCTGGTTCAAAACAAGTTCTTGATCCACGAAAATCAGGGGCCGCTATCCGGCGCTTTTTCAACACTTTTTCCTCCGCCTCACTGCGTCTCAGCCGTGGATTTCGTAACTTAGGTCTCTGCAATTTTTCTTGCTGCGGATTTTTTCCTCGATCCTGCTCGATATTTCAAGCGCGACGGCCAGCGCGCGGCGTCCCTGCACTCCATCCACTTCAGGCTGCTCGGACGTTCGCACGGACCTCAGAAAAGCGCCGATCTCTTCTTCCAGGGAATCCTTCTCGAATATTTCAAACTCTTCTATCGCAAGCTGGGGATAACCATCCTCCCCCAACTCCTCTTCCCTGTAAACAGCATAGGCGCGTTTGTCGGAGTAATCGGCCGAAAAATAGCAATTCTCCTGAAAGATGCGCAGCTTCCTCATGGCCTTGATAGAGATCCTGCTGGCAGTGAGGTTGGCCACCGCGCCGTTAGCGAATTCCAGCCGGACGCTTGCAATGTCGGGAAGTGCGCTGAGGGCCGAGACGCCGGAAGCACGGATGTTGTCAAGGGGGGCATCTATGATGCTCAACACGATGTCAATGTCATGAATCATCAGATCGAGTATAACGTCTACTTCAAGGCCTCTTTCATTGAAGAGAGCCAGCCGGTGGGCTTCAACGAACATAGGACCGCTCAGATGCGGGCGAATGGCCGTAAAGGCCGAGTTGAACCGCTCCAGGTGACCGATTTGAAAGATCAAGCCGTTCTTTTGTGCTATCGAAATCAATTCATCGGCTTCCTCGAGGTTTTTTGTCATCGGCTTTTCGACAAGAACGTGCACCCCCGCGGAGAGAAATTCCCGCGCGATGGCGAAGTGCTGAGGCGTGGGCGTAACGATGCTGACCGCATCGACCTTGCCTATGAGGTCTCTGTAATCGGTCAGGACCTCAGTCTTGACCTCTGCTGCAACTTCAGCAGCACGGCGCGCGTCGGTATCGACAACAAAAACCAGATCGGCTTCGGGCAGCCTTGCATACTTTTGAGCGTGAAAACGGCCCAGGTAGCCGACACCGATCACCGCTGCACGCAGAGCATCCGGCCGGGCGCTGCGCACTAAAGCGGGCACTCCATGCTCCACCTCATCTTTAGGCAAAACGGGGCCGGTCTTTACCCCACGGATGCCGAGCGCAGGTTGCTTAAACTCGGTAGTCATCGATTCCAGGAGTTCAAGAGCATCTTTATCCTGGCGCTCTCCAGGGGGATACTGCTCGTTTTGCACCAGTATCGAAATCTTTGCAGAATCGGCCAGATCTATCATTTTGTCCCGGTCAAAGATCACCGTTTTGCCGGCTTCGAGGACCAGCACCCGCGCGTTGACTCTTTTCATCACCTCAATTGTGTCTGATCCTGCAGCGGGAACGTCGAAGCGTAAATCCTGCATCGGCTTGCTGACTTTGACCACTATCGCGCCTTCCCTGCATAGACGCCCGCCGCGCAGTATAGTGGCGTCAGTACCGTCTATGCCTTCTACGGCGAGCACAGCCTGATTTTTAACCACCAGGCACTGTCCGATGTCGAGTCTGCCGATAGCCTTGGCCAGGGTCCATCCGAAAGCGATGTCCGTTTGTTCCCGGCGATTGGGTTTTCGGCGCGTGAGTATCCCTTCAGGCGCCAAAAGTTCGGGCAAAAAAATAGTGGAAGGCTGAATTAGTATCCCCTCTGATTCCAACTCTTCTGCAAGCGCCCTAAGAAGAGAGTCGTCCTTCTTGTTTCTGAGCCTGTTGAGGAATTTGACGGCCCTCCAGTCAGGCCTGATTTTCGAATAAAGCCTGGTTTTATTGATTGCTCCCGCCATGGCGGCATTTGTTATTCCGGCGTTCCTGAAAGTCCCGATAAGGCGGCTCAACTGCCCCAGCCTGAGCAAATGAAATTCATCCACGTATTTGGAAAGCGAAGGGTCGGTTTCCCCGTGGAAACCGACTGCAAGGACCCGGACTGAAGCCTGGCGAGCCGCATGGGCAAACAGAAGGGGAAATTGCCCGCTGCCGGCAATAAGTCCTACTTCCCTGATCCTGCCGTTCGAACTCTGCGCATCTTCCAAAGACATTACCTCGATAATCCTCTTCTGGAACTATTTGAGACGAACTCGATAAGTCTTTCCACTTCCGGGAGTGGACCGATCTCCTCACGGGCCTTCTTAATCGCATCTTCCAAGGAGAGACCCGAGCGCCAAAATATCTTGTAGAATTTCTTGATTCCCTGGATGGATTTTGCCGAAAAACCGTGACGCCTGAGACCTATGAGATTGGGTCCGTAAAGCTTGGCGCCCAACGCGCCGGTAGCCAGCATATAGGGCGGAATGTCCATCCGCACTCCCGAAAATCCTCCGATACAGCTGTATTCCCCTATTCTTACAAACTGATGGATGGCAACAATCCCGCCGAGCACTGCGAACTGCCCGATTTCCACGTGGCCTCCCAAGGTAGCCGCATTCGCCATCAGAGCTCCGTTTCCGACGTGGCAGTCGTGCGCAACGTGGGAATAGGCCATCAGAAAGACATTGTCGCCGATTCGCGTCGTTCCCCGGCCTCTGGCGGTACCTCGGTGGACCGTCGCGTATTCACGAATTATATTATTGTTTCCAATACTTACCTTTGTATCCTCTCCAGCGTAAGTGATGTCCTGGGGAGAAAGGCCTATGGAAACAAAAGGAAATATTCGATTGTTTTCCCCTATGGTGGTATTACCCTCGATAACCGTGTGATGTCCCACCGTGGTACCCGACCCGATTACAACATCAGGGCCTATGATGCTATATGCGTCTACGGTCACGTCTTCGGCAAGTTCGGTTTTAGGAGATATGATTGCGGTAGGGTGAATTGGCATCGTTCAAGAGTCCTGCATTTCGGCCGGGTCGACATTCGCCATCATTTCGGCTTCAGCCGCCAGTGCGTCATCCACGAAAGCTTGACCCAGCATCTTGAAGAAACCTCCTCGGTGCCTTTGAAGCTTCACTTTCATGACAAGTTGATCACCGGGCCGAACGGGTTTGCGGAAACGCACGTTATCCAGCGAGGCGAAATAAAACCGCTTGCCCATGTGCTGAGGGAATTGAGTAAGAATAAGAATGCCGCCGGTCTGGGCCATTGCTTCCAATATGAGCACGCCAGGCATAATAGGATGATCCGGAAAATGTCCCTCAAAGAAAGGTTCGTTGGTCGAAACATTCTTGATCCCTATTATAGCGTCGGAGGTGCATTCGACAATTCTTTCCACGAAGAGAAAAGGATACCGGTGCGGAATGATTTCCTTAATCCGATCTATGTCCATCATCCTTGTTCAGTGCCTCCTCGATTCTGCGCACTCTCTCATCGAGTCGTTTCAAAGCTTCTCTGAGCCTTGGCAGACGCTGCACATTCGCGTAGGTTCTGAGCCATTCATCGTGGGGCATCTCCGGCAGACCGCTGGCGACAACCTGATTGGCTTTGACGGAATGGTGGACCCCTGTTTTGGCGCCCACCTTGGCATTGTCTCCAATTTGAACATGGCCGACTACGCCAACCTGTCCGGCCAGCACCACCTGACTTCCGATCCTGGTGCTCCCGGAAATACCCACCTGTGCAACCAAAAGACTGTCCTCGCCAACTTCCACATTGTGGGCGATCATGACAAGATTGTCTATTTTGGCTCCGCGTTTTATCCAGGTCCTGCCGAAAGCCGCCCGGTCTATCGTCGCGTTGGCCCCTATTTCAACGTCCTCGTCGATCTGGACTATTCCGGTCTGGTGGATTTTTATATGCCGGCCCTGTTCATCCTGGGCATATCCGTAACCGTCTGCGCCAATCACAGCGCCCGTATGTATAATCACCCTGTCGGCGAGGATACACCTATCGAGAATGGAAACTCTGGGGTGTATCACACACTTCTCGCCTATGCTGATCTCCTTGCCCAAAAAGGCCCCTGGACCTATCCTGGTGCCGGCGCCTATTCGGCAATTGTCTCCAATATAGGCAAACGGGCCCACCGAGACGCCCTCCCCGAACAATACCCCCTCGCCCACGAAAGCTTTAGGGTGTATCACCGCCGGTTCAGTCGAATCAGGCAAGAACAACTGGACCGCTTTAGCCAGGGCCAGATGGGGATTGCCGGCCACCAGAAGATCGAATTCCAGTTCCTGGAATTTTGGCGGCACAATAAGAGCCGATGCCCTGCATCCGGAGACCAGATGGCGATAACGCGAATCTAAGAGAAAGCTCAGTTGCCCGGAGGTTGCGCCTTCCAGCGTATCTACCCCGCTGACGCGCAAATCAGGGTCGCCCTTGACCGTTGCATCAAGCAAGGGGCCAAGCTCGCCCAAGGAAAACGATGCCTTGTCCTTCAAGTTACTTTTCACACCGTTGGTCTTCTTGTGCTCTTATACTGAGTTGCACACAAAGGAAATTCCGCCTGACCGCGAAGGATGGGCTGTACTTCGCTCCACCCACCCTACACCCTACCAGCTTGAGCGGCAACTTCGTATTTTTGTTCTTTGCGGCTTCTTCTGTTCGAAACCGCTCCGATGAGCATCAAATCATTTTGAAGATTTATCGAGTTCAGCACTGATGCGCTTGGTCAAATCATCTTTTTCGGATCCGGCGAAATACAAAGCGGCTTTTTCGAAAATAAAGTCATACTTTTCGTCTTTGCCTATCTTGTCAGCTATATCTTTTACTTTTTTTAGAAGAGGCGCGGTAGCCGCATTTCTCTCTTCATTGAATTTAGAGGTCGATTCGGTGCGCATCTTCTGAAGTTCGCCGTACATGTCGGTCAGTTCTTTCTCTTTCTTGCTCTTGGCCTTCTCGTCCATTACGTCTTTCTTTTTGTCGTATTCATCCTTGAGGGTCATAAACGCACGCCCCTTTTGCTCAAGCGCGCTGCCAAGCTTCTCTTCCTCTTTCTTCAGGTCTTCCAAAACCTTCCTGCCGACCTCCGACTGACCTACCGCCGCCTGGATATCGAAATAGCCAATCTTGAGCGAACCACCAGCCGCAATCGCATTGACACAAACAGCCAACGAAACGCAAACCGCCATCACCACGCATCCCCAAAATCTCTTCATTGTTCTCGGCTCCTTATCATGTCAACATATTTTCCGCTTAAAAGAACGCTCCGCCGGAAAACTGAAATTGGAAAGATCTGTCGCCACTACGTTTGTCGAGGACGTATCCAACCTCGATCCGAAGCGGCCCGAAAGGTGAGTTCCATCTGATGCCGGGTCCCACGTCTTCCCTGAAACTCGAAAACATGGCCTGGTTTTCTGCATATGCGTTTCCAGCATCGAAGAAAACCACACCACGTATTCCATACTGTTCCATCACCGGGAAAAGAACTTCGAAATTGGTCAACGCGTACTTGTCACCGCCATACACGAGACCGAAAGGATCCAAAGGTCCAACCTGACCGTACCTCCAACCGCGGAGTGAATTTATGCCCCCGAGGAAGAAGCGCTCAAAGAGCGGGTAGGAGGGGAAGAACTCATACACCGGCTTGGCCTCGGTGCCTATGTTCTTTGTCTCACCTGCCTCAGCGTACTCCCATCCGACTTGTCCGCGCACATGCAAAACGAGTTTCCAAAAAAGAGGCTCGTAGACGCCCAGATGGTATTCGTGCTTAAAAAGATCGTAGTCGCTGCCCAGGGATTTTGAGTCATACTCCAACGCCGCCCCTACATAGGACCCTTTTGTGGGCAGGAAGGGGTGGTCAGTTGTATTTCTTTCGAATGCAAATCCGAATCCGCTCTTGACCTGGTACGCATCAAGGTCTCTCTTAAAAAGGGGGTCAATTTCCGCCGTGGCATCAAGATTGGTGATTTTTGCTCTCTCCCACCCGTAGTAGGCGGTCACGGAGCTAAACTCCCCGAGGGGATACCCCGTGCGAATCTTGAACCCATAGGACTCTTTCGTAAAGTCCTCATAACCCCTGATCCAGTCGTATATGTCAAAGCCTGCTGAAAACGGAGTCCCAAAAATCCATGGCTTGGTGTAGCTCAAAATGTAGCGCGAAGCATACTGACCGATATAAGCCTTCAAAACGATAGACTCACCCTTGCCGAAAAGGTTTCTCTGGGATATCTGACCTGTAGCAAACAGACCATCCTCGGAAGAGTAACCGCCACCGACACTCAGCTGACCCGTTTGCTTTTCCTTCACTTTCACATTCAGGTCAACCACGTCTTTTTCCGGCGTGTCGACCGGGACGATATCGACCGTTTCGAAGTAGTCGAGCTTCTTGAGCCTGCTGAGACTGTCGTCTATCCGCTTCGCGTTGAAAAGATCGCCTTCATATATCTGTATCTCGCGTCGAATTACATTGTCTCTCGTCCTGACATTGCCCGTAATAAAAATCTGGCCTATCCTCACCTTTCCTTTCATCTGGACATTGAAGGCGATATCAGTAGTGTGTTCTTCAGGATTGCGCTTGACTCGAGGATCGACCTCGACATGCGCAAAACCTTCGTTCATGTAAACCATCCTTATAAGATCCATGTCATGGCGAACCTTTTCGCGGCTGAAATAAGCCTTGGGCTTAAGTTCGAGTTTTTTCAATATCTTTTTCTCGTATCCCTCGATCAGGTCACCAGTAACGCTTACACTGGTCACTTTATATCTCTCGCCTTCTTCGACAGTCATAGAGATGTGGAAACCATCTTTTTCAAGATCTATTTCAGGCAAGCTTACCTTGGCATCCATATATCCTTGGTCGTGATAATATGCAGTTACCCGATCCACATCCGTTTCAAGAATATCTTTTTGCAGAATACCTCTCTCAGTTATCAGAGAAAGAATGCTTTTAACCTTTGTTTGCATTACTCCGCGCAGTTTTCTCGAAGAAATATTCTTATTGCCCACAAAGTTTATCGATTTTATATAAACCTTATCCTTTTCATCGATATTGAAAGTGACGACCGCCTTGTGGGGATCTTTAGGAAAACCAATACTAGACGTAACTTCGGCGTTGTAATAACCTTTTTGCTGATAAAGTTTCAATATCTTCTGAACGTCTTCACTGACGACATTGCGCTGCAAGATAGCATATGGTTTTGTAACGATGCCAGCCAGGATGTCCTTTTCCTTGATCTTTTTGTTGCCTGTTATTTTGATTTCCTGAATAACCGGATTTTCCTGCACTACGAAAGTCAGCACTTTTCCGCCGGGCGAGTCGCTAACCTCCGCGTCCACCTTTTCGAAAAAGCCCATCTTATAAATAGCCCGAATATCTTCGCTAACCTGTTCAGGCTTGAGTAACTCCCCTTTCTTGGTTTTTATCTCGCGTTTTATCGCCTCCGCCTCGATACGATCGCTTCCTTTTATCAGCACGTCTGCAATCAATGCCTTCGAGAGCACATAAACACTCATCTGCTGCACAATTTTGCCGACCGCCGAAGCCAGATTTTCGGCCCCCTTTTCTTCCGACAGCAGTGTCACCGAGTTTTTGCGACCTGATACATCCACCAGCTTAGCGTCGATGCTTATGGCATTGCCGATCTGATTAAAGCTGCCAAAGACAACGTAAGCGGCCCCCAATTTGCTCCCGATGGACCGCGCAGCTTCCTCGGAACCGACCGGTCCGCCCGCTGCCCTTTCAACTTCCTGCGGATCGATTAATTTCATGCCCTCTCGGGCAGCAAGCCTGGAAAAAACCTCATCGATCGATTTTTGTGTCTTCAGAAGATCCTGCTGGCCGTGCATTACGAAGGGCAAAACGGCGACTTTGGGTTCCTGGCCCAGAGCACACGGAAGTTGAAAGGTCAAGAACAAGAAGACAAACGAACATACCACTCCCGCCGCTTTTTTTATAACCGCCATGACCTGAAACCCCCCCTAACGCACGCCCTCAATCGAAGCTTGAAGACGCACGCCCGCATCTCTTTACAAGCTCCCCTGTTTCCTCTCGCGTATCCGGAAAAGACCCTTTCGGGATGGAATCACTCTAATACCACCTTCTAGCCACGCGCCCAACACAATTCTTAAATCCCCAATCATATCGAAGGGCGCACCACAGATCGATCCCGTTCCTCCTTCAGGTGAGAGTCCTTTAGGCGCAGGACCCTATGCATCATCGAGGCAAGCTCCTGATTGTGAGTGACGATTACCATCGTCAGACCGAGCGTCTCATTGAGCGAAACCAAAAGTTCATGAAGGGTGCGTCCGGTCCGGCTGTCAAGATTCCCGCTCGGCTCATCCGCCAAAAACAATCTCGGTCGGAGCAAAAGAGCCCTGGCCACCGCAACTCTTTGCTGCTCGCCTCCGGACAGTTCCCCTATTCGGTGCTTCAAACGCCCGGACAACCCGAGCCGGTCTAGCAGCTCTTCGGCTCGACCCCTTGCCTCCATTTTTGAAAGACCGGAGATCAAACCAGGCATCATCACATTTTCAAGTGCGTTGAACTCCGGCAACAGACAGTGAAACTGAAACACAAACCCTATGTTGCGATTGCGGAAATTGGCCAGTTCCCTCTCGCCCCCCAAAAATATATCCTCACCCCCATAGAGGACCTTGCCTTCGGTCGGTTTTTCCAGGGTCCCCAGGATATTTAAGAGGGTCGATTTGCCTACGCCCGAACTGCCCACGATGGCAATCCTCTCCCCCCTGCGGATGACGAGTTCGATGTCCCTGAAAAGTTCGATGGTCTGCGCCCCGTTTTCGAATATCTTCGTGAGCCCCAGCGTGTGGACTTCTATGCTTTGCCTGATATCATTCATATCTTAAGGCTTCCACCGGATCGAGCCTGGCGGCTTTGAGCGACGGGTAAAGGGTCGCCGCGAGGCTTATGCAAATTGCCGCCAAGGCGATCGCCGCCAAATCGAGAGCTTCCATTTTAACCGGCAGGGTGGAAATATGGTAAATGTCGGGCGGCAACTCTATGATTCTGTATCTCTTAAGCAAATCACACAAAATATAGCCGCCCAGGATTCCCAGACCGGTCCCGCACACACCTATCAGAAACCCCTCCAGAACAAAAATCTTTCTTATACTGGCCGTGGTGGCCCCCATGGCTTTGAGTATCGCTATGTCGCGGCCTTTTTCCATAACCAGCATTGTCAGCGAACTGACTATATTGAAAGCCGCCACCAGAATTATCAATGTCAGGATGACGAACATCACCGCCTTCTCCAGCTTGAGGGCTGAAAAAAAGTTGCTGTTCATCTTGATCCAATCGCTTACATAGAAAGAAGACCCAAGCCTTTTCTTCAAACTTCCCGCAATCTCGCCCGCCTTGTAGATGTCATCGACCCTTACCTCGATACCGGTGACTGAGTCGCCGATCCCGAGGAACTGCTGCGCGACGGGTAGATCTATGTAAGCCAGCGTATTGTCGTATTCATACATCCCGGATTGAATAATTCCCACCACCTCGAACAGCCCGCTCCTGGGCGCCTGACCCATCGGAGTAAGCCGACCGAGGGGAGAAATGATCGTCAAATACTCCCCGACCCTTAGCGCTCCCAGGTTATTCGCGAGCTCCGCCCCAAGGATTATACCGGGATAATAGCGGCCCTGGGCCTCATGAGAAGGCCGGACGAGGTCGGCCAAGTTCCCTCTGGTCATGTTTTCCTGAAGTCTGATAACCTTCGATGCAGTAAGGGGATCGATTCCGCGCAGCACCGCACCCGCGCTTCTGCCCCCCGAACTCATCATGACCGGCGCGTATATGAACGGCGTTGACCCCACGACACCCCTTTCCTTTTCGATTTCGCCCATCACTTCCTGGTAATTTGGGATCGAACCTGCATAGCTGGTGACATTCACATGGGAGGTGACGCCCAGAATGCGGCTGCGAAGGTCTTCGTGAAAGCCGTTCATAACTGCAAGAACTACTATCAGTGCGGTTACTCCCACCGCCACTCCGGCAATCGAAATCAAAGTGATGAGAGAAACGAAAGTCTGCCTGCGCTTGGCAAGCAGGTATCGTATGCTTATGAAAAATTCGAAACTCATGGTATTTTTACAGGCTTTTCTTTTCAGGTCTCATATGAGGAAACAGAATTACATCCCTTATAGAAGGCGAATCCGTAAAGAGCATAACCAGCCGGTCAATGCCGATTCCCTCACCCGCCGCAGGCGGCATCCCATATTCGAGCGCTCTTATATAGTCATCATCCATCTGGTGCGCTTCTTCATCGCCGGCCCGGAAAGCGGCAAGCTGATCTTCAAACCGTTTCCGCTGATCCCTCGGGTCGTTTAACTCCGAAAATGCATTGGCCATCTCCCGGCCGGCAATGAACATCTCGAATCGGTCAACGAATTGCGGAGCGCCCTCGGTCTTTCTCGAAAGAGGCGACACTTCAAGCGGATAGCGGTATATGAAGGTCGGTTGGATCAACTTCGGCTCGACCACTAGATCGAAAATCTTCGTCAGCAGCTTGCCGTGACCTTCAAAACGTTCGACTCCCATGCCTAAAGACTTTGCGTAAGCAACGGCGCCATCGAAACTGTCTACCGCTTCTTGAGGCGCACCTCCAATGCCGGTTAGAGATTCAACGAAGCTGTAACGCGCCCAGGGCGCAGATAAGTCGATCACGCTTCCCTGGTATTCGAGAATCATCTTTTCCTCGTTTACCTCCAGTGCTATTTCGCGGAACAGCTCTTCGGTCAGTCCCATCAGGTCCTCGTAAGTTGCATAGGCCTGGTAGAACTCCAGCATGGTAAATTCGGGATTGTGTTGAGTGGAAACCCCTTCGTTGCGGAAATTGCGGTTCAGCTCGAAGACCCGCTCGAACCCGCCCACCAGAAGCCTTTTGAGGTAGAGTTCAGGCGCTATCCTGAGGTAGAGATCCATGTCCAGCGCATTGTGATGAGTTTTGAAGGGTTTGGCCGTCGCCCCACCCGGAATTGCCTGCATCATGGGCGTCTCAACTTCGAGAAAGCCGCGCCCTGCAAAAAACAGCCTGATAACCGAAATTATTTGCGCCCTCTTACGAAAAGTTTCCCTCACCTGTTCGTTTATTATCAGGTCCACGTATCGCTGCCTGTACCGGATCTCGATGTCTTTCAAGCCGTGATACTTTTCCGGCAGCGGCCTCAAATTCTTTGAGAGCAGCACAAAGTCTTGCGCAAGAAGTGTCAGCTCATCCGTCTTTGTCCTGAAAAGCGGCCCGCTGACACGGATTATGTCCCCGACGTCAAGCTTTTTGGCGAGTGAGTAGCTTTCCGTTCCGAGCCGGCCCTGCTGAAAGTACACCTGAATCTTCGCATCGGCGTCGGCGATATGCATGAATGTCGATTTGCCGAAGGAACGAATCGACAGGGCACGGCCTGCAATTGTATAGTGAGTTGGGTCCGATTCCAGTTCCTCGCCGGACCTGGCGCCGGCTTTCTTTGCCAGTTCCTCGATCCTGTCGGGAACGGGATAGGCATTGGGATAGAGGGCTATATTACGCCGCTCCAATTCGGCGGCCTTCTCCAGCCGCTCTCGCACGACGATGTTCACATCTTCCATCTTCAAGACCTTCCCGGAGGAATCGGCAACAGGACGCAAACGGCCTGAAACAGGTAAGGTTAGATGATTTGGTATGCCGCGTCAAGGGAGTTATCTTTTTGCCCATTCTTGCAGGCCGTTGAAAAATCCGATGACTGAGCAGACCTTCAGCAGGATCGGCCTTGGCTTTTTCCGTCCGATTCCTTTTCTTGCCCTTTGTTTCTGATTAGCCAGGAAGCGGAAAACGCCGTTATGAGAAGGCCCAAAATCATGGGAATCCAGTCAGGCCGAGGTGGAACAAACAGCTTGTAGATCCCGTATCCAAGGATTATGATCCCGCCCGCCAAGCTGAGCCATTGCGTCCATCTATTCATGATTTTACCTCTGCGGCTTTCATCGGAGAACCAGCTCTTTCCAATGTTCACCCGGCATCGACCATGGAGCTTATACCCCGGCGCCCTCGCGTTGGACCGCCAAAGCCCCCAACTGTTGCACAATATCCAGAACCACTCCAGCCCAGTCGCCGGGATTCTTTTGTCGGAAAATCCGCGCGGTGGGATACCAGGGTGAATCTTCTCGTTCCATGAGCCACCGCCACTCGCCCGAACGCCTTAGCATAATCCAGACAGGCTTGCCCAAAGCTCCCGCAAGGTGAGCGACTACCGAGTCGGCGGAAATCACCATGTCCAGATTTTCGATAAGGGCCGCCGTGTCTTCAAAATTCGTCAGTTTCTCACCCAGATAGAGAAGCCTCATGGAGTCCAGCACGCTCCTGTCCATATCCGGAATTTCCTTTTGAAGACTTATAACATCGACATCGAGAGTCGTCAGGGGGCGAAGGACTTCCAGCCCCAGGTCGCGTGTGCGGTTTACAGGTTCACGCCTGCGGCCGGCCCAGACAAGACCGATCCGCGGCCTTACGCGAGGACCGAGTTCATCTCGCCATTTCTCTATCAACCGCACGTTTGCGCTCAAATATGGAACATCCGAAGGGATTGATTCCGGTGTCGTCCCAAACGCCAGGGGAAGGCTCATCAACGGGCAATTGAAATCGTGAGGCGGCAGCGCGTCTGCCAAAGCAACGACTGACACGGAACAATCCAGTGTCTGAGCCAATGTGAGCAACGGACTGGGCACGCGAAGAATCGTCTGCCCCGAGATTTGCGCCACCAGAGGCACATACCTCAAGAATTGAATCGTGTCTCCAAATCCTTGCTCCGCCCAAAGCAGGATGGTCTTTCCTGCCAAATCCTCTTTCCCGAGCCAGAGGGGCGCCGAAGACCTTAATTTCACAGGCTTCAGTTGTTTGGTTTCCCACCTTGATTCATATTCCTTGAAACCTCTCAGATAATCTCCCGTCGCCAACAGGCAATGGCTGCGTTCCATTTTGGCTTCAGCCAGGCCGGGGTTTAACTCCACTGCCTGGCTATAACCCTCTATTGCTTCCTCCATGCGGCCAAGCTGCTGAAAGACGTTGGCGCGGTTATACAGTAGGGATGCATTACGCGGCGACAATTCCAGGGCACGACTGTAACTCTCTAGCGCGGCTTCAGGTTTATCGAGAGATAACATTGAATTTCCGCGGCTGTTCAAAACATCTACCATGTTGTTCACATATATTTCCAAAACGAGGTTGTAAGTATATACGGCATCGTCAAACCGGTTCAGACGCTGCAAAATGTCGCCCCGCTTGAGAAGAACTTCTACATTCGTCTTGCGCTCTGCAAGAATTCGGTCACAGTTGGCCAACGCATGCTGCAAACAGCTTTCACGCAACCCGCGCACTTGCGAATTACTAATATGCTTCAAAAAACGGTCGAAGCATTCGACTGATTCTTCAAATCGGGCCAATTCGAATAGAATAACTCCCTTCTCCACAAGCATGGGGAAAAACCCGGGATCGATCTTGGCCGCTTCTTCCATACACTTCAGGGCTTCTTCGTGCTTTCTCTCCCCGCGAAGAGCAGTGCTCTTGGCTATCAGGTCCATTATTTCCTGCGCCCGGGGATGATTTGGCAGGGCTTTTATTTTGATCGACATGGCCGTCCTTGCTCAGGGCGGGGTAACCGCAACCCTCGTTCCATTAGCGGATTGAATACTTTCCCTTAACGTCTTCACGTGAGATTTTAAACCAAAACCGCCCTTTTTGCTTCAAGATTTGAGCGGGTTGAGGCAGGTATGGATCAGGCGGTTGTCAGTGAGGCCAGTTGGTAGCTGAGGTAACTTTGCATCTCGTCCAGCTGCGCGACTGTTTCATCCATGTTGACGAACTCAGTCTGGAGATTGCTTATCTGCGCGTTGATATTTGACTGCATGGTGTTTATCTGCTGATTGGTCTGGGTTATGTCGGTCTGCAGTCCGGATTGCTCAGTGGTGACCAGCCCGCTTACGGGATCGGTAAACCCCTTGACAAGACCACCGATGAGGCTTGCGATCCCGCGAGACACAGCAATAGTGGCGCTGTCACCCACTGTGTTCCCGGAGTAGCTGATTGCGAGGCCGTTGGCCCCGCTGGAGGAATTCTTCAGGGTCAGCACATTCCCGCTGCCGGCAGCATTGTCGCCGTCAATGGTCCCGGCGATATTCTGACCTGTTCCGGAGAGCTGGCTGATGTACATAGTATATGTGCCCGATTGCGTGGCGCTGCTGTCTGAGAGATATTGAAACTCGTTGTTGCTGGTGACCCCGGAGTCCATGAACAGATTCGCCACTCCGGTGAAATTGGTCGAAAGCGCGCTCTCAAATGTGCTCGAATCGAAACTGAGCTGAGCATTGCCGTCCTCGGTAAGTCCGATTTGACTGAGGTATTGGAAAGTCCCCGAGCCGACTTGGGTCAATACCGCAGACTCAAGCTGCGATTTTATGGACTCCAGGGCGCTATTGCCGAACAAAGGTCCCCCGGTCTCCTTGCTCGTGGTGTTATAGGACATTTGTGTATTGATGTAGGACATAACGCCGTTATAGGCGCTGACCATTGAGTTGACATTGTTTTCGATCCCCTGCACGTCGTGAGAGACCTGGACAGTCAGGGTCGTCTTGGAATCCGCTCCAAGCAGGTTGAGCGTTACGCCCGGGATTGCAGTGGTGACGGTATTGGACGAGCTGGTCATGCTCATGCCGTCTACTGAGAAAGAAGCGTCGGCGCCCTGCTGAAGCACGCGCTGACTGATCGTCCCCACCTGCCCGAAAGAACCGAAATTGAGGGCGCCGGAACCGGAGCTTATTGAAGGTGAGAGATTGATGGCGAGTTGGCTCGTTCCGGTTGAGTTGTCGATGACTTGAATTTTTCCGTCCGAAGTGAGCGATGCAGTGACGCTGTCCGCTGAGTTCGGCTCAAAGGCGCTCTGAATTGCGCTAAGAAGGTCCCCGACCGTGGAGGTCGCACCGATAGTGAAAGATGTGTTCACCGCCGTCCCGTCATGGGCCGTTCCGGAAATGCCGATCTTATCTCCGGCAGTGTAGTTGTACCCGAATATATCGGCGATCTCGGTAGAGGAAGTGATGGGAGTCGAGACTCCGCTCTGACTAATGGTGGTATTGGCGACGTTCGCGGTAACCCCGACGACGTCGGACCGGTTTCCCTGGATCAGACCCAGGGATTGCAGCACGTTGTTACTGTCCTGATAACTGGTCAACCCGGAGATCGCGAGCTGATACGTGTTGCTGGAGCCGCTGGTAGTCTGAACAACCGACGCCGTAACGCCGGGGATATTTGCGTTGTTCAAATCCGACGCTATAGTCTTCAGATTGTCGGTGGTATCGATAGTGACCTGCTGCCCGTTTATGGTTACTTTTCCTGAAAGGCTTGTCGTTCCAAGCATGGCGGCGACCCCCATGGAAGAACTCGAAAAGGCGTCGCTTTCCGCTCCCCCGGTCACCGGGTTTTTAATGCTGGTTCCGGCGCCGTTGAACCCGAGCGCCCCAAGCGTATCCCCGGCGGAACCGTTCTCCAGGCTTATCCCGGAAGCCCCCGTGGTATCGCTAGTGAGTTCGAGCCGCCAACTGGTTGAAGAAACCTGGACTATGCCGGCCGTGACGCCCGAAGGCGAAGTTCCCGAATCTACGCCGTTGATGTTTGCAGCGATATTTTGCAGGGTATCGGTGGAAGAGATGTTTACGGCGTGGCCGTTCACCAAAATGGTCCCCGATATGCCGAGTTCGCTCGTATTTGAGGAAAATGACTGCGAGGCGAGCTCTTCCGCCTGCGCCAGACTGCTGATCACCACCTGATGGGCGCCTGTGGCCGCCGACGAAGATGCGTTTGCGGAAAGAAGAGATGATGCGCTTGTACTCGAAGAGGACGAGACGCCGGCTGTGAAAAGGTCCAGGCCCGTGGAGCTGTTCAGAGTGCTCGATGCGGTTTCCAACGTGGAGAGGTAGCTCGAAAAGGTTTGCCACGCCGACACCTGGGTGTTATAGACCGAGACCTGGTCGTTGTATGGCGACAGGCTTGCTTCGTCGGCAGTTTCCATTTCACTTACAATACTCTGCCAATCGATGCCGGTCCCGACGCCCGTTAGGCTCAGGTTGCCAATCGTGGATAAAATCGAGGATGAATTGGACACTGTAGGTACTGAAGACACTCGGGCCCTCCTCTAAAATTTATAAATATGCGTTCTTGTAATCGGCAGGATCCAAGATTAACTGAAGAAAAAAATAATCGGATTTGATTCATTCCTCATGAGACGTAATCGTCCTTGAGGCGATGAATCGCAGAAGTCCACATGATCAGTTGGATCGATTCGGTTTTATTTTTGGTCCTACAGGAATTCAATGCTTGTTCAAGAACCCGACAGAGGCTCACGAGAAGGGAGCAGCACCATGAAAGAACGATTGAATGCAGTCACCATGCGGGGCAAACCCCTCACATTGATCGGCGAAGAGATCAAAGTTGGCGATAAGGCCCCAAATTTTGAAGTGATAGACACCGGCCTGAATCCGGTAAAGTTATCATCCTATTCCGGCAAAATAGCCGTCATCGCATCGGTGCCCTCTTTGGACACGCCCGTGTGTGATCTGGAGACCCGCAAATTCAATAAAGAAGCGGGGGGCTTAAGCGAGGAGGTAGTCGTGCTCGCCATAAGCATGGATCTGCCCTTCGCTCAGAAGAGATGGTGCGGGGCGGCGGAAGTCTCACACGTAACCGCCCTATCCGACCACCGCGAAGCAAACTTCGGATTGACATACGGCCTGTTAATAAAAGAACTGCGCCTGCTGGCGAGAGCAGTCATCGTGGTCGACCGGCATCGAATAATCCGGTACTTCGAGCTGGTAAAAGAAATCGCCGATGAGCCCGACTATGAGGCAGTGCTGAAGGCTGTGAAGGAATGCGTTGCAGGTTGATTGCCCCCGGGTGTGTGACCTGTTGCTCCTGAAAAACGGCATTTCGCCCGGCTTAATGAAATCGATCCGCCGGTGTGTCCGATCTTCCATATCTAAGAAAAGGGGCCCGGAGGTGTTCAAAGACTCCGGGCCGGAATCGAAGAGTAGAGCGAGCAGGCTGAATGCAGGGCGTATAAGTTGAGCGGAATCAGAGGAGATCGAGTTCCGAGAGGTCCGGAGTTTCCCTGTATGTGCCGCAGCAGAAGATCATGTCGTCGACTTTTTCGAAATAGAGGGTCTTGGGCCTGGACTGTTTGGTGACGGGATCTGCCCATTCATAGTTCGCCCACCCCACTCCTTTTTCCTTTGCAGTCTTGACGATCTCGCTTACGAACTTCTTGCCGGTCGAGTCTTTGACTTCCATGAAATTCTTGCCTACGAAGAGTTGGTTCATGCCATGGGCCAGCATATTTGCTTCCATGTCCATGACAAAAATATACTGCTGATCCTGAACGAACTGTCCCCTCGCGTTTGTGAACTCAGCCAGGGCAATTTCTTTACCCGTTGCGGCATAAAACGCTTTGGCCCTCTCCACCCAGTCCTCGGCTTTCTTTGGCTGTCCTGACACCATGATTCTCTCCTTGAAATGTTTGAGGTTGGTTAGTGCAACACTATTTCTTGCGATCTTGTCAACTTCTGTCAGGCAAGGTCCCGGCAGCCCCGTCGTCCGAGCACAGGCCGGCCTCGAAAAAAAGCGGGGAGCTATCGATCAGAACCCTTGCATCTACTATTATCGCTCCATCAGAGCGCACCACAACGGGATTGAGGTCCAGTTCCACAATTTCCGGATGGGACAGGGCGACTTCAGCCGTCTTTTCCATCAAATTGGTGAGAATTCCTTCGTCAAGAGGAGGGAGGTTGCGGTATCCTCTCTGCAATTTGGACCAGCTTTTCAGCTCTGCGCACATTTCACGGAAATCCGCCATTCGTGCGGGAAGCAGCCGAAAAGTCACATCCTGGATAAGCTCCAGCCAGACCCCGCCCAGGCCCAGGCCCATTACGGGCCCGAACTGGGGATGGAGCTGAAAGCCGATGAAAAACTCTGTCCCCGTGGGGGCCATAGGTTCCATGATGATGCTGGCGCGACTGTCTAAACTGTCTCGCAGCTTCTCAAGTTTTTCAAAGGCTTTTCCCACGTCCTCTTCACTCGCCAGGTTCAAAAGAACGCCGCCGACCTCAGTCTTGTGAGAATACAGCACGGAAGAAAGCTTGAGCGCTACGGGACAGCCCAGGTCGCCTGCGCGCATCCTGGCATCCTCTGCGGACTTGACTTCCCTCATCGCAATCATCGGCATGCCCGCATCTGCAAGCATTCTGTTCGCTTCGTGTTCGGGAAGAATCATCTCAGCCCCTCCCGTTTCAAAAAATTATGGCGGAACAGCAAAGCATTTAGAGCCGTCGCTCCGTCCTCAGGATTCAAGTAAGTGCAGATCCCTTTGGAATGCAATGCGGCCAGATAAGGCGCAGCCTCAATCTGGTGGGCAATGAAAACAAAAACCAGGATCTTCTCGGGATGTTTTTTCGCCAGATATTCGATCTCTATGGTCGCGTCCCGCAAGAGTGGATTAAAGCTCCAGACAAGGAAGTAGGCGTCAAAGTCCTCTTGGAGAACAGTCTCAAGCACGCTTTTATAGATTTGGGGTATGAACCCGGGTCCGGTAAGATCCACCGGGTTCTGGATATCCACCGCGGTCTTCTCCCCGAGGATCGATCCGATCTTTAGTTTGGCCTCCGGGGAAAGATCCGGAAACTCCCATCCCGCGTCCAATAGTTTATCCATGGCCACGATACAGGGGCCCGCGGTGAAAGTGAGCGCACAGATACGGTGGCCTCGTGGCGTCTTCAGCATGCTCAGAGCTTTGGCCGCTACGGCGGCGTCAAAAACGCTTTGCGCTTCAAACGCGCCCGCCTGCTTGAACATGCTTCGATACAGCCGGTACTCTCCCGCGAGGTTTCCTGTGTGCGTCGCCGTGGCTCTGGACACTCCTTCGTTCTTCCCCGCCTTGTATGCCACGACCGGTTTCCTGAGCGCCGTTTTCTTCAATGCTTCATATAGACTTCGGCCGTGCTCGACCCCTTCTATAAACAGCAGGAAGGTTCCGGCATTCGGATCGTCCGCCAAAACCTCCAGGTAATCCGCAAAGTCCAGCACCGTGCAGTTGCCAAGGCCTATAAAGTGGCTAATTCCGCAATGAAGGTCTATTAGCCCCTGACAGATGGTGAGTCCCACCCCGCCACTTTGCGAAAGGACGGCCACCGGACCGGGCAGAGCGTCCAAATGCCAGAAGATGGAGTGAAGCCCCTTATGAAAGGATGAGAAGCCTAGAGTATTCGGACCGATCACGCCCATTTCGTAATGAGTGGCCAATTCAAGGAGCCGCTCATCAAAGGCCTTTCCGCCGGAGCGAATTTCCCTGAATCCTCCAGCTACGATAGTTACGGCGGGAATGCCGATTTTGCCCGCCCTCTCGGCCATCTCAAGAGCCCGATCCCGGTTGAGCAGCAAAACGGCCAGATCGGGAGGCGGATTGATCGATTCAAGGGTCGGATAGCACTTGAGGCCGAAGATCTCGTTGTAGTTGGGATTTACGGGCAGCACCTCTCCCTGGAAGGAGCGACTGAGAAGATTGTAAAGGGGACCGATACCGACGGAAAGCTGTTCCCGGGAAGCTCCAACCAGGGCGACGCGCCGTGCGTTCAGGGCACGTTTCAGCTTTTCCCGCATCCGTGGAGATACAGGCATTGGCGCCTCCTGACGGTTAACAACGAGATTAATAACAGTCCATACAGAGTATGGGCATCTTTTCAGGCAAACCCGGCGGAATCGATATTCGGAGCTGTAACTGGAACAAGCAGCGATTGGAAGGGGAAGTTCCCGGCATGCCGGGGAAAAACCGCTAAATACTACCGGACTTTGTAAATCTAAGCCACACGTTTTTTCGACTTCTTTTTACCTGCGCAAAGACGGCCAGGCTAACTTAACTTTAGGCTTCCGGGAGGTTGCAGGAGTTCGGCTAATTTTCTGCGCATGATCTTTCCCGTGCTTGTTTTGGGCACATCATCGACAAAATATACGCCCTTGGGAACCTTATAGTTGGCAAGATGCTCACGGCAGAAGCTCAGTATCTCCTCTTCAGTTGCCGTTTCCCCGGGTTTCAGGACGACAAAGGCCTTTGCGAGCTCTCCTTTGAATTCGTCCGGCTCTTTACCTACGGCGCATATGGCTACCTTCTCGTGCTTGAGGACAACACGTTCGATTTCGGCGGGATAGATGTTGTAGCCGGCCGTAATGATCAAATCTTTCTTGCGATCCACTACATAGACATAGCCTTCCTCGTCCATGTGGCAGACATCTCCCGTGTGCAGCCAACCGCCTTCTTCTATCGTCTCACGGGTCGCTTCCTCGTTGCCCCAGTAACCCATCATGACAATCGGCCCCCGGATCATCAATTCACCTATCTCGCCAGGTTTAAGGGTCTTGGAGGCATCTTCTCTGTCGGCGATTTTGACTTCGGTATAAGGGAGAGCAACGCCGATGGATCCCAACTTGTTTTTGCCGTAATAGGGATGGGTGGTTCCCAGACCGGCTATTTCAGTCATTCCCCACAATTCCAGAAGCGGACACTTGAAACGCTTTTCAACTTCTATCATCTTGTCCACAGACATGGTCTGGCCGCCGACAGTGCAACGCGTGAGGGAGCTGAGGTCGTATTTGTCAAGGTCAGGATAACTGAGCAGGTATAGATACATGGTCGGCACGCCTTCAAACACCGTCGCCCGGTATTTTTGGATTGCTTCAAGCGCATCGTGTTCGGTGAAACGGGGCAGAAGAATAAGGGTCCCCCCCAAAGCAAGCTCTCCGTGCATCACGACGTTTCCATATACATGAGCGCAGGGCAGTGCGGAAACCACACGGTCATGGCTGGTTTTCATATGCATGTTTGCCGTCATGCAAGCATTCACGAGTACCGATCGATGGGTTAATGCCGCTCCCTTGGGGTGTCCCGTGGTCCCGGACGTATACCCGATAGTCGACATGTCTCCCGGACCGGCGCTGGATCTCATCGGTTCGGGAGACCCCCTGTTCAAGAGGTCCTGGAAAGGAAGCACGCCGCCCCCGACATCCTCGTAACTGATAATATACTCAAGCCCGGAAACCCCGCTGGTCGCTTCACGAATCGCGCCCGCCTTGTCCCCCGGAAGTATGATAGCCTTCGCTCCGCAATCCTGAACGACAAAGCGAACCTCTTCCGGTTTCAACATGACGTTGATAGGGTTGATTACGCCCCCAAGCTTGGAAATGGCATAGTACGATACAACCCACTCCCACGAGTTGTTTGAGTAAATGGAAACGCGCTCTCCAGGATTGACGCCCATCTTCCGCAAGGACTGGGCGAGCCTGTTGGTCAGTTCGTCAAGGTCACGGAAGGTGAAGGTTTTTTCCTGGAAAATCAGAGCGGTTTTGTCGCCGAAACGTTCGGCGGCGTAAGTCGGGATGTCTCCCAGATTCTGAAGTTGGTTCAGCATGGCACTACTCCTTAGATCTAAAATGCATGTCCATTTGTTACAAAACGGAGGGCTAATAAAAGGTATGACTATTGTATAGCCTGTCGTTAGCCAGACGCAAGAGTCTTCTCTATATAAGTGAAAACTTTAACAAGCTCGATAGCTCTTGCAGGGTCTCAACCACAACTTTGCGTCTAGTACTCGTTTGCATAAATTGACGTATAGTCTCCGGGGAATAGTCAAATCCCATTTGTTATAATCGAGGGTGGCAGAGATTAGAATCGTCGCCCTTTTATGCAGATAGGTTTCAGCGACTTCTGCCGTTTTGTTGAAGCAGACCACTTTGATCCAGCCGGTTTTGTCTTTTCCATGCCTGAATGCCAGATTGAATGTGGCTATGGGGTCTCTGTTTTGGGAATACCTTATCTCCGGATCAGCCCCGAGGTTGCCTGTAATGATGACTTCGTTCATTTCTCCTCCTCTTGGTTGGGTTCAGATACTATTCCGATGCAATTCTTGATTCTTCGGAGCAAAGGTCCATCATGGAGCCGGATTACAAGGTATGCTATCAGAAGGATCAGAAATACGATGACAACTGCGGCAATGAGAAAGAAGGATGCACCAAGAAGCTTTCCGACAAACCACAGCAAGACCAGGGCGCCTATTCCCATCAAAACTACACCGGGACTCAATTCACACTTCTGCATCGGATTTGTATGCTCCTCCTTTCCGGCTTTTGTGTTTTCGTTGTAGATAGATCAGCAGCACCAGAACGAGCAAGGTAAGCAGGCTCACGATTATGACAGCCAAGGTGGCCTCCTGTTGAATTAGCCGATATTCCATAGCTCTGTCTCCGAGAAATGCCAGTGCTGCGATGATCACAATGGGAATCAGTGGAAATACCCAGAACCTTATAAATACCACCTCCTTTCATTTTGGAACTGTTTGGGGATTGGGAATCGAAGGTTACTTTGCCTGACCGGTCATTCTGGGCAAAGTCGCTGGACCGGCATTTGATTTAGTCAGCTTCAGGGATTTTTTGAATCTATGATGGGACAAGGCCAA